>ENA-OQRC01002747-OQRC01002747.1-human-gut-metagenome-genome-assembly--contig:-NODE-2747-length-9804-cov-7.149041_pt1 | contig 9804 bp, 8 predicted proteins | sample MGYA00243236_ERZ505102 | MGnify/ENA primary metagenome ERZ505102 (study PRJEB26097, sample SAMN02712089) | human gut metagenome | biome: Gut microbiome | host: Homo sapiens | place: Denmark: Copenhagen... | reverse complement strand
CTCGCGGCCTGCTGCCGCTCAGACAGCGGACTTTTGAAAAACAACGCAGATTCCCGCCGTCCAAGAATCAGCTCCCCTCCTGCAGAAGCAGAGCCAGACAGCATCCCCTTCCGCGGCTGGTGCTTCCAGCGAGAAAAAATGTCGTTTGACGATAGGTTGTGGGTCGTCAGCGCTGCGCTGGACGACTGCAAGGGCTGAGTTTGCGCCTGTTTGCAGGGAGAGTTTGGGCATCGGCGCTGCGCTGGATGCTGGAAGGGGTGTGGCATCGGCGCTGTGCAGGATGCTTGAAGGGATGTAAGCTGTGATGCTGTGCTGGATGCTTGAGGGGATGTGAGCTGTGATGCTGCGCTGGATGTTTGAAGGGATGTGAGCTGTGATGCTGTGCTGGATGCTGGAAGGGATGTGAGCTGTGATGCTGTGCAGGATGCTTGAAGGGGGTGGTGTGTGGGATGATTAGGGTGATTGTATGGGAATGTGTTGGAGATATTTTCGGTGAAGTTGACCTAAAAATATTACATATTGTGGCTAAAAATAGTTCTCGTCATTTTTAATAGAAAAAAGATGGTAATATTGTACAATATTAGGGGTTGCGATTTGTGTGTTGCGATGATATTATATTAAGCATAAAGAGCGTGTTCGGACACGCAAAGAGATTACATTGGGAAAATAAATCAAAAGGAGATCAAAACTATGATTAAAGTTGGTATTATCGGAGCAGGTAGAATTGGTAGAGTTCATATTACCAGTATCACAACAAGGGTGCCGGATGCGGTGATCAAGACGGTTGCAGATCCTTTCTTAAATGATGAGACTGCTGCATGGGCTAAGAGCATGGGTGTTGAGCACACGACTAAGGATTATAAGGAGATCATCAACGACCCTGAGATTTCCGCAGTTCTGATCTGTTCTTCTACAGATACTCATTCTCCGATTTCTGTAGAGGCTATCAAGGCTGGCAAGCATGTTTTCTGTGAGAAACCGATCGATCATGACATTGCCAAGATCAAAGAGGTTATCGATGCTCTTGAGGGCACAAATCTGAAATATCAGGTTGGTTTTAACAGAAGATTTGACCATAACTTTGAGTCTCTTCAGCAGGCTGTTGCAGCTGGTAAGGTTGGTAAACCGGAGATCATCAAGATCACTTCCCGCGATCCTGAGCCGCCTAGCATTGATTATGTTAAGGTTTCCGGTGGCATGTTCCTGGATATGACAATTCATGATTTCGATATGGTTCGTTATCTTGCAGGCTGCGATGCTACAGAGGTTTATGTTCAGAGCGCAAATCTGGTTGATCCGGCTATTGGTGAGGCTGGGGATGTTGATACAGCTGTTATCACTCTTCAGATGGAGAATGGTGCTATTGCTGTTATCGATAACTGCAGAAGAGCTTCCTATGGCTATGATCAGAGAGCTGAGGTTTTCGGTTCTGATGGTATGGCTGCTATTTCCAATGACAGCCAGTCTTCCACAGTGATCAGCAATGCTGAGGGTGTTACAGGTGAGAAGCCGATGTTCTTCTTCCTTGAGAGATACATGGATGCTTATGGTAAAGAGGTTGCAGCATTTATTGATGCGATCGTTAATGACAAAGAGACACCTCTTAATGTTTATGATGGTCTGAAACCGGTATTAATGGGTCTTGCAGCTAAGAAATCCAGTGAGGAGCACAGACCGGTTAAGATTTCTGAGATTATGGAATAATTCAAATAAAAAGGAGAATTGACCAATGTTTGATAAGAATAAAGTAAAGCTTGGTATTGCACCAATTGCATGGACAAATGATGATATGCCGGATCTTGGCAAAGAGAATACTTTTGAGCAGTGCGTCAGTGAGATGGCTCTTGCCGGTTTCACAGGCTCCGAGGTGGGTAACAAGTATCCGAAGGATCCTGAGGTTCTTAAGAAGGCTCTTGAGCTTCGTGGTGTTGAGATCTGTAACCAGTGGTTCTCAAGCTTCCTGATCACCAAACCGTTTGAGGAGGTTGAGAAGGAGTTCCGTGCACAGCTTACTTTCCTGAAAGCTATGGGTGCGAAAGTGATCGGCGCATCTGAGCAGAGCCACAGTGTTCAGGGTCAGATGGATACTCCGGTTTTCGGACATAAATATGAGATGAATGATGAAGAGTGGGATATCTTCTGCACAGGCATGAACAAGCTTGGTAAGATCGCAAAAGAGGAGTATGGTATTGCTCTTACTTTCCATCATCATATGGGTACTGTTGTACAGAGCCTTGCTGAGGTTGACCGTATGATGGAGAATACAGATCCTGAATATGTAAGTCTTCTTTTTGATACCGGTCACTTTACATACTGTGGAGAGGATCCTCTTGAGGTTGTAAAGAAATATGTTCACAGGATCAAACATGTTCATCTGAAGGATATCCGTCCAGAGGTTGTTGAGCAGGTTAAGAAAGAAAACATGAGCTTCCTTGCAGGCGTAAGAGCCGGTGCCTTCACGATTCCGGGAGATGGATGCATCAACTATGATCCGATCTTCAAGGTTCTCGAGGATGCAGGCTACGAGGGATATATGGTTGTTGAGGCTGAGCAGGATCCGGCTAAGGCTAATCCGCTTGAGTATGCAATCCGTGCAAGAAAATTCATTGCTGAGAAGACAGGCTTATAATTACGACAGGGAAATAGGTGCATGCTGATGTACAGTTAAGCGGAATAAAGATGTCCGCTTTGCATAGAAAAAGCGGTATCAGCCAGTAGTGCTTTGACACCGCTTTTTTCTGTAAGAAGATGCAAACAGTGTACGATAAACGGGACAGGAGGGCCGAATCATGGCACTTGTGAAAATGAAAGATCTGCTGAGACGTGCCGAAGAGAAAAATATTGGCTGCGGTGCTTTCAGTGTTGGTAATATGGAAATGGTAAGAGGTGCGATCCGCGCAGCAGAAGAACTGGATACTCCGATCATCCTTCAGATCGCGGAGGTGCGTTTGAAAAATTCTCCGCTTCACCTGATGGGACCGATGATGGTACAGGCTGCAAAGGAGGCTAAGGTGGATGTGGCTGTCCATCTGGATCATGGTCTTACTTTTGAGACGGTTGACAAGGCTCTGGAGCTTGGCTTTACATCGGTTATGCTGGATGCTTCTACGCTTCCTTTTGAGGAAAACATCGCCAGAGTAAAGGCCGTTGTGGAGAAAGCACGTAAATACAGCGCTACAGTTGAGGCTGAGCTGGGACTTGTGGGCGGAAGTGAGGATGGAAGCTGTGACCACGGTATTCGCTGTACAGATCCGGATGATGCGGTCGTTTACGCAAGAGAGACAGGTATTGATGCGCTTGCAGTTGCCATCGGGAATGCCCATGGTAATTATCCGGTAGCGCCGACGCTTGCTTTTGATGTATTGGAGAAGATCCATGAGAAAGTGGATATTCCGCTGGTTCTTCATGGCGGCAGTGGCATCACCGATAAAGATTTCCAGAGGGCGATCTCTCTTGGCATCCGTAAGGTGAATATTGCCACAGCAAGCTTTAACAGCCTGACAGCTCATGTGGAGAAATATATGGAATCAACAGACAAGCATAATTTCTTTGACCTCAATGAGGCTATGGTCCAGGGCACTTACGAGAATGTGAAGAGACATATTCTTGTATTTAATGAGCCATATCAGGAGTAGGCCAAGGATTTTCTTGTAAAAAAAGAAAAGGTCTGATAAGATGTTCTCAGTGAAAATAACTGGGAACATCTTTTTTGTGCCCATAAAAGAGGAGAGATAAAAATGGAACAGAAAGAGACTGTCTGTTCAGTTGCGAAGAAATGCGGCGGTTGCCGTTATCAGGGTGTATCCTACCAGGAGCAGCTTCGCAGGAAACAGAGAATTACAGAAGGCCTTCTGAAAAAATTCGGAAAAGTAGAGCCGATCATTGGAATGGAAGATCCCTATTATTACAGAAACAAAGTTCATGCAGCTTTTGGCCGTGACCGGAAGGGAAACGTAATTTCCGGGATTTATGAGGAGAAGAGTCATAGGATCGTTTCCGTAGATGACTGTATGATCGAAGATAAAAAAAGTCAGGAAATCATCCGTACCATACGTGGTATGCTGAAATCCTTTAAGATCAAGACCTATGATGAGGATACAGGATATGGACTTCTCCGCCATGTGCTTGTGCGGAGAGGCTTTTCCACAGGAGAGATCATGGTGGTATTAGTTACGGTTTCTCCAATATTTCCATCTAAGAATAACTTTGTAAAAGCTCTCCGTAAAGAGCATCCGGAGATCACTACGGTGGTTCTCAATGTCAATGACAGACAGACAAGCATGGTACTTGGAGACCGCAATATCGTACTTTACGGACCGGGATTCATCAAAGATCGACTTATGGGACTGACCTTCCGTATTTCTCCATCTTCTTTTTATCAGGTAAATCCTGTGCAGACAGAAGTACTTTACGGAAAGGCTATGGAGTTTGCGGCAATGACAGGAAAAGAGAGGGTGATCGATGCTTACTGCGGCACAGGTACTATCGGGATCATCGCTTCCGGGAATGCCAGGGATGTCATTGGTGTAGAACTGAACCGTGATGCTATCCGTGATGCCAGAATGAATGCCAGGGAAAACAAGATCCGTAATGTTCGTTTTGTTCCGGGAGATGCAGGATGGTTTATGGAAGGAATGGCAGCAGAGGGAGAGAAGGTGGAGGTTGTTCTCATGGATCCGCCACGTTCCGGAAGTGACCGTAAATTCCTTCACTCCCTTTTGACTCTTTCACCGGAAAAAATTGTTTATGTATCCTGCAACCCGGAAACCCTGGCAAGAGATCTTGCCTGCCTTACTAAGAGAGATTACCTGGTAAAGAAGATGCAGCCGGTTGATATGTTCCCGCTCACCGATTCAGTGGAGGTTGTTTGCCTTCTGGAGAATCGTAGGACCAGACCGGGAAGAGCTTAGATTTTTGGCAGCTCACAGTGATATGCGATGCCAAGGGGCGTAACAAGAAGCGGATGGACCGGACGGTATACCGGAAGCTTCAGCCTCTTTTCAAAAACGGTAGTAAATTCCTTAAACATGGAAGAACCGCCAACTACATAAACAGCCGGAACCTGATAGCCCTTTAGAAATTTCTCGGTGATCACAGCCATTTTTTCTACAGTGGCCTTGATCACAGGGAAAATTTCGTCTTCTTTTTCCGGAGTAGTTTTCAATACTTCGGCTTCCTCATAAGGGATCTTATAGTGACCGGCGACTGTCATGGTCATATGGCTGCCGCCAGTAGCCTCATCATCGGTGTAGATAACTTTTCCGTCTTTCAGGATGCTGATACCGGTTGTGCCGCCACCCACATCCACAACAGCACCGTCTGTGATCTTAAGGACAGCAGCTGCGGCAGTAGGCTCGTCCACGATATTTGTAACCTCGAAACCGGCACCCTCCAGAACATAGCCGATGCTTTTGACACTGCCTTCAGAAACTCCCGGAGGGATGGCAGCAGCACCGTAAGTAAGTTCTGTGCCAAGCCTTTCCTCCAGCTCATTTTTAAGCTTTGTCACAAGCTGGACAGATTCATAGTAATTGACGATCACTCCATCCTGGATCGCATGGGATGGTGCGGAAATTCCGGCTATGGGACGGTTATTCCGGTCGACAACGGCAAGAACGGTATTGGCAGTACCAAGGTCGATACCTGTCTTCAGACGACCGCGGAATTTTTTACATTCACCTGTTTCTACAAGTTCTGCAAAATTGGACAAAGTTCTGTTTTTTAATTCCATTCAAAATACTCCATTTCTTTCAGACAGGGACAAAAAGAATTTTGCCCCTGATATAAATTCTAATAATTGCGGCCGGTAAAGATGGCAACGGATCTGGGCCGCATGCAGAAATCGTGTTCAATGCGTGGCTCCTGGCCTTTTTCGTAGAAATAACGGCCATTTCCGTCACCGAACGTGTTGACACAGAGATACCATGCACCGGGACGGGCAAGCTCCGGAAGTGTGACCGTTACGTCCTCCCAGTATGCGTTGATCACAATGTAGATCAGGTCATCAGTGCCTTTGCTCTTATCATAGCCTGCAAAGCTTACAGCGAAGGTGTGGGCATCTCTTGGAATGGTCACATCCCTTGCGTCAATGTTATGAGTGTGGATATTTTCCATACCGCATACTGCGTTGGGAAGCTTCCGGGAGATAACAGGGTGGTCTTTACGGAACCGGATCATAAATTTGAAAAATTCAAAAAGATCGTGATTTTTCTCCAGAAGCTTCCAGTTGATCCATGAGGTTTCGTTATCCTGACAGTAGGTATTGTTATTTCCGTGTTTTGTGTTTCCGAATTCATCACCTGCAAGGAACATCGGGGTTCCGCGGCTGGACATCAGTACAGCACAGGCATTTCGTATCATGCGGAAGCGGAGGGAGAGCACTTCGGGGTTGGTGGAATCGCCCTCTTCTCCACAGTTCCAGCTGCGGTTATCGTTGGAACCGTCGGTGTTATTCCAGCCGTTTGCTTCGTTGTGTTTTTCATTGTAGGAATAAAGATCATACATGGTGAAGCCATCGTGGCAGGTAAGGAAATTGACACAGGAATTGTATCCTGCATAATTGTCATTATGATCAGAATAAAAGCCTCCGTACAGATCACCGGAACCGGAAATACTCCATGCAGCGTCCCAGGCATTCCAGAAATCTCCCTTCAGGAAGGAACGGAGGCAGTCACGGTAACGGCCATTCCATTCAGCCCATCTGCGGCTGGCAGGGAAAGAACCAACCTGATACAGCCCGCCGGCATCCCAGGCTTCTGCGATCAGTTTGACATTTCTAAGGACCGAATCGTAAGCGAGAAGCTCCAGAAGGGGCGGATTGTTAAGTGGAGAACCGTCCTCATGGCGTCCGAGAATGCTGGCAAGATCGAAGCGGAAGCCGTCCACACGGTAGTTGATGGTCCAGTAACGTAAGCATTCAAGGATCATCTGACGTACAATGGGATGGTTACAGTTCAGCGTATTTCCACATCCGCTAAAATTGTAGTAATTTCCCTCTGGAGTCAGCATATAATAAACCTTATTGTCAAAGCCCTTAAAGCAGAAGGTTTTTCCCAGCTCGTTTCCTTCGGCGGTATGATTGAATACAACATCAAGAATTACTTCGATGCCATTTTCGTGGAGCTCACGGATCAGCTCTTTCAGCTCAGTTCCCTCACAGTTATGCTCCGGCTTGGAAGCATAGCTGGTGTTTGGAGAAAAGAAGTTGACAGAATTGTATCCCCAGTATTCCAGAAGCCGTTTGCCATTTACAGTACGGGCATTCATATTCTCGTCGAACTCGAAGATCGGCATCAGCTCTACGGCGTTGATCCCCAGTTCCTTGAGATAAGGGATCTTTTCACGAAGACCGGCAAAGGTTCCCGGGTGCATAACACCGGAAGAAGAATCCTGTGTAAAGCCGCGGACGTGAAGCTCATAGATGATCAGGTCACTGATCTTACGGGTGGACTGCGGCATGTCTTCCCAGTCAAAGGAATCACGTACCACACGGGCATGATAGCTTCCGATCTTTTGCTGGCCCCATTCACGCTGACCGGCAACGGCTTTGGCATAAGGATCAAGAAGAACCTTTGTCTTATCGAAGATGTGACCCTTTTCCGGTTCGTAAGGACCGTCAATGCGGTAGCCGTACTCCAGATCTTCGATGTCCAGTCCCATGACGATCATGGAGTAGACATCACCGATACGACAGGCATTGGGAAAAGGAAGGACTGCGAAGGGTTCCTCTTCTCCGGAGTGGAAAAGAAGAAGCTCGCAGGATGTACCGTGGCGGGTATGTGCGGTAAAGTTGACTCCGTTGGAAAGAGGAGTAGCGCCATTTAATTCAAAAAACCCGGGACGTACAGGAAATCCCGCAATAATATCTGTGGGCCGGGATGTCAGTGTATTCTCAGAGAGCATAGTCTGATTCTGTGTTTTCATTTCCGGTATCCTCCTTGGCGAAAATTTTTTTACAAACAAAAATATTATAACTGATTTTCAGAAAAAAGTACAGGCTGGGTTGTTGAGAACAAAGTGAACAGCAGCATTCTAATAACGCGGGAACCTTCAGGAAAATCTTCTTGAGGTTTTTGACGGGAAGGCTTACAATATGAACCAGAAACTTTGAAAATATAAGGAAAGGAATAATAGCAGTATGAATGAAGAAACACTGGAGATTTCTTTTGACCAGATAGAGAAAGAACGGGGGAAATATCTTCTGATAGATACCCGTGATAAAGTAACTGTAGAATATGGAATGATCCCGGGAGCAATCTCTGTTCCGGAACAGGAACTGGAAGAGCGGGCAGAAGAACTGAGGGGGAATAAGATACCGGTCCTTTACTGTACAAGAGGGCTTTTCAGCCAGGAGGGTGCAGAGATGCTCCGGGAAAAAGGAATTCCCGCACTGAGCCTGAAAGGTGGATATACAGGATGGCTTTTTCAGCAGATGCAGAAAGAATCCGGTAAAGAGAACAGTGAAGAAGAGGAAAATGATGCAATGGAACAGCGGCGGAAGGATATCGAGCTGAGTATCCGCAAAAAGTTCCATAAGCAGCTGTTTTCCAGATTTGCCAGGGGAATCAACGATTATGAGCTGGTGAAGCCGGGAGATAAGATAGCAGTCTGTATTTCCGGTGGTAAGGATTCCATGCTGATGGCCAAACTGTTCCAGGAACTGAAGCGTCATAACAAGTTTCCCTTTGAACTGGTGTTTCTTGTGATGGATCCGGGATATAATGAGGCAAACCGTGCGGTGATCGAGCACAATGCCAGGCTTCTCGGGATTCCGATCACAGTGTTTGAGACTGAGATCTTCGATGCGGTTTATAATATAGAAAAATCCCCATGCTATCTCTGTGCCCGTATGAGAAGGGGCTATCTTTACAGCAAGGCAAAGGAGCTTGGCTGCAACAAGATCGCTCTTGGACATCACTATGATGATGTGATCGAGACGATCCTGATGGGAATGCTTTACGGAGCGCAGGTACAGACTATGATGCCGAAGCTCCATAGTACAAATTTTGAGGGAATGCAGCTGATCCGTCCTATGTATCTGATCCGGGAGGCAGATATCAAACACTGGAGAGATTATAATGACCTTCATTTTATCCAGTGTGCATGTAAATTTACCGATACCTGTACTACCTGCCGTACAGATGGTACCAGTGTTTCCAAGAGAATGGAGATCAAGAATCTGATTGCAGAACTTAAGAAGGTAAATCCACATGTAGAAAGTAATATTTTCCGAAGTGTGGAAAATGTTAATCTTCATACAGTTATCGCATACAAAAAAGATGGAGTGAAACATTCTTTTCTGGAAGGGTATGAGGACTGACAGATATAAATAAAAGCTGCTCAGGCGTTAGCCCGGGCAGCTTTTACTTTTTCCCGCTGTTTGGTAAGATCATAATATTCATCAGAGATGATCCCGCGACTGGAAAGTGCTTCGTAGGTTTTCTGCTGTGCGGGGGTCATCTTCATTCCGATAGTGGAATTGACATCGGTCAGTACGCAGCTTGTTTTTTCTACCAGCCAGAAAAGTGCGGAATCATCATCGGGGATCATTTTCCAGATTTCGTTTTCTGTATATGGAAGAAGGGACATGAGAGTTTTTAAGTGTCCATCCTGGATCAGACGGTAATCCCCGTCCGGCATGATGATGCCATCGCCATAGAGTTCTTTTTTCTGTTCCATTTTCTGCAGAAGTTTTTCTGTGAGTTTCATGATCGGCTCCTTGAGATTTGCTGCTTGGGGCAGCTTTTTTGTGCTGTTTTAACCGAATCAAGGAAGTCCCCTGCGGGGTTGCGAAAAGCAATAAGC
>ENA-OQRC01002746-OQRC01002746.1-human-gut-metagenome-genome-assembly--contig:-NODE-2746-length-9804-cov-9.229562_pt1 | contig 9804 bp, 7 predicted proteins | sample MGYA00243236_ERZ505102 | MGnify/ENA primary metagenome ERZ505102 (study PRJEB26097, sample SAMN02712089) | human gut metagenome | biome: Gut microbiome | host: Homo sapiens | place: Denmark: Copenhagen... | reverse complement strand
AGGCTCCCTCCCCGAGGGAGCTGGCAAAGCCGTCAGGCTTTGACTGAGGGAGTTTGCTTTTTTTCGCCTTTTTGTGACAAACCCCGCCTGCTGTGGTACAATAAAAGGGTATCGAACTTACACAGAAAGGACGTTTCCATGCAGCTGTTTGAACTGGTCAGCCCACGGCTGTTCCGCCCGCTGGCGGGGCCCAATCGGGCGTTTTATGCAGAGCTTTTGCTGCTGCTCTGGGAAGAGTGCCGCCATACGGCAGATTACAGCATTTCCCGCGCCGAAGCCGTCTCCCGTGCCGAGGATTATTTTGCCGCGCTGGCAAAGCCGCTGGCGCTGGACGCCGACGGTGCGGGCGATGAGGACGAGCAGCCCACCCGCGACCCCCACACGCTGGCAGTGGGCTTTTTGCTGCGTCTGCGCCGCACCGGCTGGCTGGAAGAGCAGCCCGGCAGCTACGAGACCGAGCCAACCCTTGCCTTTATGCCGGAGGTCACCCCGCTGCTGGATGCGCTGGAAGAGATATTGAACCCCCGGGTGGTCACCTACACCGGCAAGCTGTATAAGGCGTGGCAGCTGCTGGGCAGCATCGGGCAGGAAAAAAGCCCCTACGAGAACGTGCTGCGGGAGGTGGCGGCAGACCTTGAAACTTTGAACAAGTCCCTGCGTGCCCTCAACGCTTCCATCGGGCATTATATCGACCGCCTTACCCATAACCGCACCCCGCAGGAGGTGCTGGAACTGTTCGACCAGTACGAGGAAAAGGTGGTGGCGGCGGCGTACCATCGCTTTAAAACCAGCGATAACCTGTTCAATTACCGCGCCTATCTGGAAGAAGAGCTGGACGACTGCGAGCAGAACCAGCTGCCGCGCTTAGCGCTGGATTACGCCCGGGTGGAGCGCTGCGCCCCCGGCGAGGCTGCACCCCGGGTGCGTGCCCTCATCCAGCAGCAGCGGGACGCGCTGGAAGAGATGAGCACCCTGATGAAGGAGATCGACGCCAGCCACATCCGCTACCGCAAGCGGGCGGTGCAGCGGGCACAGTTTTTGCTGCTGAGCGACCGCTCGGCGCAGGGCAGCGTCACCGCCCTGCTGCGCCGCTATGCGGAGGACATCCGCAGCCCGGAGCAGCTGTTTGAGCCGGACGACGGCCCGGTGGCAGCGCGGCTGCACCTGTACCCGGCGGCAGTGTTCGGCGCAAAGCCGCTGTATCCCCCCGCCGCGCCCCGCACCGAAGCGCCCCTTGCCCCGGTGCGCACCGAACCCCTGGACCCCGAACGGCTGCGGCAGGAGCAGCAGCTGCTGCTGGATTACGCCCGCCTTGCCGTCACCGAGGAAAACGTGGCGCTGCTGGCGCGGCAGGCACTGGCTGCCCGCCCGCAGGTGAACGCTTCCACCCTTGTGGAGGAATACCCGAACGATTTTACAGGCATCATCGGCCTGCACACCTATTCCCAGTCGCCGCACCGGGAGTACGATATCACCCTGACCGGAAACTGGGTGGAGCGCGGCGGCTTCCGGTTTCAGGATTTTGTCCTGACCCGCCGCAAGGAGGTAAACACGGATGGCAACCATTGATCTGCTGGAAGAGACCGCAAACTATCTGCTCAACCACTGCTTCGTGCTGGGCTGCGTAGAGGAACAGCGGGCAAAATATCTGTATATTCAGGATCACCTCAACGAGGTGCGCGCGGTGTTCAAACCCTTGGGCTACGCGGTGCTTTTGTACCCCGCGCCCATGCAGGCGGCGGCGCTGGTCAACGAGCACGAGGGCAGTCAGGCACGGCTGCTCAAGTACGAAAGCATTTTGCTGCTGGTGCTGCGGCTTTTATACCTGCAAAAGCGGGAAAGCCTTGCCGCCAGCGCAGATGAGGTGCTGGTCACGGTGGAAGAGGTGCAGGCAGAGCTGCAAAAGATGAACCTGCCCCGCAAGCTGGATCAGCAAACGCTGGAAAAGCTCATGCGCACCCTGCGCCGGTACAATCTGGCGCGTCCGGTGGGACGGCTCTCCGGGCTGGACAGCCGCATCGAGGTGTTCCCCACGGTGCTGCTGGCGCTGCCGGATGCCGACCTTGCGGATGCCGCCGCCGAGAGCGCCCGCACCCGCACCGAGCTTGGCCTGTATGAGCGCCCGGAGGGCGCAGACATGGAAGCAGGGGAGGTGGAAGCATGATCGAACTCAAGCGCCTGAAACTCATCAACTGGCATAACTTTGAAAATACCACCTTCGACTGCGCCCGCCTGACCTATATGATCGGCGTGAACGCCGTGGGCAAGACCACCATTCTGGACGCCATCCGCTACTGCCTGACCACGAACCGCAATTTCAATGCGCTGGGCAATAAGAAAAGCGGACGCACCCTGCAAGGCTCTGTCCACGCCAAGCAGCGCGGCGAAAACGCCTACCGCCGCCCGGGGCATACCGTGGCGTATATCGGGGCAGAGTTCTGGGACAGCGTAAAGCACACCAGCTTTGTCATCGCAGTGCGGGTGGAGTCCGAAGGCCCCATGCAGGAGCTGCACCCCGGCGACCAGACGTGGTATATCTCGGAGGACGGCATCACGCTGGAGCAGCTGCCCTTTATCGACCCGCGCACCGGTGCGCCCAGCGCCAAGGAGGACTTCAAGCCCGCCGAGGGGCGGCTCTCCTATACCCGCAGCCCCAGCGAAGCGCGGGACCGTATCTGCCGCGCACTGGGCATCGGGCGCGCAGCCAGCCCGCTGGGCAAAAAGTTCAACGAGGTGTTCCAGATGGGCACCAGCATGGACGAGATCCCGAATTTCCGGGAGTTTCTGTACCAGTACATCCTGCCCCAGCCGGAGCTGGACTTGGAAGCCTTGCAGGGCGACCGCTTGGAGCTGGAAAACCTGCACGCCGTTCTGGCGGAAGCCCAGACCCGCGCCGATGCGCTGGACGAGATCGTCCGTTTTGGCCGCGAAGCCACCGAAAAACAGACCGAAGCCCTTGTGAACCGGGGCGCCGCCCTGCTGGCGCGGGCTGCTGCCGATGCCGGGGAAAAGGCCGTCTGGCAGGAGCGGGTGGACGCCGGACGCCGCCAGCAGGAAACGCTGCGCACCCGCTACGCCGAAGCCAAGACCGCCGAAGCGGAAGCCCGCCGCGCCTACCTGACCGCCCACAGCGCCGCCGGTGCCAGCGGCGAGGGCCGCGCACTGGATGCCCTCAGCGAGGAGCTGGCGCACCGGCAGACCGCACTGGATGCCGCCGCCCGCCGCGCCGACACCGCCGAAAAAGCCGCCGAAAAGACCGGCAACCTGCTGGCAGTGCTGCGCCGCAGCGGCTTTGCCGCCGGGCAGAAGCTGGCAGACCTGACCCCCGACACCCTGCCCGCCCTGACTGACTGGCTGACCGCACAGGAAAAGCCGCTGGAAGAAGCCTATTTTGCCGCCCGGCAGCACACCGCCGCCCTGCAGCGGCAGCAGACCGAAAAACGCGCCGAGCTGGATGCCGTATCCGGCGGCAAGTGGGTGTACCCCCACGGGGACGCCGCCACCCGGGTGCGGGACGCCGTGAACACCGAGCTGAAAAGCCGTGGCATGGAGCCGGACGCCCGCATCTTCTGCGAGCTGCTGAACGTGGAGGACGAGAGCTGGCAGGACTGCGTGGAAGCCTGTCTGGGCGACCGCCGGTTCGATGTCCTTGTGCCGCCCGCCCACTACGCCGCCGCAAAGAGCGCTTTTGTGGCGCTGAAGGACAAGGTTGGCCCCATCAGTCTGCTGGACACCCCGGGTCTGCGCAAGGCCAACCGCCGCGCCGACACCGCCCCCGCCGACAGTCTGGCGGCACAGGTCACCAGCGAAAACCCGCTTGCCGCGCAGTACGCCGACACCATTCTGCGCCGCATCGTCTGCTGTGACACCCCCGACACGCTGGAAAACTACCCCGACAGTGCCACCCGCGACCTTCTGCGCCACCACCCCTTCCGGTTGGAGCGTCTGCGCACCCCGCAGCGCTATATCGGTCTGGAAGCCCGCCGCGCCCGCGCCGGGGCACTGGCAGGGGAGATGAACGCCCTTGCCGAGGAGGTGCGCGCCGCCGCACAGGCAGAGCAGAACCTGAAAGCCGCATACAGCCAGTACCAGACCCTTTTGCGCGGCACAACGCTGGAAGAGCTTGCCGCTTTGTGGGACGCCCGCGCCGCCCTGACCGCCGCCCGCGCGGCGGTGGACGAGCAGGCCGCAAAGCTGGCCGAGTGCCGCGAGAACCCGCTTTTGCAGCAGCTGTATAAGGAGGAAGAGGTGCGCGAAGCCGCATGGGAAGCCGCCCGTACCGCCGTGGAGCAGACCGGCGGCGACCTGCGCGTGTGCGAAAAACAGATCTCCTCCTGCGAGACGGAGCAGCAAAAAGCGGTGGACACCGCCGAAAAGAGCGCACAGGCCGCCGAGAGCTTTTTTGCCGCCCACCCGCTGGTGGAGCCGCTCTCCCGCAGCCGTCAGCAGGCACTGACCGGGCCGGATAAGTCTCCCCGCGCCGCCGCGCAGGCTGCCGAAAAGGCACAGGCCAAGCTGGACGATGCCCTGACCGTCTACCTGAACAGCACCCTTGAACCGGCGCAGCGGGAATACAACCGGCGCTACGTCTGCGATTACCCCTTGGGTCTTGCCGGACTGGAACAGTACCGCGCCCAGCATGAGAGTCTTGTGCGCATCGATTTGGAGCGCTACGCCGCCCGCCTGGAGCAGGCGCAGCGGGACTGCAAGGACCGCTTCCGCAAGGATATCCTGTTCCGCATGAAGGACGATATCTTCAACGCCCGGCGGCAGTTCCGGGAGCTGAACAAGGTCATGGAGCAGCTGACCTACGGCGAGGAAGTCTACCGCTTTGAACTGGAACCCAGCCGCGACCCGCAGCTGGCGGCGTTCTATCAGGTCATCGTGGATAAGGGCAACCAGCAGATGACCGAGGGCGACTCTCTGGACAATCTTGCCGCCACTGCCGACCCTGCCTACGAGCGTCAGGTGGACGAGTTGATGGAAAAAATCATGGCAGACGTAGACGAGAACACCCGCGCCCGGCAGGAGGGACGCACCGCCGCCGGTGCCACCCTTTCGGACTATGTGGACTACCGCACCTATCTGGACTACGATATCAAGGTGACCAATCAGGTCACCGGGCAGCAGGCGTATCTGTCCCGCGTCAGCCGCGATTCCTCCGGCGGCGAGAATCAGGCACCCTTCTATGTGGCCATCTGCGCCAGCCTTCTGCAGATCTACCAGAAGAGCGAAAACAGCATCCGTCTGGTGCTGCTGGACGAAGCCTTCAGTAAGATGACCAGTGACCGCATCCGCCCCATGATGGAACTGTTCCGCCGCCTGCAATTGCAGGTGCTGCTCATCTCCACCGTGGAAAAGAGCACCGCCATCCAGCCCTACTGCGATATCACCTACTCCATCGTCCGCCACGGCGACGCCAACGCCATCGCGCCCTTTGTCCGCGTTGCGGAGAAATAAAAGAAAGGGTGTAGAATGGAAAAAACAAGACGAGTTGGAGTTCTGACAAAACGTGTGATCGAACTGCTGGAATTGGAGTTGCCGGAAGGAAAAGATATTCTTCTTGGCGATTCCAACATTGGGCACATGACAACACGCCATCCTGAGGACTTTGCATTATATGGAGAGTACATCCCGGATATTTTAAGAGAACCGGATTATGTGGCGCAAAATAAAAAGGATAACTCCATCGAATATGTCCGAGAAGTAGAAATAGACCATGTGTTTGTCAAAGTTGCGGTACGGGTGTCTACAAAAGGACAACTTTTTGCAAGGTCGGTTTACAGATTAAATCCAAATCGTGTCCGCAGCTTTATCGACAAGGGAAATTTGAAAAAATATTGACGCGTTATCGCGTATTGACATTTTGAATTCCTATGATATAATAATAGTGGATAGAGATGAGCAACGGAGGACGGAACAGGCAGCCGTCGCCCATTGTTAGGAGATGTGGGAATCGTCACCCCACCCTTGCTCAAAAAAGAGAACGCCCGCCGCATTCGCAGCGGGTGTTCTCTTTTTTCGTGTTTTACACTTTGCGGCAGAATGATGCAAAACGGAGCTTGACATAAAAAATAAACTTTGCTATACTGTTTTTTGCTCATCGGAGGGCTGTTTCAACGTAATTGAAAGGCCGGATAAGATGTCGTCGTTCGTGCTTCCCGGAGGCTGTGGGCATCGTAGTGCCGCAGCAGAAGAGGGAACGCACCGGAGCAGTGGTTCTTATCCGGCCTTTTTGTATGTGCAGAGTTCAAAAAAGGAGGAGTTATGCCAAAGAAAGCCATCCAATTGTCCGACCACTTTACCTATTCCCGCCTGCTGCGGTTCGTGCTGCCCTGCATCGGCACCATGCTGTTCACCTCCATCTACGGCATCGTGGACGGTCTGTGCGTTTCCAACTTTGTGGGCAAAACGGCCTTTGCGGCGATCAACCTCATCATGCCGCTGCCGCAGATGCTGGGCACTGTCGGCTTTATGCTGGGCACCGGCGGCAGCGCCATCGTAGGCATCACGCTGGGCGAGGGCGACCAGAAAAAAGCCGACCGCTATTTTTCCATGTTTATGTGGGCAGCGCTCGTCTCGGCCGGTGTGCTGTCCGTGCTGGGCATTGTGTTCCTGCGGCCGGTCGCCGTGCTGCTGGGCGCAAAGGGAGAGCTGCTGGACTATGCAGTGCGCTACGGGCGCATCCTGATGCTGGCGCTGCCGGGCTTCGCTTTGCAGAATCTGTTCCAGAGCTTTTTTGTCACCGCCGAAAAGCCGCATCTGGGCTTCTGGTTCACCGTAGGTGCAGGCTGCACCAACATGGTGCTGGACGTGGTAATGGTGGGCGCTCTGCACTGGGGCGTGGAGGGCGCTGCCCTTGCCACCCTTATCAGCCAGCTGGTGGGCGGCGTGCTGCCGGTGTTTTATTTTATCAGCCGCAACAATACCAGCTGTCTGCACCTGTGCAGAACACAGTTTTACGGCCGCGTGCTGTGGGATGCCTGCATCAACGGCTCTTCCGAGCTGATGACCAGCCTTTCCATGTCGCTGGTCAATATCCTGTATAACTTCCAGCTGCTGCGGCTGGTCGGGGAAGACGGCGTGGCGGCTTACGGCGTCATCATGTATGCCGCCTTCCTGTTCGTGGCGGTGTTCGTGGGCTATGCGGTGGGCAGCGCACCCATCGTCAGCTTCCATTACGGTGCGCGCAACCATGCCGAGGTGCACAACCTTTACCAGAAGAGCCTGCGTCTCATCGCTGTGGTGTCTGTGACCCTGACGGCGGCGTCTATGGTCATCATCCCCTATGTGGCGCGCATCTTTGTGGGCTACGATGTCCAGCTGCTGGCGCTGACCAGCCGCGCGTTCCGGCTGTATGCGCTGTGCTTCCTCATCAAGGGCTTCAACATCTATGCGTCCTCCTTCTTCACAGCGCTGGGCGACGGCGTGACGAGTGCTCTCATCTCCTTTCTGCGCACGTTTCTGTTCCAGATGGCCGCGCTGCTCGTCCTGCCCGCCCTCTGGGGCATTGATGGCGTGTGGCTGGCCGTCACAGCCGCCGAGCTTGCCACGCTGGCGGTGACCGTGTATATGTTCGTGACAAAGGATCAGAAATTCCATTACCGTCATAGTTGACGCGCCATACCAAGAAAGCCGCCGGGGTCCCGGCGGCTTTCTTGGTTATTCAAAGGTATATTCCACCAGCTGGCAGTTTTTGATGCCCGCAGCGGCGTATTCCTCGTTGGTCATATCGTAAAAATAGGAGTGCACCACCCGGGCAATGCCGTTGTGCGCTACCAGCAGATAGGTCTTGCCGGTGTCCGCCTTCAATTCGTCCAGCAGGTTGTAGATGCGCTGCGCCAGCTGCATCATGCTTTCGCCGCCGTCATAGCGGTCGGCAAAGTGGGTCTTGGAGATGCGGAACTCCGCACCGTCCCGGGGCGTGCCCTCGTATTTGCCAAAGCACTGCTCCCGCAGGCGGGGCTCGCAGCGGGCGGGCAGACCGGTAGCGGCGGCAATGGCTTTTGCGGTGTCGGCGGCGCGGGAGAGGGGAGAGTACAGAATTTCGTCAATGTGCAGGCCGCTGTCCCGGACAAGCTCGCCCAGCTGCCGTGCCTGCTGTTGCCCGTGGGCGGTCAGCGGGCTGTCGGTCATGCCGCAGATCTTATTTTCTACGTTCCATACCGTCTCGCCGTGGCGGGTGAAATAGATATTGTGCATAAAATTACTCCTTACAGCTTGTGCAGAGTGCCGTCCGGCAGCAGACAGACGGTGTCCCCCTCGTCGATGCCAAGACATATCAGCTCCTTGTCCGGGTAGGGCAGAATGCGGGCAGCCCCGGCGGCATCGGTCAGGGTCACATCGCACAGCACCGGCTGCCCGGCGGGCAGCTCCTCGCAGCCATACAGCTGCTCGTCAATGCGCAGCACGCGGTATTCCGGCATGGTACAGCCCCTCCCTTGTGTTTTTCCTTATTATATAGCACCCGGGGGCTTTGGTGCAAGGGGGAACGAACTCCCTCAGTCAAAACCTGACGGTTTTGCCAGCTCCCTCGGGGAGGGAGCCTCTGGCGTGCCCGGAAACTTTGTGCTTTAGCTGGAAACTTCACCGCTATGCCAAAGGCCCCATCTCAGAGGGGGCTGGCATCGCGCAGCGATGACTGGGGGAGTTCGTCCCTCCGCTTGACAGCGGCGCGGAGAAATTGTTACAATACAGTTACGACTGCAAACCACGCGGAGGGGTTCATGAATATTACGGAACTGCGGTATCTGGTAGCCATCATGAAATGGGGGTCGGTGTCGGCGGCAGCAAAGCAGCTGTACGCGGCGCAGCCCAATGTCAGCAAGGCGCTGAAAAATCTGGAAGAGGAATACGGGGTGCGCATTTTCGAGCGCTCCTCCACGGGCATGATCCCCACCGAGCAGGGCAAGCGGTTCATCGCGCAGGCGCAGCGGGTGCTGCAGCAGGTGGACGAGCTGAAGCAGGAGGCGCATCAGCAGCGCAGCTGCGCCGAGCTGCGGGTGGTGCTGACCCATGCCACCTACGCCTCCTACGCGGCGGTGGATTTTTTGCAGCAGGCAGCCCGCAGCGAGCAGCTGCGGGCACATATCCGGGAGAGCGGTGCCATTGAAGCTTTGGACTTTGTGCTGCGGCAGGGCTACCACATGGCGCTGCTGCGCTATGCCGCCGAGGACGAGGACTACTATCTGCGCTACTGTCAGCGCCACGGCCTGCGGCAGGAGCCTATCATGGAGTTTTCCTACCTGCTGCTCACCAGTCAGGACAGCCCGCTGGCACAGCGTCAGGTGCAGAACCTTGACGAACTGAACGATTACATCGAGGTGCTGCACGGCGACACCCATCTGCCCGGGGACGAGAGCACCGCTTCCCGCTGGGAGGTGAACCCCAACCGCCGCATCCATGTGTACGAGCGGTGCAGCCAGTTCTCCATTTTGCAGAACCTGCCCACGGCCTATATGTGGTCGTCCCCCATGCCGCAGCGCGCGCTGGAGCAGTACCATCTGGCGCTGCACGGCTGCCCGGCACAGAAGCAGCAGATGCGGGACGTGCTGGTGTACCCGGAGCGGGAACCCCTGCAGCCGGAGGAGCAGCTGTTTGTGCAGCTGCTGCACAAGCAGGCGGATGCCACCATCAAGGACAGCGGGTGGAAGAAGATTTGAAATGCGCACCGCGTGTGCTTTGCGCATATTTAGCGGAAGAATTATTTTATCGCAATTTTCAAAAATAGTGCCTATTAAAACGGCATATTTGCGATATGCAGTTTGCGGATGTTGCTTGTGCATTAAAAACGCAAACTGCTAT
>ENA-OQRC01002745-OQRC01002745.1-human-gut-metagenome-genome-assembly--contig:-NODE-2745-length-9808-cov-3.637035_pt1 | contig 9808 bp, 7 predicted proteins | sample MGYA00243236_ERZ505102 | MGnify/ENA primary metagenome ERZ505102 (study PRJEB26097, sample SAMN02712089) | human gut metagenome | biome: Gut microbiome | host: Homo sapiens | place: Denmark: Copenhagen... | reverse complement strand
TTTTTATTAAGTCCAATCTGCTCTTTTAAGGAATTAAGGGCATCGGCATATTTTTTTGAAGTAAGCATTGGGTTTCCTTTTAAAAGGATAATCTTACGAAAATCCATACGCTTTGAGATAGCATTTTTCAGTTCACCTAAATAGGCAAAGCGTTCTTTGAGTCGAATAACATCGGCTGTTTTTTCCTTTGGAACAAGAGAGTAAAGCTTTTCGAGGCATTCAGAAACAGAAGTCTGAAATTCCTCAATACGAGAACTCTCCGGCTTTTTTATAGTGCCAATCTTATCGCGAAGCGTCTCGCTTACGGAATCAGTAAGTACAATAAAGCGTTCACGAAGCTTTTCTGCATCTGATTTTAGATTAGTAATAGATTCAAGAATCTGACGCAGATCCATAGCAGCATGGAAGGAGGAAGCAAAGTCGATGGCAAATACTATCGTGATTACAACAAGAGCACTAAAGCATACGTTTTGAGGAATCTTTTCCAACAAAGCTGATATGCGTGGATGAACGACGCGTATCAAAAGAAGTGTAAAAACACCCCATGCAAGCGAGGAGCTTAGGCAGATATGTCCCTGTATATTAAACTTTTTGTCACTGTAATCCCAGTAACGCACCTGAAAAAGTGTTTCCATAACGACACCGGTAACGTATTCAAGTATTGTGGCAACAATAAGTCCAAGCAGAAAAATACCAATGTCGGACGATTGCACCGGGTAGGTGGCACAGAGCATGACTACAGCGCCGCTTCCATAGATCGGAAGCATTGGACCAGTTAAAAAACCTCGGTTCGTCAGCCGTTTTGTGAGAATAGATACATAGCTGGATTCCCAAATCCAGCCGACAAAGCTGTAGAAAAAGAAATACAGTAACAGATGAGCATAAGCAGTCATAAAAACAATCCTCGTTTCTGAATAATAAAACATAGGGCAGGTGTAATGTGAACGCCTGACTTGTAATGCTTAAAGTGTAAATGATATTTCTTTTTATTGCAAGCATTTATAGCAAACACATGAAAGATAGTCAGGAAAATCGCAAACTGTATGATGTTCGAGTTTCCAAAATGAACCATCATCAAGAGAGATGGTATTGCTTTTACTAAAATCGTATGAGGAAGCTTTTGCATCAATACCTGTGCCTATGGCTTTTAAGAAGGCTTCTTTTGCTGTCCACAGGCGAAGAAACTCATGGTTTTGTATATCTCCTGAAGGAAGATTAGAAAGTGCATCAAGCTCATTTGGATGAAAAACATGGTGTGAAAGGACAGTTTTATGAAGCTTTTCAATGTCACATCCAACAGGGGTGTCACTCACGGCAAGCATGACAAAATCATTGCTGTGTGAGAGATTAAAAAAAGGCGCATTTGCTACACTGGGCTTTCCGGATGCATTGTAAGAGACGGTGAAGTGCTCTGGGTGCTTATGATAAATATGTTTCCAAAGAAGAAGCCCGGCTGCTGCGCAGCGTTTTTGATCAGATTCCAAACGAAAAGAAAACAGCTGCTTTCTGCGCTGCGGCTGCAGCATGGAAAGCAGCTGTTCGTCAATTACGATGTCACGGATCAGTTGGTAATAGATCTGAACAGCCATAATCAATTATCTCCCAAAGTAAGCGTCAATACCGTTTGCAAGACCCTGTGCAATTACAGCCTGAAACTCAGGATTTGCCATCTTTTGGTCTTCCTCAGGGTTAGACATAAATCCCATTTCTACGATTGTGACAGGAATAGTACACCAGTTGATACCTGTCATATTATCATCCTGAAGAACTCCTTTGTTTGCAAGACCTGTTGTGGAGCAATAAAAAGAAAGCATCGTAGAAGCAAGTGTGTTGCTTGCAGATATTACATCAGCAGACAGATAAGAATTTGCTGATGATGGAGCATAGAACATAGCGCCATTTACAGAAGGATCATTGGAACTGTTTGCATGGATGCGGACAAAGATTTCAGCACCGCTTTCATTTGCGTATACAGCACGCTCAGCATTGCTCATAGTGCAGTCATTTGTTGTACGAATCATCACAACCTGATAGCCACGGTTTAAAAGCTCCTGCTGAAGCATTTGAGAGACATCCAAGTTTAATTGATACTCAGCAAGACCGGTAGCTACGCCGCTTGTTCCAGTTGTAAGCTTAGCCTTCATTACAGAAGAACCTGGACCGTTTGGCTCCTGCTCGCTGATGCCTGCCTGCTGATGACCAGCATCAATGCACACAATATGTCCGTTTGAAGAAGATGTGTTTGCATTTGATGTTTCGTTTGAGGCTGGCGCAGCAGATGCCTCTGCATCTGCCGCTGCACCATCTACCTGATCTGGAGAAGATACAAGAAAATCTGCTTTTACATAGCCGTCCATTGTTGCACTGTGAATCTGAACCCATCCATTTTCTGCAAGAGCAAGGATTCGAACTTCCTCACTGCGATAAAGCTCCCCAATTTTATTGCCTTCAGTAGAAGGGTAATCGCGGATATTAAGGGAATCGGTATTTACATACCAAATGTCACCTACAGCAAGTTCTTTGGAAACAACATGGGCAGCAGTGGATTCTTCAGTGGAAGCTTCGGTACTTTCTTCAGTAGAAGCCTCAGTGGATGCCTCAGTAGATTCTTCTGTAGAAGCTTGTGTGGAAGGTTCTGTTTGTGTTTCTGTCACAGATGAGGTCTGTGCGTTTGGATTATAATATTCAGTTTCTTTTTTGCATCCTGCAAGTCCAGATAAAAGCGCTGCAGAAAGTAAAAAAGCAGGAATGAAGCGAGATTTTTTCATAATAAGTCCTCCTGATGCATAAGTTAATTTTATTGTACTTTGTTTCTAAAAAAAAAGCAAGAAAAAACACGGATTCATAAGGATTGAAAGGTTTTCTTAAGAATACTTGTAACAGCAGATAAAATGATGTAAAATAAAGTTGCAAAGAACAAGAGACTTAGAGAACAGAAAGGTGTGTGGCTGAATATGGCAAGAGAGGATTATCAGAAGGCGCTGAAAAAGGGTGAGAGAAGCTATGCAAGATATCTGTCGGAAGGAAAATATCCGTATTTGCAGGTGCTTGAGGAGCTTTTGTCTCATACGGATGTGGTGGCAGAGGAAGATCTGGGAATTTGTTCCATTCCATCGGAAATGATTGTGGGAACCTTTACGGCAGGAAGACGTACTGCATTTGCACCGAACTTTATGCCGCTGCTCGATGATGAATCGGAGTTTGCAGCCAAGTGGCAGGCTCTTTATAATGCCCATTTGGAAGAGGGAATACATGATCCGATTAAGTGTTATGAGTTTATGAACCGCTACTATGTATTAGAGGGTAATAAGCGTGTCAGTGTATTAAAGTTTTGCGGTGCACCTAGTGTGCAGGGTAATGTAACTCGTATTATTCCAAAGAGGACAGATGAGCCAGAGAACCGCCTGTACTTTGAGTTTCTAGCATTTTATAAGCGCTCTAAGGTTAATTACATTGTGTTAAGTAAGCTTGGAAGCTATAGGACTTTATTAGAAAAGCTTGGATTTGAAGTAGATTATAAATGGACAGATGATGACCGTATGGAGGTTCGTTCTTTGTATGTGCGCTTTGAAAAGGTGTATAAGGAAAAGGGAGGAGAACGACCGCCGATTCCGACAGCAGATGCCTTTTTGATGTATTTGGAGCTATATCCGTGTGATCCTCATCAGGAGGAAAAGCTCCCATCTCAGATCAAATCAGAGCTTGCAAAGATGTGGGATGAGATTTTGCTTCAGGCAAAGGGAAATCCTTCTGAGATTAAGACAGAGCCACAGGAGGCACCAAAGAAAAATCTGTTTGATTATCTGTTGTCTCCAGGAACAAAGTATTTAAAGATTGCATTTGTACATGATAAAAATCCACAGGATTCTGCATGGATATATGGTCATGAACTTGGACGCATGTATCTTGAGGAACAATTTAAGGGAAAGGTTGAAACAATCTCTTATAATGATGTTTCACAGGGAGCAGAACTTGAAAATACACTTGATGATGCAATTGAAAAAAAATGCAACATTATATTTACAACAACGCCGCAGTTTCTTGAAGGCAGCATAAAGACAGCAATAAAAAATCCATCTGTCAAGATTTTAAATTGTTCTGTTGACACGAATCATCAGTGTATTCGTACCTACTATGCGCGCTTGTTTGAGGCAAAGTTTTTATCAGGACTTGTAGCAGGAGCATTGTGTAAAAATGGAAAGATTGGCTATATGGCTGATTATCCGATCTGCGGTATGATTGCCAATATAAATGCATTTGCGATTGGCGTGAAGATGGTTAATCCAAATGCAACGATTCAGCTGGAGTGGACGACAGTGCGCAGCAAACAGGAAATTCTTGAAGACTTTAAGGCAAATGAAGTAAATCTTGTATCATGTCTTGAGATGATTGTACCTAATTCACCGTCACGCTATTTTGGACTGGTCAATATAGAAAAGGATGAGCCAGAAAATCTGACAGCTGTGATATGGAACTGGGGTGCGCTTTATAAAAAGCTTGTCGAGACTGTGCAAAATGGTGCATGGGACAGTGCAGGCTCAGACGGTGTTGCACTTAATTACTGGTGGGGAATGTCAGCAGGTGTTGTTGATTTCATCTGCTCACCGAAGGTTCCGGTAAAAACAAGGCAGCTGGTTGAGTTTATGCAGCATCAAATTATGGAAGGTGGCTTTAGTCCGTTTTCAGGAGAGCTGTATTCACAGGATGGTATTGTACAAAGCGATGACAATCGTTCACTGACACCAGAGGAAATTATTAACATGAGATGGCTGGCCGATAATGTGAATGGCAGTCTGCCGCATTGGAACAAATTAAATGAGGATGCAAAGGCTGTAGTTGAGGTTCAGGGTGTAGATAATATAGAAGAGTAGAAAAAGCGGTTATGAAGGCGCAGCGAAGTATAGCTGCGCTGGATTATGGCAGAGGTAGAGGTAGGAATGAGAATACTGGTAATTGCAGATATCGAGTCGAAGGCGCTGTGGGACTATTTTGATAAGTCGATGCTTGAAAATGTGGATCTGATTGTTTCGTGCGGAGACTTAAATCCCAAATATTTGTCCTTTCTGGCAACATTTACAAAGGCACCTGTGATTTATGTGAGGGGAAATCATGATGCAAACTATGAGATGACACCTCCTGATGGCTGTATCTGCATTGAAGACGATATTTTTGAGTTTCATGGTGTACGTTTGCTTGGTCTTGGGGGATCAATGCGCTACAAAGAGGGAAGTAACATGTTCACGGAAAATGAGATGAAAAAGCGTGTGAATAAGATGCGTTTTAAGCTGCGAAAGAAAGATGGCTTTGACATTCTTGTTACGCATGCGCCGGCATATCAGTTAAATGACGGTGATGACATTCCTCACAAGGGATTTCAGGTATTCAGGGACTTAATGGACTGTTATAAGCCACTTTTGTTTGTACATGGTCATGTGCATGCCAATTACGGAGGACGTTATAAAAGAGAATGTAAGTATAATGAAACACGTGTAGTGAATGCATATGAGCGTTATTATATTGATATTGATGATGAAGTGATTGAGGAAAATCGAAAAAAAAGAGGTCCGAAGACCCCTTTAATCGGAAATTTATTTCCTAAATGATTTATCGTCGTCATCTGGTGACGAAGAATTTTTCTTTGCAAAAAACTGAAGAAGATAGATAACGATTGGGATAAAGAATGTACAGAATAAAGCACTGCATAAAAATCCCTGTGCAGTCGGGCTGTTAAAGAACGAAGCGATAAGCGCTGCGAGATAAAGTCCGACTAAAAGTATGATGCCTAAAATGGCAAGAACACGTTGTTTTTTTGTATATTTTGATTTCATCAAAAAGCTCCTAGTTTTATTCAAAGGTGATATTTGTCAGTTCAGGTGACTGAACACCATACACGATCATTCCAAAGGTGATATAAGAGCCTGCCGGGATGGTCGTGTTATAGTCTACTGGAATGAAAAGACGATTATTTCCAGAGCCGCCGATTTCACATGACCAGTATTCCTTTGGTGAAATTTCCTCATTCCAGGTTATGCGAAAACGCCAGTTTGTTACATCAGAAGAAGATGTATTTGAAACAGTTACATCATAAGAGGCATACTGCATGGATGTATCGGCCCAGGTATCAGTAAGGCTTACAGAAACATTGCAGCCATTGCTAAAGCTCCAATAATCATCACTTGCGTAAAGTGTAGTAGGAGTGTCGACAGCCGCTGTTGGAGCGGCAGCTGCTTTGTCATAAATTGAAGCATTATTTTGCTGATTCTGTAAAAACCATTGTCCGGCAGGCGAATAATCATCAAAAGTCCAGTCGGATAATGATGTGCACGAGGAACGAAGAAGAGCACAGGCTTCGTCTTTGTTTGAAAGATTCCAGTAAATGTAGCCAATGCCGTTTTCATTTAACAGTTTCATCCAGGTATCAGCGCTTGTGGTATCAACGATTCCGCTTCCGGAAGCCTCCGTAATGCCAAATTCTGATACAAAGACAGGAAGCCCATTTGTGAGTGCGGTCTGCATCTTGCTTTGTAGATCTTCCTTGTGGGTTGCCGCATAAAAATGAAGACTATAAAGGAGATTGGTGCGCTCAATTGGAGATGAAGAAGCAATATCCACATCCTGACTCCAGGTTGGGGTACCAACAATTACAATGCTTTGCGGTGCATACATACGAATGCGGTCAATCACGTCAACAGAGTAGCTTTTGATTTCGTCCCATGAGGTGTCACCGTTTGGCTCATTGCAGATCTCATACAAAATGTTTGGTTTGTCACCATAAGTGGAAGCAATCCTTTCGAAGAAAGAAAGGGCAGTTTCCTTGTAGAGATTTGGGTTGGAATCTGAAAGAATATGCCAGTCTACGATCACATACATATCCAACTGTATAGCAGCTTCAATACCAGAAGTCAGACAGGCAAGCATTTGCTGTCTTGCAGTGTCATCACTGACGCAATAGCCGCCATCTTCTGCTGTGTACATGGCAAGGCGGATTGTGTTGATATTGAACTCATCACGAAGTTTGCGAAATGTATCGACATTTACATACTCCGGATACCAAGCCAAATTGTGTGTACTTATACCCTGAATTTGGAAGACAGATTGATTTTTGTCCACTACAAATCCAGATGACGAGACACTTAACTGACCATGTTCGCTGACAATACCAGCTGCCTCAATAGCAGAATCGTCTGTAGTTTCCGCCTGCAGCGTAGCTTCGGCTTCTGCTGCAAAAGAGGGACGCACAGAGCAAAGGATCATAAGACAAAGCACAAACATAAAAACCCCACGAGATCGGAAGGTGTTAAAAATAAAATGTGCATCAAAATACATGATAGCACCTCCATGATAAAGTATAATGGGTAAGTGGTAATAAAGTAAAATCATTACAATCAATTCTATCATATAGCTTTTTGAGAGAAACACAACTGCTTTTTGGGAATTGTAAGAAAAAGTTAAATATGGAGACAAAAAAATGGAAGAAAATAAGCATTTTACAATAGACTGGACTAATTGCAGGCTGTGTCCACGCGAGTGTGGTGCTGACCGTACGCGTGGTTTTGGCGCCTGTAAAGTTGGAAACACAATAACGGCAGCAAGAGCTGCCCTTCATATGTGGGAGGAGCCATGCATCTCTGGTGATGAGGGATCAGGAGCTGTATTTTTTTCAGGCTGTAATTTAGGCTGTGTATATTGTCAGAATAGAGAAATTGCGCTTGGTCATTCTGGCAGGACAATTACACAAGATAGGCTTTGCGAGATTTACATGGAGCTTCAGGAAAAAAAAGCAAATAATATCAATCTCGTGACGGCAGGCCATTATCTGCCAATTGTCATTGAGAGCATAAAGCGAGCAAGGAAGAGTGGATTGACAATTCCAATTGTCTATAACTCGAGCGGATATGAAAAGGTTGAGGCAATTGAGGCACTTGATGGAATTGTGGATATTTTTTTGCCGGATTTTAAGTATATAAGCAGTGAGATGGCTGCGCGCTATTCTAATGCACCAGATTATCCAGAGGTAGCAAAGCGTGCTCTGGCACAGATGGTAAAGCAAACAGGAGGTGCAAAATTTGATGAGAGAGATATGATGAAGCGAGGTGTGATTGTGCGTCATTTGATTTTGCCAGGCCATATAAAAGAGTCAAAAGAAGCCATTCGTTATCTATATGAGACATACGGTGATCAGATCTATATAAGTATTATGAATCAATACACACCGATGCCGGGAATTGAGAAGCGCTTTAAAAATCTTGGCCGCACAATCACGCAGAAGGAATATGATGAGGTTGTGGACTATGCAATTGATTTGGGTGTGGAAAATGGCTTTATACAAGAAGGTGAGACGGCAAAGGAAAGCTTTATTCCGCAGTTTGATGATACAGGATTGTGATGCTCCCGGCGCACGTTCTCACGAACGGGCGGGGCTTCTTGAGACATGGTGGAACGCCTCAAAGGACCTTCACAAGCCCTCTACACCCTGTTACGGGTTTACCTTTAAGCCGTCTTTTGGGCGGCTTTTTGTTTTGACTCCTCGATATACCTGGTCTTGTCCTTGGCACTGCTTGCTTTGAATAGCTCAAAATAGACAAGCTTCTGTTCCTGTCTGCGATGATGCAGCCATCGGTTCATACCACTTTTTCTTCGTGGTCTGGCGTGCTTTTCTTTGTGTTTTACAAGGCAGAGTGCCTCTCTGGTGACCCGGATGACCGTCTTATTCATGTAGGAGAAATCTTTTACTTCATCAAATGCATTCGGATAGATCTTGCGAATGATATTTCCTGCACCGTTGACATCTGCATTTAAAATCGTACCGTTCTTTGACTCGTATTGTCCACGTGAGATTCGTTTCCCAGAGAACCGATACTCTGCATCTTTTCCTTCTTTGTAGACAGGAAGGGGATCGTTGTCGATCAGACTTGCCCTGGAAGTAAATGATTCCTCAGTTTCAATGACAGGAATGCCTGCCTTTGCTGCAACGCAGGTAAGGATCCAGAAAAATCTTGCATATGGAATGCTGACAAAGTGCTGGTTGTTGCCGGCACCAATGTTAATCCCCTGCTTCTGGTCTTTGTTGTGTCCGCAGACAATGACCTCAACCCTGTTTTTTAGACAGAAATCCACAATATAGTGGGCTGCCTTGTAAAAGAAATCTTCTATCTGACAGGCTCTGTTCTTTGAGATACGGTTCAGTCGGGCAGAGTTTTTCACGGATTTTGTGGAATCCAATCCTCTGGTCAGCTCAGACATCAAAACAGCGCGTTTACGGTTAAAGTTCTGATTGATGGATTTTAACCAGTGTCCGTCCAGAATGAACGGAGCTTCCGGGGAATTCGTTAATGCGGTTAAAAAGTTGTCCAGTCCCGGATCCAGTCCAAGAATCCTTGTGGGATTTTTCGGTGCTTCCGGTGTTTTGACTGCATACTGAAAGGTCACATAGATCATATATCCGCCATAGCAGGGCTTGACTTCTGTTCGGACATAAGAGCCTTCCGGCTTTCCAACACAGACCGGCACGGGGCAGCGTGGAAAGGTGATATACATTTTTCCACGGATATAAGACCGCTTTGCAACCTGATTGGTAAAAGTAACGGTCGTGTACGGTGTCTTGATGTATCCCGGCTGTTTTGGCTGTGATTTAAACCTTTCCGGGTTTTGGCGATACGATGCAAGGGCTTCAAAGTATGATTTCCAGTCCTTGAGAACCTTTCGAAGTACCTGCTGGTTTATCTGTGACGGCATGGCGTAGTAGTCGGGATTCTTTGTATTCTTCATCACCGCATCCAGTGTCTCGTAGGTGAGCAGCCAGTGATCG
>ENA-OQRC01002732-OQRC01002732.1-human-gut-metagenome-genome-assembly--contig:-NODE-2732-length-9836-cov-5.307331_pt1 | contig 9836 bp, 8 predicted proteins | sample MGYA00243236_ERZ505102 | MGnify/ENA primary metagenome ERZ505102 (study PRJEB26097, sample SAMN02712089) | human gut metagenome | biome: Gut microbiome | host: Homo sapiens | place: Denmark: Copenhagen... | reverse complement strand
AACCATATCTGCAAATGGAACAAGAAATATTATAACTGATATTGTTTCCTTTTTCCAGTATTTTTTGAAAAAAGGGAACAACAATGCTAAAAGAGTTTGCATCGAAAGAGCAGACATGGGATTCCTCTGGCAGAGGTTCTTCATTTTCCAGACGGGATGCTACAGCCGGTTCAAGGGCATCATAAGCCATGGTATAGGCAGCTTGAATGTCTTCTCCCTGCGTCATGCATTCTGGAAAATCAGGAAAGGTAATCCAAAACCCACCTTCTTCAGCTTTGTGAATTAATGCGGAATAAAAAAGTATATTCAAAGTATATTCATAGATATCCTCATCTAAACGTGGAACGGGTGTGATAATTAACGGTGTCATGGGTAATCACAAAATTATTAGTAAGAAAAAACAGAATATTTCAGAATAGCATCAGCCGCCGAGTGTTCTACGGGATATTCAATAAGGTGAACCTAGACACTGGCGATACGGGCGAACCGCACTCCTCCCGGAACTGATGCCAAAGTTATTATATAACGATACGCAGAAGGACACAATGGGAAGTGTCAGTTTTGCGTATTTTTTATGGGTTGACAATAATCCGATTTCGGATTATAATGTCGTTTAGTCCGATTTCGGATAAAAACAAACAGATGCAACGATGTAGTTACAGGAGGAAAGCGATATGGAAGAGGAAAGCAGAAAATCTTTTGCGCAGATCACATTGTACAATCAGCTGATCAAAGAGATGGATGACCTGTACCGGGTCTATGCAAAAAACTGTAATCTGTCGGAGACGGCTTTCTGGATTCTGTATTGTATCCGGGAACGGGAAAAAGAGGCGTTTACCCAGAGGGAGATCTGCGACTATTGGTTCTACACGCCCCAGACAGTGAATTCCGCACTGAAAAATATGACGGAGGAAGGTCTGCTTATTCTGCGGACGGAGAAAGACAACCGCAAGAATAAGAGGATATATCTCACAGAGAAGGGGAAAGAGACTGTGGAGAGGATCGTGGTTCCGCTGATGGATGCGGAGCGCCGGGCATTGGCGGCGATAGGAGAGCAGGAGGCAGAAATATTCCTGAAAACTATGAAAAAGCATACGGAATTTTTCCGGGAAGAAATAGAGGAACTGATAAGACAGGGGGATCACGCGTGATCGCAGGAAACTCCGAGGATGACACGAAAATGATGCCTGCATAATGCGCAGAAGTATCTGTTGAGAAAGTGCCGGAAGGCATGCGGGTAATAGTAAGGCATGAGGTTATTATGAAAATACAGTTATCTGATCATTTTAGTTATAAACGGCTGCTGCGTTTTGTGGCACCGTCCATTTTAATGTTGTTATGTACTTCGGTGTACAGTATCGTCGATGGCTTTTTTGTATCCAACTATGTGGGAAAGACGCCTTTCGCCGCCCTGAATCTGGTGATGCCGGTGCTGATGGGTGTGGGAACTCTTGGATTCATGGCAGGTACCGGAGGAAGCGCCGTGGTCTCCATGACGTTGGGAGAAGGGAGAAAGGAACTGGCTAACGAATATTTTTCGCTGATCGTATATGTGACACTGGCGGTGTCAATCGTGGTGGGATTCATCTGTTTTGCACTGGCACCGCAGATCGCACTGGCGCTGGGGGCTAACGGGGAACTGGAAGCGGACTGCGTACGCTATTCCAGAATCTTGTTTTTGTCATCCCCGGCATTTGTTATGCAGTATTTGTTCCAGAGCTTTTTTATCGCAGCGGAGAAGCCGACTTTGAGTTTAAAGGTAAATGTGATCGCAGGACTGACCAATGCGGTGTTAGACTATGTGTTGATCGTGGTATTTCCTTTGGGACTGGTGGGAGCAGCACTGGCTACCGCAGCGGGACAGCTCGTCGGCGGAATCATCCCTGTAATCTATTTTTCCAGAGAGAACGGCAGCTTACTGCAGCTGGGGAAGGCGAAGTGGCATGGAAAAGTCATCTGGCAGACTGTGACCAACGGATCTTCTGAGCTGGTGACAAATATCTCTACCTCTATCGTTAGCATCCTCTATAACTTCCAGCTGATGGAAGCAGCAGGCGAGAATGGTGTGGCGGCTTACGGCATCATCATGTACGTGGACATTATTTTCATGACCTTGTATCTGGGATATTCCCTGGGATCAGCTCCTATCGTCAGCTTCCATTACGGTGCGGGCAATCATGCGGAACTGAAAAATCTTTGCCGGAAAAGTCTGGTCATTATCTCAGCCTGCGGTGTGATTCTGCTGACCGCTTCTCAGATCCTGGCCGGACCGTTAGTAAAAATCTTCGCAAACTACGATCAGGAGTTATTGGAGATGACCACCTGGGGATTTCGGATCTATGCCATTGCTTTCATGGTCCGCGGCATGAACGTGTGGGGTTCCTCCTTCTTCACAGCCCTGAACAACGGAGCCGTATCCGCAGCAATCTCTTTCCTGCGTACCTTCGTGTTCCAAATTGTCATCGTGCTGATCCTGCCGAAGCTGATCGGCATTACCGGTGTATGGCTGTCCATCGTACTGGCAGAGTTCCTAGCGCTGTTTGTGACAATAGGATTCCTGATCGCCAAGAGAAAAAAATATCATTATGCATAACTATTCAGAGCCATGCAAACTGCGTTCTGCGAATGCTTCGGATTGTTTCCTTGACAGAAAAATGACAAATACTTATACTGAAAGTACACTTTGTTCTCTATAAAAAGCGCAGAAACGAGGAAATGAAAATGGGTGTTTTATCGAACTTAGAACCGAAGAAAGTATTTTACTATTTTGAAGAGATCACGAAGATCCCTCATGGCTCCGGCAATGTGGAGCAGATCAGCAATTTCCTGGTGGACTTTGCAAAAGCACATAAGCTTTTCTATATACAGGATGCTATGAAAAATATCATTATGGTCAAGGAGGCAACTCCCGGATACGAGAATGAACCGGTGGTGATCCTGCAGGGACATATGGACATGGTAGCGGTGCAGACACCGGATTGCACCATGGATATGAAGACGGAAGGACTGAAGGTAGGGATCGACGGAGACAGCGTCTATGCGGAGAATACCAGCCTCGGCGGCGATGATGGTATTGCTGTGGCTTATGCACTGGCATTATTGGATTCCGAGGACATCAGGCATCCCCGTCTGGAAGTCATCATTACGGTGGATGAGGAAGTCGGTATGGACGGAGCCAGAGAGATTGACCTGTCTATGTTACAGGGTCATCGCATGATCAATCTGGATTCCGAGGACGAAGGCATTTTCCTGACCAGCTGTGCCGGTGGTGCCAGAGTGAACTGCCGTTTTCCGATGAAAAAGCAGGAGCTTATTGGCGTGCGCTATGAGGTGGAAGTCTCCGGTCTCTTAGGGGGACATTCCGGCGGAGAGATCCACAAGGAAAGAGGCAATTCCAATTGTATCCTGGGAAGACTTCTGTGGAAGCTGTCTGAGAAAATGCCCGTAGGACTGGTATCTGCGGACGGAGGGCTGGCAGACAATGCCATTCCCAGACAGACGAAAGCGGTTGTCGTAGTAGAGGAAAAAGATACAGAAAGCTTAGCGCAGCAGGTAGCAGCTTTGGCAGCAGAACTGGCTGACGAACTTGCCACCAAGGATCCGGACGTAAAGGTAACCGCAAAAAGGTTAGCAGACACTGCAGAGACAATCACCTGTGCCGCACCGGAAGAGACAAAAAGAGTGGCAGCCTTTTTACAGGCAACGCCCAACGGTGTACAGGCGATGAGCGCAGATATGCCGGGGCTGGTACAGACTTCTCTGAATCTGGGTATACTGAAAGCAGATGCGGAAGTTTTGCGGGCAGAGTATTCTGTCAGAAGCAGCGTGGAAAGTGAGAAGGATAACCTGATCGCAAAGCTTTCTGCACTGGTGGAACTGACAGGCGGCGATTACGTGGTGACCGGAGATTATCCCGGTTGGAAGTACCGCGTCCATTCTCCACTGCGGGAAAAAATGGTGAAACTGTATGCGGAAATGTACGGCAATGAGCCCAGGGTGGAGGCTATCCATGCAGGATTGGAGTGCGGACTGTTAGGCAGCAAGATCACAGACCTTGATTGTGTATCCATGGGACCGGATATGAAGGACATTCATACGACCGAGGAGACCTTAAGCATATCTTCCACGAAGAGAGTATGGGAATATCTGGTAAGGGTTCTGGAGACGAAGGACTGACTGAATTTGAGTAACAGAAAGTCCAGAGAATCAAATAAGATAGAAACAATCGAAAAATGTAAAGAGTTAGCAAATAGAAAAAGCTAAAATATAAATAACGTTGGAGGAAATACACTGTCACGGCGGTGCCAATAAAAAAATGAGCGATAAGATTTTATTCCAGTGTGACTATAATGAGGGAGCGCATCCGAAGGTGCTGGAGCGCCTGGTGCAGACCAATATGGAGCAGACACCGGGCTACAGCGAGGATAAATACTGCGAAGAGGCGCGCGAGAAGATCCGTAAGGCCTGTGGGGATGACAGTCTGGCAGTCCATTTCCTGGTAGGTGGAACCCAGACCAATGTCACCGTGATCAATGCAGCACTTCGCAAGCACCAGGGGGTGCTCTGCGCTGTCACAGGACATATCAATGTCCATGAGACCGGTGCGGTGGAAGCCTGCGGACATAAGGTACTGGGACTAGAAAGTCCCGACGGTAAGATCACGGCAGCACAGGTAGCAGAGACTTACGAAGCCCATATTCACAACGACAGCTTTGAGCACATGGTACAGCCGAAAATGGTATATATTTCGAATCCCACGGAGGTTGGAACTATTTACAGCAAAGCAGAACTGACCGCTCTGTCTGCGACCTGTCACAAATACGGCCTGTATCTGTTCTTAGATGGCGCCAGACTGGGCTACGGGCTGGCAGCACCGGACAACGATCTGACATTGCCGGATATCGCGGCGCTTTGCGATGTCTTTTACATTGGTGGAACCAAGGTCGGCGCATTGTTTGGAGAAGCAGTAGTGATCAAAAACCCGGAGCTTGCACAGGATTTCCGATATCTTATCAAACAGAACGGCGGCATGCTTGCCAAGGGAAGACTGCTGGGTCTGCAGTTTGACGCTCTTTTCACTGATGGACTCTATCAGGTGATCTCCGCCCATGCCATTGCCATGGCGGAGAAGCTGCGGGAAGCATTTACGGCAAAGGGTTACACTTATCTGGCACCCAACCGGACGAACCAGATCTTCGTCATTGTGCCGGATGCACACCTGGCAAAGATTTCAGAACAGTTCGAGTACAGCTATGACCAGCGGATTGATGCCACACACAGTTGCGTGCGATTCTGTACCGGCTGGGCCACGAGGGAAGAAAATGTGGATGCACTGATCCGGTGCGTGGAAAAATTATAATATGTTTGGAAGGTTCCGCAAGCCGGGAAAGGTTTGCGGAATTTTTTTGCAATTACCATTACTAAAAAAATGTGGTTGGTTACGCGCTTAACCTTTGTGAAAATTATATTTCTATTGTAATATTGAACTAGAATATAAAAATCCGTAATCAATGAGGTATAGAACAGAGGAGAAAACACATGAATAAAGAAATGACCGTAAATGGGAAAAGCTATACAATAATTAAATTGCTGGGAAAGGTGGATATTCTTACTTGGCAGAGTCTGGAAATAACAGGTATGTTTTGAAGCAGATACATCATGAACCTTGTGATTATTATCAGTTCGGAAACAAGCTTGAGGCAGAAATCAGGGATTACAGGAAATTAAAAGAAATCGGAATAAAAATGCCAGTCATGCTTGAAACAGATGTGGAAAATGAACGCATTTTAAAGGAGTTTATTGACGGTGACACGATCTATCAGTTGGTTTTAGAAGACAAGATGAAAACTGACTATATCGAGCAATTGCATAGAATGTGTGCACTGTTATATGCTGCCAATACGAATATTGATTATTTTCCAACGAATTTTGTTGTACATAACGAAGAAATATATTATGTGGATTTCGAGTGCAATGCTTACATGGAAGAATGGAATTTTGAAAACTGGGGTGTAAAATACTGGTCAAAGACACCGGAATTTTTGCAGTATGTGAAAGAACATTCATGACATGTCTTTCCATGTAAAGGAGCTATGCCGGAAGCGTTACAAAAAGTGAATACCGGATTGCAACATGAAACGTAACACAAAAAAAGTCCTTGAAAATCAAGGACTTTACAATGAATCGGAGTGGCGGGATTCGAACTCGCGACCTCCGCCTCCCTAAGACGGCGCTCTAACCAAGCTGAGCCACACCCCGAAACGCAAGTAAGATAATACCATGGAATTTTACAAAAAGCAAGAGTTTTTTTATAAAAAGTTAATTTGCCCATTTTGAGTCTATTGTCGTACAATATAATGAGTGTAAGGAAGTCAACATGTTTACATGATTGACGAACGACAACCTTAGCGAATGAATATCTTGTGAAGCTAATACATAAAAACAGTGGAGGATGGGCTATGGCCAATATAACAAAACTGGCATTGGAAGCAGCTTTAAAAAAAGAGCTTCTCACGAAGCCTCTGGACAAGATCACCATCAATGATCTCGCCGAGGACTGCGGTATCAGCCGTATGGCTTTTTATTATCATTTCAAAGATATTTACGATCTGGTAGAGTGGGTATGTGTGGAGGACGGCACGAAGGCACTGCAGGGGAAGAAGAACTATGAGAACTGGCAGGAAGGCTTCTGTCAGATTTTCGAGGCAGTGCAGGAGAACAAACCTTTTATTATGAATGTCTACCGCTGCGTGGATCGCCAGAAGATCGAAAGCTACTTAAACAAGCTGACCTACCAGCTTATTGCGGACGTGGTGGAAGAAAAATGCGCCGGTATGCAGTTGGCGGAGGAACACAAGGAATTCATTGCCGGATTTTACAAATACGGTTTTGTGGGTGTGATGTTAGACTGGATCGACCGGGGAATGAAGGATGATTATCATAAGATCGTTGAAGAACTGGCAATCACTCTTTACGGAAACATCAGCCGATCCATCGAAAATTTTGAGCACACGGAAAAGAAATTCTGAAACAGTACTGAAATAGTATAAGTACTTTACAAAAAGGGCAGGATGATAAAAACTTTATCATTTGTCCTTTTTTGTAAATTGGTTTTCTTATAAAAAAGAAGTAGGATACTATTTGTAAACAGAAAAACATTTGAGAGTCATCAAAGAAAGGTGGTAATCATTATGGCAAAAAAGAATAATATCGGACTGGGACTGGCAGCACTGGCAGTAGGTGCAGGCGCAGTGGCAGCAGTAACCAAGGGACATAAGGCAGAGGTGAAGAAAGAGGAGAGAAAGGCAGCCGTCAAGGCAGCCAAGAAAGATTATCGAAACACTGAGCTTGGAAGATACGACAAGAACAGCAAAGGCATCTATTATTCCAATGGTAACTACGAGGCCTTCGCAAGACCTAAGAAGCCTGCTGGAGTGGACGAGAAGAACGCTTACATCGTAGGCAGCGGACTGGCATCTTTAGCGGCAGCGTGTTTCCTGGTACGTGATGGGCAGATGCCCGGTTCCCATATTCACATCTTAGAGGCAATGGATATCGCAGGCGGTGCTTGTGACGGTATCTTCGATCCTACCAGAGGCTACGTCATGCGTGGCGGACGTGAGATGGAGAACCATTTCGAATGTCTGTGGGATCTATTCCGCAGCATTCCCTCTCTGGAAGTACCCGGAGCCAGCGTGCTGGATGAGTATTACTGGCTGAACAAGGAAGATCCCAACTACTCTCTGTGCCGTGCAACGAAGGATTGTGGACAGGATGCCCATACCGATGGCAAATTCAATCTAAGCCAGAAGGGCTGCATGGAGATCATGAAGCTGTTCATGACAAAGGACGAGGATCTGTATGACAAGACTATTGAAGATGTTTTCGATGATGAAGTATTTAACTCCACCTTCTGGTTATATTGGAGAACCATGTTCGCTTTCGAGAACTGGCACAGCGCACTGGAAATGAAGCTTTACTTCCAGAGATTTATCCATCATATTTCCGGACTGCCTGACTTCAGTGCCCTGAAGTTCACCAAGTACAACCAGTACGAGTCTCTGATCCTTCCCATGAAGAAGTATCTGGAGGCAGCAGGTGTGGACTTCCAGTTCAACACCGAAGTGACCAATGTTATTTTTGATATCAATGACGGCAAAAAGGTGGCAAAGGCTATCGAGTGCAAGGTAAAAGGTGTAGAGAAGGGCATTGTCCTCACCGAGAACGACCTGGTATTCGTTACCAACGGAAGCTGTACCGAGGGCACCATCTACGGCGACCAGAACCATGCACCCAACGGTGACGCAGAGGTTCGTACCAGCGGCGTATGGAGCCTGTGGAAAAATATCGCAAAACAGGATCCTTCCTTCGGACATCCCGAGAAGTTCTGTTCTGATGTTTCCAAGACTAACTGGGAATCCGCTACCGTGACCACACTGGATGACAAGATCATTCCTTATATCACCAATATCTGTAAGCGTGATCCCAGAAGCGGTAAGGTCGTAACCGGCGGTATCGTAAGCTGTCAGGATTCCAAGTGGCTCATGAGCTGGACCATCAATCGTCAGGGACAGTTCAAGGAACAGGACAAGAATCAGGTATGTGTATGGGTATACGGCCTGTTCACCGACGTACCCGGCGATTATATTAAGAAGCCCATGAAGGATTGTACCGGTAAGGAGATCACTGAAGAGTGGCTGTATCACTTAGGTGTGCCCGTAGAAGATATCGAGGATCTGGCAGAGCACAGCGCAGTCTGCGTACCTACCATGATGCCTTATATTACCGCATTCTTCATGCCCAGAACCAAGGGTGACCGTCCCGATGTCATTCCCGACGGCTGTGTGAACTTCGCTTTCTTAGGCCAGTTTGCAGAGACCCCGAGAGACACTGTGTTCACCACAGAGTATTCCGTGAGAACCGCTATGGAGGCTGTCTACGGACTGTTAGGTGTAGACAGAGGTGTGCCTGAGGTATGGGGCAGTGTCTATGACGTCAGAGAACTGTTGGACAGCAGCGTGAAGCTGATGGATGGTATGTCTCCTCTGGAGATCGAACTGCCCGGACCTTTAAATGCACTGAAGAAGCCGCTGCTCCGCGTAGTGAAAGGCACTGTAGTGGAAAAACTGCTGCGTGACCACAATGTGATCAAAGACGGTATGCTGGATTAGAATTGTATATGGAATAAAAGTGCGAAGACTCCCATCGGAAAAATCCGGTGGGAGTCTTTTAAAAATCATACAAAGAAAGTTGAACAAATGTAAGCGTTTACATAATACTAAAGTACTATACAAAACAAACAAAAACGGTATGCCTGTTTTCAACATTGTGCACGAAAATCGGTACTCTGTCAAAAAATTATCAATTTCGTCTTGATATTCCTTTGGCAGATTGTTACAATATCAAAGTACTAAAAACCGAAGCCGAAATGCTCCGGTAGTGGTTTGGGTTACAAAGTTTTGTCAAAAATATTATAAAAAGGGAGACAAAGAAGTATGAAGAAATGGGTATATTTGTTTACCGAAGGTAATGCAAACATGCGCGAACTGCTTGGTGGTAAGGGTGCGAACCTGGCTGAGATGACCAACATTGGTCTGCCGGTTCCTCAGGGCTTCACCATTACGACAGAGGCATGTACACAGTATTATGAAGATGGACGCGAGATCAATGAAGAGATCCAGGGTCAGATCAACGAGTACATTACTAAGATGGAAGAGATCACCGGCAAAAAGTTCGGCGACCACGAGAATCCTCTGTTAGTATCCGTTCGTTCCGGCGCGAGAGCATCCATGCCAGGTATGATGGATACCATCCTGAACCTTGGTCTGAATGAGACC
>ENA-OQRC01002729-OQRC01002729.1-human-gut-metagenome-genome-assembly--contig:-NODE-2729-length-9845-cov-4.034831_pt1 | contig 9845 bp, 2 predicted proteins | sample MGYA00243236_ERZ505102 | MGnify/ENA primary metagenome ERZ505102 (study PRJEB26097, sample SAMN02712089) | human gut metagenome | biome: Gut microbiome | host: Homo sapiens | place: Denmark: Copenhagen... | reverse complement strand
GACCAGGAAGTAAAAAAGGCATACCGTGCGCTGAGCCGGAAGTATCATCCGGACGCCAATGTCGATAAGCCGAATCCGGAAATGTACGAGGAAAAATTCAAGATCCGCATCCGGATGCGTCAGTACAAGGTAATCGAGATTTTCCACGCCCTGTTTTGTCAGATAGAGCTGTATCTTTGTACCCTGATCGCTGTCACCGGTATCAATCAGCATGGCATGCCTGCCACTCTTTAAAAGTGTCGCGCTGCCCTGTCCGACATCTATGTAATGTACTTCAAGTGGTTCCTGACTATATCCGTCCGGATCCGCTGCTTCTCCCTCTGTATCCCCGGATGGCTGCATGAGCATATCACCTGTGAGCTGTCCATCCATCCTGATTTCATCCGTTGCTGCTGTCTCAGCCGATGTCTCTTCCGTCTGCACAGCTTCCTTCTGCCTGCTATCCGGTGCATTATCGCCGCCCTGCGAGCTGCATGCTGCCAGGAGCATGATAAGTGCCAGAAGCGGTGCCAGAAGCTTATTGTGTCGTTTCCCTGATTTTCCTGTTTTTTTCATAGCCGCTCCTTTATCGCAGTAATGAAAACCTGTTTTCCATCAATGTCGTGTGTAATAATGCTATCTGTTCATCGCATTTTCGTAAATACATTATAAAAATTATAACATCATAATTGAAAAAAGCACGAAAATCTTTTTGCAAATACTTAGAGTAAAAAATGCAGTAAAAGGCAGCAGAAATACAATTACTTCCCTGCTCCGGTTGATTCGCAGGTCTGTATTTGCATTTCTGCTGCCTAAGCAGTCTCTCATATGAGGTTACTGTATTTTCAGCGTGTTGGTTACTTTCTGATCTTTGCCGCTTTTTTCAGACCTTTTGCCGGGAGCAGCTTTTTGTAGGTCTTATATTTGCTCTTTGGCACCTTTACCACAACCTTTTTGCTGATGCCGTTAAACGCTCCCTTTTTAACGGTTTTTGTTGTCAGCTTCTTCGTCTTGATTATGATCGACTTTAGCTTTTTACAGCCGGTAAAGGCATTCTTTCCGATCTTCGTCACATTCTTTCCGATCGTGATACTTGTCAGACTTGTGCAGCCTGCAAAAGCATTTTTTCCGATAGAAGTAATGTTACTTCCGATCACTATCTTCTTAATCTTTTTAGTGCCCTTAAAAGCATTGCCTGCGATAGAGGTTACTTTGTAGGTTACGCCATCGATCGTGACCTCTAAAGGAACTGTCACCGTTCCTTTGACACCGCTCTTTGGTGCTATATACTGCACTGCCGGTGTTTTGCCATTTGCACTTGTTACCTTGTAGGCTGCACCTGTGTCATCCTTCAGATTGGTGCCCTTTGGCTGCGGTGACGGCGCCTCCGGCTTATCTGACGGTGTCTCCGGCTTACCTGACGGTGTTGCAGTTGGCTGCGGTGATGGACTCGTAAGCCTTGCAATGCTCTCTGTATAAGTGTTGCCGCATCTTGTACAGGTATAGGTTCTGATGCCTTCCTCTGTTGTCGTCGGCTGCTTTGTCACGCTTGCCAGATAGTCATGGCCGAGTGCCGCCAGCTCTTCTCCGGTTTCCAGAAGCTTATCACAGTCTGTACAATAGGTATCTCCGGTATATCCAGTCTGTATGCAGGTTGCTTCCCTGCGGTTCTTCACGGTTGTATGCACATGGTTCGTGGCATCCACTTCACCAAAGGTTTCACCACAAACACTGCATACTGCTTTTGATACGCAGGTAGCCGGTGTTCCGACCGTGTGCGGTTTTTTCCCGGTTGTTGTACCGGCGGCAAGCTTTTCACCACAATCCTTACAGTAAGTATCTCCGGTATAGCCCTCCTCTTTGCAGGTTGCTTCCCGCTGATTCCGTATTTCAGTATGTGTGTGTTCACATTCGCTTCTTGTAATCGTAATGCTTACACTTTCTGTCTCGTAGTTGCCCTTGTCAGTTCCTGTATAAATTGCATTCGCTGTCACTGCCACACCATCTGCAAGTGCCGTGTCCTTATCAGCCTCCTGCCAGCTCCATCCATCCGGAAGCGTAATATCGCCAACCTTCTTTGTGCTGTGTGCCGGTGTCATTGCATTTTCCGGCATGTTTGGAGCTTTCGCTGCCTGTTTTACTGTCATAACACCACTCTTGCCATCTGAACCGCTTCCGCTAAAGGATACTTCATAATTAGCACTATCTGATAAGCCTGTAATTGCGTAGGTTCCAACATTGGAATTGTCTTTCGCAGTAGTTGATAAGCTGATGCCAAGTGCTTCTTCGGTATCACCTGCCACCAGAACATTGTCTGCGTAGGCATCGCCTGTGGCAAGACTCCATGTAAGTGCAGGGTTTGCTTCCCCATAGAATTTTTCTTTATCAGAAATCACTACGGTAATCTGCTTCTTGGAAACTTCCGGTGTCACTTCACAGGTCACAGAATCATAAGTATCTGCATCACTTCCTGTCGGTGTAAAGACAAGCGAGTATTTCTCACTTGTGCCGACTGTTGGAAGCTTATCTGCATCCTCAGCTGCCAGAGTCCATGTACCCTCAACCTTCGTGTCACTGTTTAGTCCTGCTGTCACAACTGCCTTTGTCATATCTGCCTTTTCAAACATGGCAGATACCGTATTACCATAAGTACCGGAAAGAACCGGTGCAGTCTTTACATACGGAGTCGGCTTTGCAGTGGTAAATTCAATAGCAGGCTCCGTTAATGCCGTTATATTGCCTGCCTTGTCAATGGCTGCTATCCAGACTGCAGTTTTCTTACTTGGATACAATGGAAAATAAACGTCCGGCTTTCCAAAATCACCTATTTCAATTTTATTATCACCTTTTGTTCCTGTCGTTTTGAAGATTGCAGGTGTCCAACTCGCAACAAAGTTTTGGTTAGCATTACTATACTTAAGTCCCTCCGTACGAACTTCCCATTGTCCACAATAAAGATTTTCGTCCGGTTTAAAATTCCACCCATTGCGGGGCGCCCATTTTCCATCGTTTTCGACAGCGAACTGTGGGTACTTTGGCTCACCTTTCATATAACTTTCAATATCTCTTTTGCAGTCGTCGTAGGTGTAGCCAGTAACCCCGTCAAATACTCCTTCGGATACAAAGAACCACATCAGCGTTGCATCCTCGCTTAAATTAACCTTGAGTATCGCCTCTGTATCCTTCAGGGTACCGTCTTCTTTCTTCGGCTCAGTTACTGTCACGACAGGAGCGCTCGCATCCTGTACCAGTCCTTCGGTACAGATATAATCGCTCTGATTTCCTGCGTTATCCATCGCATAAGCATAGACTACATAGCTACCATCCTCGCCTAATGCGCCATGAATGGTTGCACTGTCCGACAGCCAGTTTCCTGCATCTACCTGCGTAAATTTACCATCGGCTGCCAGAGTGTCCAGTTCTGCTTTGGTCTTTCCCGTTGCCGAAGCAGTGTCTGTGATCTGGTCAATATAATAGTAATACTTAGATACCCCACTTACCTTATTCACGCCCTCTTTTGCATCGTTTGCATGAATCTTAATATCCAGTGTTGTATCATTGTAGAGGTGTCCGAAGCTGATCTTATTTAAAAGTGTTCTCCACCAGTTATCTTTGATCTGGATGCCATAACCATCTTCCTTGCCATCTGCATCTGCCCAGGTCGGTGCGGTGGTATCAATGTTTATCGTAATCTCTACAGGAACAATAGATTGATTCCATGGGTCTTTTCCATATAAAGTTACGGTATGCGTGCCTTCTTCCTTAAAGGTATAACCCGGATTTTTGCCTGCAACCGCATCTTCCAGGCTTGCATAAAACACAACTTCATCGCTTACAATGGCATATTTTCCTTTGGCGGTCCGATATACTATATTTTTCCAGTCAGATACTGGATTGTCTGATGTTACATCATTTTCCGTAAACGTAGCAGGTATGCCGTTTTTCCACCAGTTGGAATCCTCATTGTACCAACAATTCTTGGATACCGTGGTCTGTGCCAGAGTAAACGCATGGGCAATGTCAAAGTATCTGACGAGCTCACCCTTATAATTGCCAATTCCGGTAAAGGTAATCTTTCCATCTCTTTTACCGCTTGTCACCTCCGTATTATTCTCAGCACTTACGGTGAAATCTTTGTCTTTGTCCAGAACTCCCTGGTCATTTCCCGGCTCATTTTTCCGGTTTGAATCTGTGATTCCTCTATCCCAGTTTTCAGGAATGATCGGCATACCGGTGTAATATACCGTGATACCTATATCATCCAGATGGATCACGGAATCTGTTAAACTTCTCGGCTCAATGGTCGCTTTCACGCCAATAGGGAGAGAAGCACACATATTTTTTCTAGCTTCATGTATAGAAACATAAATTGTATAGTTTCCGGCATTGGTTATCATATGATTCTCTGTAACCGGATCATTTATTTGTTTATAACCTTGAGAAACTCCATTTTCATAATACATAAGTACAAAATAATAGGTAAAATTGCTGGCAAATCCATCCGTTTCCATTGTTTTTCCAGTACAGGGTACGATCAGCCCATCAGCAACCGGAATCATTGTCTGGCTATCAACAGCGTCTGCCTTAAGTCTGACGGTTCCATACTGAACAGCTCCATGGGCTTTCCCATCATAGGTTCCCTGATAGCCACTAAAGCCTTCTCCCACAACTTCACCATATCCAATCGTGAAATAGTGCTCAATCGTGCCGTAATAGCTGCCCTGTCCGGTGATCGTAACTTTCGGTGCTTCATCAGCCTTGAAATCGCTTCCACCTTCTTCATTCCTGTAGCAGTCTATATTATTGGCATAGACCACATAATAATTTGCTTTGGAAATGTCTGCATTTGCAGGGTCTGTGGAATCCTGTGCCAATTCTCTGCCTGATTTATATGAGGGCCCAGTCAGCGACTTATTGCCATTCGCAGTATCCAGTGTAACTCCTGTCATCACCTGCGGATAGCTGTCGTAGGTACGGCCTACCAGACCTTCGATATGAAGGTGTCCATTTTTATAGGCTTCCGCAAGGTCAGTCCTTCTGCAGTTTCTGCAATAGCCATAGTCATCCTTCGTATGTGCCTTAAGGGTTACCTTGGAAGACGGCATCGTGAAGGAAAGGTCTGTCGTATCTATCGTTACTGCATTGCCGCCATAAGGCTCATAAGAGCAGACCTCGCCCGTGACCTTAATTTTCTGGTCCGTCGTACCTCCATTGCTGTACAGTCCGTAGGTTACACCGTCCCTCTTTGTGACATTCGTGTCATTTTCTCCACCTGTGGGCAGAGCGATACCACCAAGCTCTATCGGAAACCATATCTTAAATGCGCCAGCTCCCTTCGTTATTTTGCTGGAAAAATCAGCAGAGTCATGATTACAGTAGATGCTGGCATCCAGATTACTTTCATCTCCCGTAAACGCATCAGGTATTTGTGCTCCCTTCTCTATAACTATCTCAGCCTTGCCAGAAGGAACCGTTACATTCTCTAGTCCAGCTACACCCTCGCCCAGCCGCAGTACAGCGGTATCACCAGGAAAGCTTATGTTTCCGACCACGTTTATATTTTCTATGGTAACATCCTGTCTCCCTGTCATAAACAGGTAGTTTCCCTTACCCGTCAAGGTATGTGGCTCATCACCCTCTGAACGCAGCGTTATCTCAGCCGGCAAATATACTTTATCGAGCATCTTGTTTATACTCTTACCTGCTATCGTATCCTTCAGCAGCAGGATTTCCAGCTTCTTCCATAACTTGTATTCTTCATTCTTTTGATGCTCTTTCGATTCTTCCAGATAGAACATTGCTGCATCCCATGTCAGGAAATACATCGTTTTTGTCTCACCGCTATTTTTTTCTATCTGAAACTTTACAACGGCCTGAGATGTATCCTCCGGCATGTCAGCGCGAAGCACTTTTACACTGCCCTGACTTCTATCCGTTCTGCTTATATCGGTCTTAATACCGGCTGAATAAAAAGCATAGCCTTCTTCCAGCGTATCCGCAATAGCATAACCCTGCGTTTTATCAAGCAGAGAATCATCATTTTTACCAAAATTGCTCAGAGCAATCTCTCCATACTCACCACCTGAAAGCATTACTTCTGCACGTTTTATCTGGCTAAACTCTCTGTGGTCTATATGCAGAGCCTTTATCTTTGCAGTATCTCCGGATACGCTAAGGGTGGCACCTCCACATACCAGAACCTCTTCTCCCTCATACGTACCTCCGGTAATTGTACAGGAAATATCAGTATTGTGCATCTCACTAGCTTTTCCAATATAAATACTGTTGCTGTAATAACCATCTTTTAGCTTTGCAGCCGCACCACCCAAAAACCTCAAGACACCCTTATAATTACCATTCTCTACCGTAAGCTTTGCTTTGTTCTGAATAGAAACTGGGGCGATCAGTGTTCCATTCTGTCCCGTGCCTGCGTCTTTAAAGACTGCCTCCACACCTTCGCCAGTGATATAAAGACCCTTTCCTGTAACGGTACAGCCATTAAGATCCATACAAAAGCTGACCTTTTTTGTACCCCCATCTATTTTCCACTCGCTTTCTGGCTCAGAAATATTTTTCAGGATTTTCAACGTAATTTCAAGGTCTGCATCCGCATCAGCAGTATTTACTGTAGCTTTAACTGCATCGAATGCTTTCGTAAGTGTTGCATAACGTGTTGTATTCCCACCTACCGTAACTTCCGCAACACCTTCTTCTACCGTAAAGACAGCCTTTTTGGAGGTCTCCGTATATTCACCGCAGGTCGCTACACAGTAGTATTGATAGGTGCCTGCCAAAAGTCCTGTAGGAATCCTGTAGGTCGCAGTTTTTGCATCCTGCCCCGTTTGTTCTACTTTGGTTGTTGTTCCATTTATTGTTTTATCAGCATACCACTGGTAGGAGATACTGCCACTGCTATCACTGCCAGATACCGCTTTTACGGTTAGCACAGGTGCCTCGGCAGCGGTATAGTTTTCCATCACAGTTTCCGCTCCGCTTGAAATCGTAGGATGCGTCGTGAAATAGAGCGGACTTTTAACAGCCGTTACCTTTTTCCCTTCGTCTGTCCATCTGGCTGTTAGGTCTGCATAGGTACCATCATCATACTTTAAGGTATAGCCGACCTTCAGAAAGTCCTGCAGGGTTTTCTTAGGATTATTAACCCAAATCGCATTGCCTGAGGCTTGGGCAGGTGTAAAGGTTCCCTCTGCAATCTGGCTGTTGTCGGGTAATCTAAGACGTCCATTAAAGGTTCCACCCTCAATGTTTACAGCTAACTTTTTATATTCGTTATCCATTATAATACGGTTGCCAGCATTCGCTGTTAAAGTAGCGCCTTTTTTAACTGTAATTTTAATGCTACTATTACTGTAAACACCGATGCAGCGAGAATCCTTGTTATTGTTTTCAATAACTGCGCCGCCGCCAATGATACAGTCGGAGCAGCTGTCCATAAACATAATAGCGCCATATCTAGACTTAACGTTTCCGGTCACCTTCGTATTGGTAATTGTACAGGCGTTACTGTCACAAATAGTAATGACGCCTTCCTGACTACCATTACTTCCACTAATATTTGCTTTGTCAATGGTACAGGTCGCACCTTCCCACATCGCAACTGTGGAACCGGTTCCAGCATTTTTGATTGTGACATGCTCAATTTTCAGCACTCTATCTACAGTTATCAGTCCATCTCCTTTTAATCTATTTTGCCCATATTGATAGTTGCCTGTAATCGTTCCCTCCTTCGAGCCGGATGAGGTAATTGTTATATTTGCTCTTTTAAAATATAAACGTGCACCGTCAGCCAGTGTTAATGTATGGCCATCCAAATCCAGCTCTATCTCTTTTGCCAACCTTGTATCAATGGTAAGCGTACTTGTTATAGATGCATCATTATTCAACAGTTTAATGGAAACTTTTTGCAGTCCTGCGCTTTTCTTATCGTTAATCCATGTTGCAAGGTCCTGAGCGGTATAGGGGGCTTTCTTCGTTCCATCAGCATTCATTTCTGTTATCTGGACTGTATCACTCCCAGCCAGCAGCGCAATCCCATATTCGCCTACGAGCACATAGATGGTCGGAAGCTCCACGTCTTTACCTAATACGAGCTGGTTGCCGTCTCCATCCTCATCCGGCAGTACCGGCGTATAGGCATAGCAGAAGCCGTTTGACGCTTCACTGCTGTCAAATTCTTCTGCGTCGCTCTCTTCCACATTCAGCTCCCACTTGATGTTTTTCAGACGGATTTTCTCCGTCGTTGTCTCGGTATCAGAGGAAGCTGCTGCGTCAGCGCTGCCTGTCGTCTTTACACTGTCTGCATTATCGGATGTAGATGCTGTGTCGGTTTTCTTTGCATTGTCTGCAACGTCGGATGTGGATACCGTGTCAGAGGCATCGTCCTTCTCTGTATCTCCCGTCTCGGAAGCATCTTCTTCATCGTCGGCTTCCTTTTCATCCGCATGCGTGGTCTTTTCATCCGCATGCGTGGTCTTTTCTACCGTAACGGTCAGGCTGGTCGGAAACTTGATGTCGCTCTCAAGCGCACCGATGGGCAGGGTCTGCTCTGTGATGTCCTTTGAAAGCTCCTCAAAGGAAACAATAGTCGTTTTACCTGTCTCACTTTCATCGGTTTTTGCAGAAACCGAGAGTGCGGACAGGTCTACAGTATTGGCAACCATCGCAACGGTCAAGCCCATCACAAGTATGCGCTTACGCAGCTCCCTCCACCTGATTTTTTCATGTGTCTGCTGCCAATCCTTCTCTGGCATGGTGTTTTTCTTTTTCATGTAAACTCCTATCTTTTACCATAATCTCTCGGAATCTCTAAGTCAGTAAATACAAGGCCTTCAGATTCCTTTTTTATTAAAATCACCCACTTTTTTTGCCAAAAACAATTGACAACTTCATCGAAAAATGCGGCGCTCCGCGCCTATTGATCAATAAGAACCGTCGCTTGTGGCGGCAGATATTTTTCGATTGGAGGCGATTTTTATGTTACCTGTTAACTGTGGCAGTCATGCAGACTACCAAAACTTTGTTGTTACTAATCTTCGTAAATATTATCCTGACCCAAGTGCTCTTGCTCGTTCCACCTGGGATATCATTGAGCGGTTTTGGAATCTCGATTTATCTTTTACCGATACTTTTATGGCTGATAAATATTCTAAATTCGGTCCAACACCAAGAACTCCTTCCTGTATGCAGCGTTCTTACCTGCTTTCCATTGACTTTAAAGTTACTTCGCTGACAGAATGGGCTGCCCAGCTTAAAATGAATCCTCTTTATGCCATTCTCAGCGGATTTGAACCCGGTAATACTCCCGGTGTTGGTACTTTTTATGATTTTATAAACCGCTTATGGAACTCTGATGATGACCATATGTCACCACATATCCATCCTCTTAAAATCAAGGTTAAGAAGCCTAAAACAAAAGGCACGAAAGCTGATTCTGTGGAAAAAGTTACGGTTGCAGAGCTTCTTCCGATTTTGGAAAATACTGGTTTTAAACTTGATGAACAGCCTTATTCTTCCCTCTTTAAAATCTACCAGAAAGAGTTCCTTGATGTTTCTGTATCCACAGGACTTATCCATTCGGATGCTCTGGCTTTAGCCGATGATGGAACTCCTGTTGTAACTTCACACAGGAAACGGAAAAAGCGTATCTGTAAATGCAAAGTGACTTACCGGTATTTCCTCATTTTTGCTGTGCTTCAAAACATGATTCACATGGATTCCTGCACGCTTTTTTCAGGATGAAATCTTTTCTTCCTGATTACACTGTTTCTAAAGTACTTTTGGATTCTGCACATGATGCCATGCACCATGAAGCTGTCAAACCGTTTCTGAACGGAGGTCTTTATGATGAT
>ENA-OQRC01002722-OQRC01002722.1-human-gut-metagenome-genome-assembly--contig:-NODE-2722-length-9864-cov-9.612091_pt1 | contig 9864 bp, 8 predicted proteins | sample MGYA00243236_ERZ505102 | MGnify/ENA primary metagenome ERZ505102 (study PRJEB26097, sample SAMN02712089) | human gut metagenome | biome: Gut microbiome | host: Homo sapiens | place: Denmark: Copenhagen... | reverse complement strand
AAATTACCCCTCATCCGGCGCTGCGCGCCACCTTCCCCCCAAGGGGTGAAGGCTTTTGTCCCTCCGGGTAAAGCTGCAATAATTGATTCCTATGGCTCTGTTCTTTTTCCTGTTTACACCGCTCGCCCGGGTGTGCTATACTGAACAAAAGAGAGACTGCGCGGCAGACGCCGCCGGAAAGATATGGGAGGAAAAACACCATGGAAGCATCCAAAGTTTACTATACGGATTTCCGCTGTCCGGTGGGCACCAGCCTGCTGGAAAAGCTGCGCCGGGTGTGCATTGCCGCCGGCATTAAGGACATCGACATGGACGGCCGGTTCGTGGCCATCAAGATGCACTTCGGCGAGCTGGGCAATCTGGCTTTTCTGCGCCCCAACTACGCCAAGGTGGTGGCAGACCTGTGCAAGGAGCAGGGCGGTATGCCCTTCCTGACCGACTGCAACACCCTGTACCCGGGCAGCCGCAAGAACGCGCTGGAGCACCTGAGCTGCGCCCAGCTGAACGGCTTCTGGCCCATGACCACCGGCTGTCAGGTGATCATTGGTGACGGTCTGCGCGGCACGGATGAGGTGGAAGTGCCGGTGCCGAACGGCGAATACTGCAAGACCGCCAAGATCGGCCGCGCCATCATGGATGCGGACGTGTTCATCAGCCTGACCCACTTCAAGGGCCACGAGTCCACCGGCTTCGGCGGTGCGCTCAAGAACATCGGCATGGGCTGCGGCTCCCGCGCGGGCAAGATGGAGCAGCACGCTGCCGGCAAGCCCGCCGTGCAGGAGGGGCTGTGCCGCGGCTGCCACCGCTGCGCCAAGGAGTGCGGCTCGGATGCCATTACTTACAATGCCGAAAACAAAGCTGTCATCGACTACGACAAGTGCAAGGGCTGCGGCCGCTGCATCGGCGCCTGCAGCTTTGACGCCATCTATTCTCCCAACGACTGCGCCAACGAGCTGCTGGACCGCAAGATGGCGGAGTATGCCGCCGCAGTCTGCCACGACCGTCCCTGCTTCCATGTTTCTCTGGTGCAGGACATCAGCCCCAACTGCGACTGCCACTGCGAGAACGATGCGCCCATCCTGCCGGATATCGGCATCTTTGCATCCTTTGACCCGGTGGCGCTGGACCAGGCCTGCGTGGACGCCTGCCTGAACGCCGCCCCGCTGCCCAACAGCCAGCTGGGCGCAAACCTTGCAAAGCCGGGCTGGAACTGCTACCACGACAACTTCAAGGACTCCAACCCCAATATCGAGTGGAAGGCCACCCTTGAACAGGCCGAGAAGGTGGGCATGGGCACCCGCCAGTATGTGCTGAAAAAGGTATAAAGACAAAAAGGGGCGCTGACCACACGGTCAGCGCCCCTTTGCGCTTTAAAAATTAAGTTTAAGCTTCGCCGTTCGTCTCCGGCACAATATCGTCCAGCACGGTCTGCAGCGCCTGCCAGTTTTTCAGGGTGCAGCCGGGCAGGGTGTCAGCGTCCAGCCCTGCATCCGCGATGCGGTCGGTCATGCTGTCCTTATCGCTGAGCAGGTCCAGCGCGGCGTCCTTGATCAGCGGCCATGCTTCGGCAAAGCCCTCCTGCTGGCTGTCGGTCAGGCCGTCATACCAGCTGTAAAAGGCTTCCTGAATGGCTTCCGGGGAGCGGCTGGACATCCGTGCGTCCTCGGCCCACTGCAGCAGCGATGCCGCCGCGATGACCGATTTCAAGGAGCAGCCGGATACCCCGGGCCCCCAGCCCAGACAGGGCGCAAAGGCGTTTGAGGTGCCGGTGATGGAGAACACCGAGTTCTCGTCAAAGTTGCCGGGGTTCAGCTCTCCGGTGTTGGCTTCTGTGGTGGAGGAGGGCAGCTCACTGCTGCCGGAAGCGGATGCGCTGTCCGAGGCGGGCGCAGCGCTGGATGCAGGGCTGCTTGCAGAGCCGCCGCAGGCTGCCAGCAGACAGCCCAGTAAAGCGGCGCACAGCAGCAGCGCAAGGGAGCGGATATATTTCGATGTCATAAGAAAAACCTCCGTAACTGGTGCCCCGGCAAGCCGCCGGAGCAAAGCGGGATCTACACCCTAAGTATACGTTCTGCGCACGGCGTTGTCAATCGTTCTGCGCAGGACGAATTTCAAGCAGCACCTGTGCAGGATATACAAAAATGCAGCTTGAATTTCGGACAGTTCAACGCATTGACATTTTCTGCACTGGCTCGTATAATCAAAAGCAGACAAGTGAATTTATCAGTGCGTGTAACTGTTCGATCAGGCATGAGCATCAGAGGGAAGGCGGCAACGGCATCCCTTTGGTTCTTGTGCCCTTTTTCTTTTTCACAAAAGCTGCGGCATGGAAGCGGAGGAGTGCGGCGATGCAGGCTGTAAAGGTATTCAATAACAATGCGGTGTCGGTGGTCATGCCGGACGGCAGGGAAGCCATTCTCGTGGGCAACGGGCTTGGGTTTGGCCGCCGCCCGGGGGACGTGATCGACAAAAGCCGCGTTTCCAAGGTGTACTATGTGCAGAACGAGCTGCAGACCAAGTTCCTCAAGATGCTGGATAACGTTACCCCGCAGGTGATGCAGGCCGCCGAGCGCATCTCGCTGGCGGCAGAGGAGCAGGGCATCCTGCTCAGCAGCAAAAGCACCATCTCGCTGGTGGACCACATCAGTTTTGCGCTGGAACGTGTGGAAAAGGGCACTTTTCTGCCCAACCTCATGCTCTCGGAGACCCGGATGCTGTACCCGAAGGAGTACGCAGTGGGGCAAAGGGCGCTGGAACTTGTCCGGCAGTTCTGCGGCGTACAGCTGCCGGAGGACGAAGCGGGCTACATTGCCCTGCATCTGGTAGCCGGTGCGGCGGACGGCGCGCTGGCCTACGATACCGTAAAGTTCGTCAAGGCGGTCAAGGAGATCATCTGCGATACCTATCACTGCACCTTTGAGGAAGAAAGCCTTGAGACCACCCGCCTGACCGTACACCTCAAGTTTCTGGCGGCGCGCATCCTGCGGCACACTCCTTGGCAAGACGCCGGGCTGGAATCCATGTATACGGTGCTTTTGCAGCGCGACAGCCGCAACGAGGTGTGCTTACAGCGCATCAATGCCTATCTGCGGCAGGAATTTGATTACGAGCTGGATCATCAGGAGCAGGTCTATCTGCTCATCCACCTGACCAAGATCGTTGGCTAAAATGTTTCAACAGGGCGTCCGGAAGCCCTGCGGAATAGAAATCATCCCCCAAAACAGTCAAGTCAAAAAGTGAGGAGTATTACACGATGAAAGAAAAAGTCATGAATGGCTTGGAAAAGTTCTCCAAAGCCATGCTCTCACCGCTGTCGTATATCTCGGCAGCAGGCCTGATCCTTGTGCTGGGCGCATTGCTTACCAGCACAAGCCTTAGTGCGATGATCCCCGTTCTGCAGTGGACCCCCATCAAGCTGCTGGGACAGCTGATCTACAACTGCATCATGGTCATCATCAACAACCTCAGCCTGATGTTCTGCGTGGGCATTGCAGCAGCGCTGGCCAAAAAGAACAAGCAGCAGGCTGCCATCATCGGCCTGATGAGCTATTTTATGTACCTGACCGCCGGCAATGTCACCCTGACCCAGCTGGGTATGCTGGCCGAGGCTGACCCGATGGTGGGTCTGTACGGCACCGGTCAGTCCACCGTGTTCGGCATCCAGACGGTGGATATGGGCGTGTTCGGCGGCATCCTGCTGGGTCTGGTCTGCGGCTGGGTGTACAACCGCACCTGTGAAAAGCAGTTCAAGGGCATCATCACCCAGATCTACTCCGGCAACCGCTGGTCCTTTACCTGCATGGTGGTCTTTTCCATCCTGTTCGGCTTTGGCTCCTGCTTCTTCTGGCCGCCGGTGCAGAACGTGATCAGCGCACTGACCGATCTGATCGCCACCTCCGGCAACTTCGGCCTGTTCCTGTACGGCTTTTTGGAGCGCTTCCTCATCCCCACCGGCCTGCACCACCTCATCTACACCCCCTTCCAGTTCTCTGCACTGGGCAACAGCCTGACCGTGGGCGATGCCACCTACACCGGCTCCTACATCGTCATGATGATGGAGTACAGCATGGGTCTGCCCTTCTCGGACGGCATCGTGTGGATGTACACCGGCTTCACCAAGACCTTCGGCTACTTTGGCATCGTGGCGGCCTTCATCTTCTGCGCCCGCAAGGAGAACCGCAAAAAGACCGCTGCCGTTCTGGTGCCGCTGGCCTTTACCGCTTCTCTGGCCTCTATCACCGAGCCGCTGGACTTCATGTTCTGCTTCTCTGCGCCCATCCTGTGGGTGGCACACGCCTGCATCTCCGGCCTGTTCATCGTGCTGCTGCACATCTTCCATGTCACCGGCTTTACCACCAACCTCCTTGGCTCGGTGCTGATGAACCTTTCCGCCGGTGCAGATAAGACCAACTATCCCACCCTGTACCTGCTGGCGCTGTGCCAGATCGCAGTGTACTTTGTGGTGTTCACCCTGCTGATCAAGGCCTTCAACCTGCACACCCCCGGCCGGGAAGAGGTGAGCACCGAGACCGCGGGGAGCGATGCACCCGCCAAGAAGGCAAGCGTGAAGGACGCTGCCGAGGTGCAGTGCGTCATCGACGGTCTGGGCGGCAAGGAGAATATCCTGTCGGTGGACAACTGCTTCACCCGTCTGCGAGTAAACATCAAGGACCCCGCAAAGCTGGACGAAGCTGCCATCAACAAACTGCCGAACAGCGGCATCGTGAAAAAGGGTACCGATATCCAGATCGTTTACGGTCTGCAGGTAGCCGATATCAAGCGTGCTGTGGAAGCACAGCTGGAAAACCAGTAAACCGCTTTTCCGCGTCCCGGCGGATTGCGCCGGGCTAACCTGAAAAATACAAAAAAGGAGCGTTTATACTATGGTCATTACCATTGCTGGCGGCGGTAGCACTTTTACCGCCGGTATCGTCAAATCCATCGCCCTGCGCCGGGAAGAACTGGAAGTGGACGAGATCCGTCTGTTCGACATCAACAAGGAGCGGCAGGACAAGGTTGCCGTTGTGGTGGACTGGGTCCTGCACAAGGAGCTGAATACCGACATCAAGCTGGTGGTCACCACCGATGTGCAGCAGGCTTACACGGACACCTCTTTTGTGTTTGCCCAGATGCGCGTGGGCGGCTACGCCATGCGGGAGCAGGACGAAAAGATCCCTCTGCGCCACGGCTGCGTGGGACAGGAGACCTGCGGCTGCGGCGGCATGGCCTACGGAATGCGCACCATCTTCCCCATGATCAAGCTGATCGACGATGTGGAAAAGTATGCCAAGAAGGACTACTGGATCCTGAACTACTCCAACCCCGCCGCCATCGTATCCGAAGCCTGCCGCAAGCTGCGCCCGAAGGCACGGATCATCAACATCTGTGATATGCCCATCGCCATCATTGACGTGGTGGCAGCTGCCATGGGCATCCAGAACAAGAAGGAGATCGTTTACGATTACTTTGGCCTGAACCACTTCGGCTGGTTCACCTCCATCCAGTACCGCGGCGAGGACCTGATGCCCAAGCTGCGCGCCTACATCAAGGAGAACAAGATCCTTCTGCCGGAAAGCTACCTCAAGGGCATGGGCGCGCTGACCTCCTCCAGCAGCCAGAACCGCCACACCAAGGGCAGCTGGTACTATGTGTGGAAGGGCGAGTACGAGATCATGGAAAACTTCCCGGAGTACCTGCCCAACACCTACCTGAACTACTATCTGCAGGCCAAGGAGTTCGTGGAGCACTCGGACCCGAACCACACCCGCGCCAACGAGGTGGAGGAGACCCGCGAAAAGAACCTGTTCGACGGCATCGACCACTACCTCAAGACCGGCAAGGTGGACGCCAACACCTTCTATGCCGGCAGCCACGGCGACTGGATCGCAGATCTGTCCGCTGCGCTGAAGAACGACACCAAGGCACGCTTCCTCATCATCACCGAGAACCGCGGCGCTATCCCCAATATGCCCTATGACGCAATGGTGGAGCTGCCCGCCTACATCGGCAAAAACGGCCCGGAGGTCATTGCCCGGGACAACATCCCGCTGTTCCAGCAGGGCTTGATGATGCAGCAGCTCAACAGCGAAAAGCTGCTGGTGGAGGGCTGCGTGGAAGGCAGCTACGAGAAGGTGCTGCAGGCCTTTACCCTGAACAAGACTGTGCCCAGCATGAGCGTTGCAAAGGCCATTCTGGACGATATGATCGAAGCCAACAAGGGCTACTGGCCGGAGCTGCACTGAGCAGCCGACCTTACAGCCGCCGCAGGCATTGCCGCCTGCGGCGGCTTTTTTATGCGCATTGACCTTTGCACAGCAAGGGCTTATAATGAGAAAAAACCAGTAAAAGCGAAAGGAAGCACACCCATGCAAAACCAAGTCCCTGTATCCCAAAACCGCCCGGTCACCGGGCGCTTTGCGCCCAGCCCCAGCGGACGGCTGCATCTGGGCAATCTGGCGTGCAGCCTGCTGGCATGGCTCAGCGCAAAAAGTCAGGGCGGGCGCATCGTGCTGCGCATCGAGGATCTGGACGCCGAGCGCTGCCCCCGCGTTTACGCCGATCTGCTGGAGCAGGACCTTGCGTGGCTGGGGCTTACATGGGACGAGGGCGGCAGCACCGGCGGCGCACACGCGCCCTATTACCAGAGCGAATGCGGGGACATCTATACCCAAAGCTACCGCAAGCTGGAGCAGAGGGGGCTGGTGTACCCCTGCTTTTGCTCCCGCTCCCAGCTGCACGCCGCCAGCGCACCCCACACCTCGGACGGCAACGTCATCTACCCGGGCACCTGCCGGGGGCTGACGCCGGAAGAGATCGCGGAAAAGCGCAAAAAGAAAGCCCCTGCCTACCGCCTGATGGTGCCGGACGAGGAGATCACCTTTACGGACGGCTGCATGGGCACCCACACGGAAAACCTGCTGCGGGACTGCGGTGATTTCTATCTGCGCCGGGCAGACGGCGTGTTTGCCTACCAGCTGGCAGTGGTGGTGGACGATGCCCGCATGGGCGTCACCGAGGTGGTGCGCGGGGCAGACCTGCTATCCTCCACGGCGCGGCAGCTGTACCTGTACCGTCTGCTGGGTCTGCAGCCGCCCCGCTTTGCCCACTGCCCGCTGCTGCTGGCAGCGGACGGGCGGCGGCTGTCCAAGCGGGACGGCGACCAGAGCCTTGAAAACCTGCGGGCAAAGTACACCGCCCCGGAGATCATCGGTAAGCTTGCCTATGCCTACGGCTTGCAGCCGGAGCCGGCACCCCGCACCCCGGAAAGCCTTGTGCCGGACTTTGCGTGGGCAAAAGTCCCCAAGCAGGATATCTGCCTGCCCGAGGGGCTGTTTTAAAAAAGGAAATGAAAAAACGACCCCTGCCAGCGCCAAAGGCGCTGACAGGGGTCGCTTTTTCTTTCTTCCTTAGGCTCTCCGCACCTGGGGCAGCTGGCTGCGCTCGGCGGCGGTAAAGGAGCTGTCCAGCACCAGTGCCAGCAGCGCACCCAAGGCCACATCGATGCAGCTGTGCTGCTTGAGCAGTACGGTGGAGCAGACGATGGAAACGCACAGCACAGCGGCTGCGGGACGCATCCAGCGGCGGCGGGGCGCATCAAAGATGCGGCTGCGGTAGTACGCCAGCAGCAGCGTTACCGAATTGAATACATGGATGGAAGGGCAGACGTTGGTGGCGGTGTCGGTGCGGTACAAAAAGCGCACCACCCGCGCAAAGATATCGCTGCCCGGCACCCAGTAGGGGCGCAGGTCCAGCGCTGTGGGCAGCACCGCGTAGCAGGCCAGTGCAATGGTCATGCCGGAGAACAGCGGCAGGCACAGCCGCCAGAAGTCCTCACGCGGGGCTTTCCACAGCAGATAGAACAGGGTGAAGGGGATCCACACAAACCATGCAAAGTAGGGGATCACCGCATATTTGCAGAAAGGGATCAGATCGTCCAGACGGCAGTGCACCAGAATGCTGCGCAGGGGGACGTTTGACTCCAGATAGTGAAAAACGGAAAGATAAAATATAGAATACAGCGCCATGAACCCGACCGGGTGGCGCGCAAGCCAGCTGCGTTTCATAGAATAGCCTCCTTTTGCAGAAGAGCAGAACTCGATAGCATTGAGAAATTATACGCCCGAACGATGAAGATTGCAAGAACGAAAGGTGAAAACTTTGTCAAGTGCTGAAAAAATAATTTGTGGAACTTGTAAAAAATACCATCGTTCTTCTGCTGATAATACGAATCAAAGCGGCGGTTTCCTGCAAAAAGAAAAAATCCACCCCTTCGCCGGTCTTTCACAGACCGGCAAAGGGGTGGATGCTAGAAAATCAGATCACACTCTGCTCCAGCCAGCTGCCCCGGCGGAAGCGCAGATAGAAGCACAGCGAACGGAACACCCAGTCCAGATACATCCCCATCCAGATGCTCAGCAGCCCGCCGCCGAAGCACAGCACTGCCAGATAGCAGAAGCCCACCCGGAACGCCCACATGGACACGATGCTCACGGTCATGGTAAACCGGGCGTCACCGGCGGCGCGCAGGATGTTGGGCAGGGTAAAGCTGGACGGCCACACGAACAGGGAAACAATGTTGAACCACACCATGATGTCCAGCGCCATGGCCTGCGCTTCCGGCGAAAGGTTGAACAGGGACACCGCGAACCGGTTGGCGAAGAAGAAGGCCGAAAGGTTCATCACCCACGCGCCGCAGTAGGCGGTCAGCATCAGGCGGCGGGAGTAGTACACCGCCTGCTCCTTTTCGCCCGCGCCCAGACACTGGCCCACCACGGTCAGAGCAGCCATGCCCACGGCGTTGGCGGGGATGTTCAGGAAAGTGGTGGTGGTATTGGCTACCGCGTTGGCGGCAATGGCCGCCGTGCCAAGGGTGGAGGTCAGGCTGGAGACCGACAGCTTGCCGATCTGGAACATACCGTTCTCGATACCGGCGGGGATGCCCACCCGCAGGATGCGCCGGATCAGCCCGCCGTTCGGTGCCATCGCCCGCAGGCTGTCCACCCGCAGGGCGCAGCCCGGCTTTTGCAGCAGATACAGCACCGCCGCGCAGGCAATGGCGCGGGACACAAGGCTTGCCAGCGCTGCGCCCATGACCCCCATGCCGAAGCCGTAGATCAGCACCGCGTTGCCGCCGATGTTCACCACGTTCATCACCAGGCTGGACAGCATACTGATCTTGCTGTTGCCCTGTGCCCGGAACAGCGCCGCACCGGCGTTGTACAGGCCGATGAAGGGGTAGCTCAGCGCCGAAAGCAGAAAGTAGGTCTCGGCGTAGCGCATCACGTCCGCATCAATGGAGCCGAAGATGCCCCGCAGGATGGCGTGCCGTCCGCCGATGACCACCGCCGCCACCAGCACACTGAAGCTGGACAGCACGAATAAAATCTGCGCAGCCGCCGACTTGGCATTTTTGGGCTCCTGATGGCCGATGTACTGGCTGGTGACCACCGCGCCGCCGGTGGCCAGTGCGCTCATGATCTGGATCATCAGGGTGTTGAAGCTGTCCACAAGGCTTACGCCGGACACGGCGGCTTCGCCCACCGAGGACACCATCAAAGTGTCCGCCAGACCGATGGTCACGCTTAACGCCTGCTCCGCGATCAGCGGCAGCAGCAGCGCCACCAGCGCCTGCCGTGGAAACAGGGGAGTGGATGTGAATTTGGACGATTTCATGCTGTCCTCCGTTGCAAATGACAAAAAAGCTCGAATGCTTCTATCATACAGCGGAAGCTGTCGAAATGCAAGAGGTTGTATACAAGAAAGTGTCAAAAAGCAACAGTCTGCCGTGTGCAGTGCCCTTTACCCATGGGCGCAGTTGTGTTAAAATAAGGTTGCAGCCCGCCCCGCTGTGCAGGAGAGGGGCGC
>ENA-OQRC01002721-OQRC01002721.1-human-gut-metagenome-genome-assembly--contig:-NODE-2721-length-9871-cov-7.553484_pt1 | contig 9871 bp, 8 predicted proteins | sample MGYA00243236_ERZ505102 | MGnify/ENA primary metagenome ERZ505102 (study PRJEB26097, sample SAMN02712089) | human gut metagenome | biome: Gut microbiome | host: Homo sapiens | place: Denmark: Copenhagen... | reverse complement strand
CACGTCGACCATGGCAAAACCACCCTTACCGCCGCTATCACCATGACCCTTGCGGCAAAAGGTCTTTCTCAGAAGATGCGCTACGACGAAATCGATAAGGCGCCTGAAGAGAAGGCAAGAGGCATCACGATAAACACCGCTCACGTCGAGTACGAGACCGCTAAGCGTCACTACGCTCACGTCGACTGCCCGGGCCACGCCGACTACATCAAGAACATGATCACCGGCGCAGCTCAGATGGACGGCGCTATCCTCGTCGTTGCAGCTACCGACGGCGCAATGCCCCAGACCAAAGAGCACATCCTGCTCGCTCGTCAGGTCGGCGTTCCCCGTATCGTCGTATTCATGAACAAGACCGACCAGGTTGACGATCCCGAGATGCTCGACCTCGTCGAAATGGAAATCCGCGAACTGCTCAGCCAGTACGACTTCGACGGCGACAAATTTAATGGATTTTTCTCATTATTAGACAAAAACTTATAAATAGACTTTTCTTCATCTTCTAAAGATAGTGCTTGATTAAATGCTTTTTCTTTCTTACTATTGTTTTTTCTAATATAATCTCTAATTTTTCTATCAATAACACTATTAAAGTATGTATTAAATTTAACTTTTTCATTAACTTCATAACTTTCAATTGATTTAAAGAATGCTAATAATGCTTCTTGAAGGATATCAGAATATTCTAATCTAGAATTTTTTATATATGTTTTATATTTAAATACTATTGCTTTTATATTATTATAATATTTACTTAATAAAAGATTAATAGCTTGTTCATTTTTATTTCTAGCTTCTATTATTAAATTGTATTCATTCATTCTTACCTCTTAAAACCTCATATATAAGTATTCCAGCTGCAACTGATGCATTTAAACTGTTTACCTTACCTTTTAAAGGAATACTTGCAATAAAATCACAATTTTTTCTTACTATCTCTTTAAGTCCAAATCCTTCACTTCCAATTATTAATGCAGTTTTTCCTTTGTAATCAATTTTTGTATAATCTTCACCATCTGCATCACTTCCTACAATCCAAAAACCAAGTTTTTTTAGTTTATCAATTGTATCTTTTAAATTAGCAACCATTACTATTTTACTATTTATAAGTGCTCCACTTGAAGTTTTCATAACACTACTAGTGATTAAAGTACTTCTTTTATTGGGAATAATTATATAATCAACCCCAGCACATTCACACGTCCTAATAATAGCCCCAAAATTTCTTGGGTCTTCAATATGGTCTAAAATTACAACAAAATTAGCATCATTATCATTTTTTATACTACTGAAATCTAAGTATTTATAATCTTCTAATTCAATAATTATACCTTGATGTACATCCCTTGTCATTTTATCCATATCATGCATACTTTTATAAATTGGTTTAATATGATTTTTTTCTATAAGTTTCAGTATTTCACCATTATTAAAGTTTTCATTTAAATAAATATTTTTAATATTGTAATTACTATTTATTACTTCTCTTGCAACATTTTTACCACATACTATCATTTATTAACACTCCTAACATATTTACCTGCTTTAAGTCCACATATAGCACCTTCACTAACTGCAGTAGATATTTGATAAACTTCTTTTTTTATTATATCCCCACATGCAAATAAGCCATCAATATTTGTAACACCATCATTTGTAACAACATATCCATTATCTTGTTTCAAATTTAAAGCATTTAAATAATTATTACAGGGTTCAAAACCTATATAACTAAATACTCCATGTACTTTTATTATATGTTCTTTTATTTTAACAGAATATACTTCATCAAATGAAATGTCGTCTATTACACTATTTGCTAAAACTGTTATATTTTTAAAACTAGTTAATTCTTCTTTTCTTTTAATATCACTTCTATTAACTATATATACTTTATTTGCTATATTAGATAAATAAATACTTTCTTCAACGGCAGAATCTCCTCCACCAATTACTAATACGTCTTTTCCTTTATAAAGTGGTGCATCACATATTGCACATCTACTAATATTTAAGTTTTTAATAGTCTTTTCAAAATCATTCACCTTAGGTTGCCTACCACTTGATAAAATAACAGTTTTAGAAGTATATTCGTTTTTAGGTGTAATTATTTTAAATACATTTTCTTCTTTTGTAATAGATTTAACTTCTTCTATTTTATATGGAATGTCTGCTTCTTTTATATGACTAAACATTTTGAATGCAAGGTCTGGTCCACTTATACTGCCAAATCCTAGATAATTTTCAACTCTGTTTGTAGTATTTACTAATCCACCTGGACAATTTTTTTCAATTATTAAAGTATTCATATTACTTCGTTTTGCATAAAGGGCTGCACTCATTCCACTTGGCCCCATTCCTATTATAATAACATCATACATATATTTCACCCCCCATTAGAAATTAATAACTTCTACTTTTTCTTTACTATTATACATTTCAGTAAGTTTAGGCTTTCTTGACTGAAGTAAAATAATCATAAATCCTATAATAAACATAATTATACTAGCTAGTTGCGCTACTTTGATATTACCAAGCATTAAATTAAATGTGGAATTTCTCATTCCTTCAAAAACAAATCTTCCAATACTATACCAAATTAGGTATCCACCAGTTGTAAAGCCTAATCTAGTGTATTTAAGTTTTCTAATTATTATAAGTATAATAAACCCAAGTAAGCACCAAAGAGATTCATAATAGAATAAAGGTGTATAATATACCCCTCCATTATTCATTCCATTTATAACAAATTCTGGTATAAACTTTAAACTATGAAGTTTTTCATAACTAGTTACTGACCCGTAAATTTCACCATTAAAGAAATTACCCCATCTACCAATTGCCTGTGCAAAAAGTAAATATGGTGCACAAATATCAAGCATTCTATAAACAGATACTTTATATTTTTTACAATATGAAATTAATGTTACTCCACCAACTAATATTCCTCCATGTATTGCAAGTCCACCTTTCCATACTTTAAATACTTCTATTATGTTTTTACTATAATAACTAAAATCTTCAAATATACAGTAATATATTCTCGCACCTATTATTCCAAAAATAATTACCCAAAAAAGCATATTAGTTATAAAATCATTTTCTATTTTAAACTTCTTTGCTTCTTTACTTATAAGCATCCATGAAATAATAATACCAAGTAAAATAAATAAACTATACCACCTAACTTCAAAACCTCCAACTGTAAATGCCACTGGATTCATAAATTACCTTCTTTCTTTAATAGGATTAACAATTAAATTGTTTAATATAACATTAACTATACTAATAAATATAGCTATAAAGAATGGTATAATCCATCCACTTACAATAAATTTATTACCTAAAACTAAACTAGTTACCTTAAGTATTAAAACATTTATTAATGGACTACTAAGACCTAATGTTAACATATTAATTGGTAAAGTTAAAAATTCAAATAATGGTTTTAAATAAACACTAAATACACTTATTAGTATACTAGCTAAACATGCATACCAAAAACTTTCTACATAAAAACTTTTAAATAAATAACTTGCTAACATAAGTGATAAAGCACCTGTTAAAAGTTCTAATATTAAACTAACTATTTCTCTAACTTTTTTATTCATTACATTCACTCTCTTTCCATAATTATTATATTAAATAAATTAAAGTTTTACAATATCAAACTAAATATTTCACTTATTTTTCAGTAAAGAAAAAACTACTTTTTTCAAGTAATTTTTTTATTTTAAATATTTTTTTAAATACATTCCTGTGTAACTACCATTACATTTGACTACTTCTTCAGGTGTACCACATACAACTATTTCTCCACCTTTGTCTCCACCTTCAGGACCTAAATCTATAATATAGTCAGCTACTTTTATTATATCTAAGTTATGTTCAATTACTATAACAGTATCTCCATTATCAACTATTCTATTTAATATAACCAAAAGTTTCTTTATATCATCTATATGAAGTCCAGTTGAAGGTTCATCTAGTATAAATACACTTCTACCAGTAGGTTTCTTTTGAAGTTCTTTTGCAAGTTTTACACGACATGCTTCTCCACCAGAAAGCGTTACTGCATTTTGACCAAGTTTAACATAACCTAGACCAACATCATGCATAGTTTCTAATATTCTTTTAACTTTAGGAACATTTTCAAATACTTCTAATGCTTCATCTACTCTTAAATCTAAAACATCTGCTATACTTAAACCTTTAAATTTAATATTAAGTGTTTCTTTATTATACTTTTTACCATGACATACATCACACGGAACATACACATCAGGTAAGAAATGCATTTCTATTTTTTTAACTCCATCACCTTGACATGCTTCACATCTTCCACCTTTTACATTAAAACTAAATCTACTTTTAGTATATCCTCTTAACTTAGCCTCTTTAGTTTCTGTAAATACATCCCTTATTAAGTCAAACAATCCTACATAAGTAGCTGGATTACTTCTTGGTGTTCTTCCAATTGGGTCTTGGCTAATATAAACTACTTTATCGACATCTTCTATTCCTTTAATTGATTTAAATTTACCTGGAGTTTCTTTGGAACGATAAATTGTACTAGCAAGTTTCTTATAAAGAATTTCATTTACTAAACTAGATTTACCACTTCCACTTACTCCTGTAACACATGTAAATGTTCCTTTAGGAAATTTAACATTAACCTTTTTTAGGTTATGTTCTTCGCATCCTTTAATTTCAATAAACTTTCCATTTCCTTTTCTTCTCTTTTTAGGAACGTCTATACCTAGTTCTCCAGTTAAATATTTTCCTGTTAAACTATTCTTATTTTTCATCACTTCTAAAGGAGTACCTGCAGCAACAACGTAGCCTCCATTTTCTCCAGCACCTGGACCAATGTCAATTAAATAGTCACTTGCAAGCATGGTGTCAGTATCATGTTCGACTACTATTAAAGTATTACCTAAGTCTCTCATTTCTTTTAAACTATTAATTAATTTATCATTATCTCTTTGATGAAGTCCAATACTAGGTTCATCTAATACATAAAGTATTCCACTCAATTTACTACCTATTTGAGTGGCTAATCTTATTCTTTGACTTTCTCCACCACTCAAACTTGACGCACTTCTAGATAATGTTAAATATTCTAGTCCTACATTCTTTAAAAAATGTAATCTTTCTTTAATTTCTTTTAATATCAAGAATGAAATATTCTCTTGTTCTTTAGTTAATTTAATATTATCAAAATATGTAACTAAGTCCCCAATACTATAATTAGTTATGTCATATATATTTTTTCCATCAATAAATACATTTAATATCTTTTCACTAAGACGTTTACCTTTACAAACTGGACAAGGATTTTCTTTCATATAACTTTCTATCCAAGTTCTAATACTAGGACTGTTTGTTTCCATATATCTTCTTTCTAAATTAGTTATTATTCCTTCAAAATAATCATAACTTTTTAAAATACTACCACTTCTTGTGTGAACATTAAAGTGTATCTTATCTTTAGAACCATAAAATATAGTATTAAATTCATCTTTAGTTAAATCTTTAACCGGTTTACTTAAATCAATATTATAGTATTTACATACACTATCTAATTTCTTAAAATATATACTTAATGTTTCACCACTTTGGAAACTAGTTACTGCACCATTTAATATTGATAAATTTTTATCAGGTACAAGTAAGTCTTCATCTATTGACATTTTAACACCTAAGCCTTTACACTCAGGACATGCTCCATAAGGACTATTAAACGAAAACATACGAGGCTCAAGTTCTTCTAAACTATAATCACAAAGTGGACAAGCATAGTTTTCACTCATAAGTATTTCCTTGTCTCCAAGTATGTTTATAAGTACCTTCCCATTAGCCATCTTACATGATAATTCAATTGCTTCAAATAGTCTACTTCTTGACTTTTCGTTTACAGTCATTCTGTCAACTATTAAATTAATAACGTGCTTAATATTTTTCTCTAAAACCATATCTTCACTTAAATCTCTATTTTCTCCATCAACTCTAACTCTAGAAAAACCATCTTTTCTTAAATCTTCAAATAAATCTTTAAATGTTCCTTTTTCTCCTCTTGCAATAGGACTCATTATTTCTAACTTAGTACCCTCTGGGTAATCCATTATCTTGTTAACCATCTCTTCAATAGACTGACTCTTAATAGGATTTTTATGTATAGGACAATAAGGTACACCAATTCTTGCAAATAATAGTCTTAAATAGTCATATATTTCTGTAACAGTACCTACTGTACTTCTAGGATTCTTATTAGTAGTCTTTTGATCAATGCTAATACTAGGACTTAATCCTTCAATAGAATCCACTTCAGGTTTTTCACTTCCTCCCAAAAATTGTCTTGCATATGCACTTAAACTTTCAACATATCTCCTTTGTCCTTCAGCATAAATTGTATCAAAAGCCAAACTAGACTTTCCACTTCCACTTACACCAGTCATAACAACTAACTTATTTTTTGGTATTTCGATATCAATATTCTTTAAATTATTTTCTCTTGCTCCTTTAATAATTATTTTATCCATAGCATTACCTCACTATCTAATATTCACTAAATTATTCTTTTTATTCAAGAACATTAATATAATAGCAAACAAAGTTTCATATGTCAAGCGAACATATGAAAAAAGTTTATATTTTTTATAAACTTACTTCAAAAGGATAATCTCTTTTACCAGTACCCCTTACCCATTTAACGTTGGCTTTTAAATTAATAACAGGTCTTATATTTAGTTTTTCACTCATGTAGTTAGTTGATAATCTATCAGTTGTTACAGTAAACATTACATCATTACTTCCATTATATGAAAATGGACTCATTGTATAGTATTCACCACTTCCAGTAAACCAAAATTTAATATTTTCTATTGTAGTAAATACTTTTCCTCCAGCAAAAACTATTTCATCAGCGTTTATTAAACCAACACTTTGATTAGTTATTAAATTACTTCCAGTACAATTATAATTTGGTTTAATGTTATCTTCATTATTTAACCATTCTCCATTTATAAGAGAATAACCTTGTAATCTTTGATAAGACCCATAATAAATTTTTCCATTTGATGAATACACACTAGTTGTATCATTACAGAAGTTTGCAGTAGTGCTTATATAACTATTATAACTGCTTAAGTTATTATTAAACCATGTATTTAAAATACTTTTAATGTTAGAAGTATTGTAATTAAAATAATCTACATTGTTTTTTAAACAATTGCCATTTGTATCTTTATAATAACAGTCTTTACTTATAAAATCATTTTCATCATTTTCATTTTGTCCACTATATATTAGTCTTACACTTCCGTCAGAATTTGTTCTTATTATTCTCCAGTAGAAACCACCAAACTTAACCCAGTTATTTATTTTGACTGTTTCGGTATCTATCCCACTAAAATAATAAACAACTTTACTATTTTCTTCTCCCTCATATATAGTATTAACTGTATTCTTATAAAATAGTGTATTAAACTCTGTTCTAGTACTAACTCTTGAATTATAATACTTTATAGCATCAACTAGAGTACTATTTTCTCCAGGACTATTTAATGAAGTTATAACTTCACATGTTTGATTCTTGTTAAAGTTAGTAATAATAACTTTATTTCCGTCAACATTTCCTACTGCCCCATTATCACATGTTACACTACTTACTATATAACCATTATCTGGTGTTATATTAAAAATAGCAGTTCTAAAAGCATATTTAACATTTCTATCACTTATTCCATTGTTAACTTTTACTTCTATTCTAGTACTTTTAAGTGTATTATCTATATCAAAAAAATTAACTATTTCACCTTTTTCATTCAAATAAGAAATTACACATGCATTCTCACTAATTGTCTTCTTAGTTTTAGGATTAACTAAATCAAAATTAAGAAGTCCTTCATTTTGTAAAGTATATAACCTAGTACACTTTTCAGTCATAGAACCATTTAGTATTTCTTTAACATAACCTTCATATTGACTAATGTATGTATCAGTTGCTTCTTCTACAGTTTCATATAATTCCTTCATAGCTTTTTCTTCACTTTTCTTTTGTATTTCATCTATTCCAAATATGGAACCTACTGTTAAAACTGAGAGAATAACTATAACTAATAATATTTCTATTAATGTAAAACCACTCTTTTTATTCATATTATTTACACCCTAGTATAATGATACCACATTTATAAAAGAAAAAAAAGGCTTATTTTTGTTTGAGTTTCGGTTTGTTATTTAGTTTGAGTTTCGTTTTTTTACTCTGAAAATTCAGAAAAAAACATAAATTTATGTTATACTAATGACTTTCCGTTAGAAATTTAGTACAATAAATAAAAGGAGATGATATTATGATAGATAAAATTCCAGAAAATCTTTTAAAGTTAATTAAAGATGGGGAATCTTCAATAGTTGAGTTTAAAACAGCAAAAAAGAATCTTCCAGATAGTCTATTTGAAACTGTTTGTTCAATGTTAAACAGAAATGGTGGACATATTTTTTTAGGTGTCCAAGATGATGGAGAAATTATAGGTGTATATAAAGACTATGTTAAAAATATGAAAAAGGATTTCGCTAATTTATGTAATAATAGCGAGAAGATAAGTCCAACTGCTCATCTTGAAATAAAAGAATATATGTATAGTGAAAAAGAAATATTATACATATATGTGTATGAAAGCTCTGATGTGCATAAAACATCAAATAGAATATTCGATAGAAATGAAGATGGCGATTTTGAGATTACAGGAAATACATCACTAATTTCACAATTATACATAAGAAAAAGTAGTACTTATATAGAAAATAAAATATATCCGTTCGCTACAATTGATGATTTGAGAAAAGAATTAATTGATAAAGCTAGAAATATGGCTGTAAATAGAGTAGCAAATCATCCATGGGCAAAAATGAATGATTTGGATATGTTAAGAAGTGCTTCTTTATACGAGAAAAATTTACAGACAGGAGAAGAAGGAATCAACCTTGCTGGATTGCTATTATTTGGTAAAGACGATGTAATAGCATCAGCATTGTCTTACTATAAGACAGATGCAATATTAAAAGTTGACAATGTTGATAGATATGATGATAGAGATGATATTAGAACTAACTTAGTAGAAAGTTATGAAAGATTAATTAATTTTGTTAAGAAGCATTTAAATGAAAAGTTTTATATGGATGGTAATCAAAGAATTAATATTAGAGATGTAATAGCTCGTGAGTTATGTGTAAATTTATTAATCCATAGAGAATATGCAAATCCAATCCCTGCTAGATTGATAATAACAAAAGAATCAATAATGACTGAAAATGCAAATAGACCAAGAAATATTGGCTATATTGACCTTAATAATTATTCTCCATATCCTAAGAACCCAAAAATAGCTAACTTTTTTAAAGAAATAGGTTTAGCAGAAGAATTAGGATCCGGAATAAAAACAATAACAAAATATAATAAAATATATAGTCGTGGAGTTCCAAGTTTTAAAGATGATGAGATTTTTACTGTAACTATTCCACTAACTGAAAAAGTTACAGGTATAGTACTGGATGCTATTGAAGAAATGGATGAATTGAAAATTAAACTATTCAATTATATTAAAAATAGTAATGGTGTAAGTCGTCAAGAAATTAATGATTATATGTATCCTTTATTCGATACAACAGATGAAAACGAATTAAACAATAAAACCAGATACATTATATATTTCTTGAAAGAACGAAATTTAATTCATAATAAAGGCACAAAAAACAAACCAAAATGGATATCAAAAAAATAAAATGTATGCAAATGTTTATAGCTGTTAATAAATGTTAACAACTGCAAACAACTGCAAACAACTGCAAACAACCGCAAACAACTGCA
>ENA-OQRC01002713-OQRC01002713.1-human-gut-metagenome-genome-assembly--contig:-NODE-2713-length-9892-cov-3.494866_pt1 | contig 9892 bp, 10 predicted proteins | sample MGYA00243236_ERZ505102 | MGnify/ENA primary metagenome ERZ505102 (study PRJEB26097, sample SAMN02712089) | human gut metagenome | biome: Gut microbiome | host: Homo sapiens | place: Denmark: Copenhagen... | reverse complement strand
ATTATATATATTAGTCGTATGGCGTTTTTGAAAAGCGCTAAATCGGGTTAGCAAATGAGGATGTGCATATTGGAAAAGATAATAGACCTTAAAGATATCACTGTAAAATACGGTGAAAATGTAGTATTGGATAAGTTAAATCTCTATATAAACAAAAAAGAGTTTATAACGTTGCTTGGTCCTTCGGGTTGCGGAAAAACAACCACTCTTCGTTGCATTGCAGGTTTTATTGAGCCTGACGGCGGCGATATTATTTTTGAAGGAAAAAGAATTAATGATGTTCCGCCTCACAAAAGAAAGGTGAACACCATTTTTCAACGTTATGCTCTTTTTTCTCATTTAAACGTATATGAGAACATTGCCTTTGGCTTAAAGCTTCAAAAAAAGCCAAAAAGCGAAATAAGAAAAACCGTTGCCGAAATGCTCGAACTTGTAAATCTTAAAGGCTTTGAAAAGAGAAGCATTGACTCGCTTTCAGGCGGACAGCAACAAAGGGTTGCAATAGCAAGAGCGCTCGCTAATTCACCGCACGTGCTTTTACTTGACGAGCCGCTCAGTGCGCTTGACTTGAAGTTGAGAAAAGATATGCAAACTGAACTTAAGGCAATTCAAAAAAGCCTTGGAATTACTTTCATTTATGTAACTCACGACCAAGAGGAAGCTCTCTCTATGTCTGACACGGTCGTTGTTATGGACAAGGGCAAAATTCAACAAATAGGAACACCTGAAGATATTTATAACGAACCTGTAAATGCATTTGTTGCAGATTTTATAGGAGAGTCAAACATTGTTGACGCAATAATGATAAAGGATTATCTTGTATCGTTTGGCGGCGTAACGTTTGAATGTCTTGACAGCGGTTTTGGCGAAAATGCATTTGTTGAAGCGGTAGTAAGGCCTGAAGATATTAAGATTGTAAAAAAAGGCAGCAAAGCTTCACTCCCCGGTAAAATCACAAGTGTCACATTCAAAGGTGTCCATTTTGAAATACTTGTTGACGTGGGCGGTTTCATTTGGATGATACAAACTATTGAGCATCACAAAGTCGGCGAAGAAATTGGAATGTATATTGAGCCTGATGCAATTCACATTATGAACAGAAGTGAATATAGCGGCGAATTTGGCGATTATTCATACTTTTCGGACGAAATGGACCATATCAGTGATGCATCATACAATTGGGAGGAAGAAAATGAAGAAGAATAAGCTTTCCTCTCTTGCAGACAAACCATATCTTGTTTGGTCAATATTATTTATAATTGCCCCCTTACTTATGGTTGCATACTATGCGCTTACCGATAAAAGCGGCGCCTTTTCACTTGCGAGTGTAGAACAAATTCCGACATATATCACTACAATTTTGCTTTCTGTTTTATACGGTGTTGCGGCAACTGCTATATGTTTGGTTTTAGGATTTCCGTTTGCATATATTTTTTCAAAAGCTCCGCAAAAATATAAAAATATTGTTGTTCTTCTTGTTATGCTTCCTATGTGGATGAATTTTCTTATCAGAACTTACAGTTGGATGACAATATTGGGCGATTCAGGTGTAATCAACACAATTTTAAATGTGCTCGGCTTAAAGCAATTAAAGCTCATTAATAACGGTGCGGCAGTTATACTCGGAATGGTTTATAACTTTTTGCCATATATGATTTTGCCTATTTTTTCCGTATTAACAAAGCTTGACAATTCGCTCGTTGAAGCGGCTCAAGACTTAGGCTCAAACAAATTTGAAGTTATTAAAAACGTAATAATCCCCCTTTCAAATCCCGGTATTTTAAGCGGAATAACCATGGTATTCGTGCCTTGCGTTTCAACATTTTATATCACTCAAAAGCTTGGCGGCGGGCAAGTTGTTCTTATAGGTGACGTTATTGAAACTCAATTTCAAAGCGCAAATAACTACAATTTAGGTGCGGCACTTTCGTTTGTATTGATGATATTAATTTTCATTTGCCTTGGCGTTATGAATTACTTTGGTGCTGATGAAAATGGTGACGGAGGTGTAATTATATGAAAAAGAAAACACCTTTTATATCAAAACTTTATGTTGCGCTTATTTTTGTATTTTTGTATGCACCAATCTTAGTTATGATGCTTTTTTCATTAAATTCAACATCAAGCACATATATTTTTTCCGGCTTTTCAACACATTGGTACAACGAGATGTTTAAAGACACGGTCGCTGTTCAGGCATTAAAAAATACGGTTTTACTTGCCGTATGCACAGCGCTTGTATCTACCGTTTTGGGTGTGCTTGCGGCAGTCGGATTGTTCAATTCAAAATCAAAGCTTTACAAAAGTGCCATGATGACAACAACAAATATTCCTATGATGAATCCCGAAATAGTAACCGGTATTGCAATGATGCTTTTATTTGTTTTTGCAGGCTCTCTTGTAAACAAAAGCGATATTTTAGGTTTTTGGACACTTTTAATTGCTCATGTAACATTTGCGCTTCCTTATGTAATTTTAAATGTTATACCTAAGTTAAAACAATTTGATATGCATGTTTATGAAGCGGCTCTTGACCTTGGATGTAAGCCGATAAAAGCATTTTTCAAAGTAGTTATGCCTGAAATTTTAAGCGGAATTATTACAGGTTGTGTTATGAGTTTTACTCTTTCCCTTGATGATTTCATTATCAGCTACTTTACCAACGGTCCAAGCTATCAAACTCTGCCTATTTATATCTTTTCAATGACTAAAAAAAGAGTTAAACCTGATATGTATGCACTTTCCACTCTTATGTTTATATCAATTCTTGTGCTTCTTGTTTTAATGAATATAGCACAAAGCAAGGCAGAGAAAAAGGGTAAGCGTGAGGCAAAATGAAAAAGACTGTTACAATTATTTTATCGCTTATTTTAGTTTTTTGTGCATTTCCCATTTCGGCATTTGCAGATGATAATTACTTTGACAAGAAAACAATTGAATACTACAAAGGCTTAGGGCTTCAGGGCACCACGGTAAACGTATACAATTGGGGTGAATATATTTCTGACGGAAGCGAAGATTCAATGAATGTTGTTAAGGAATTTGAAAAGCTGACAGGTTGTAAGGTCAATTATACAAACTATGAATCAAACGAAAATATGTATTCAAAACTTATCGGCGGCGGAGTTTCGTATGACGTTATCGTTCCGAGCGATTATATGATTGACAAGCTCATAGACGAGGATATGCTCCTTGAGCTTGACTATAAAAACATTCCTAATATGAAATACGTTGATAAAAAGTTTCAAAAGCTTTTTTATGACCCCGACCAAAAATACAGCGTTTGCTATAATGTTGGAACAACGATTTTGATTTATAACAAAAAGCTTGTTAAAGAACCTCCTAAGAGCTGGGACGTCCTATGGGATGAACAATACAAGGGCAAAATTCTAATGTTTAATAACCCTCGTGATGCATTTGCAATTGCGCAGACAAGGCTTGGTATTGATTTTAATTCAACTAACGAGCAGGATTGGGTAAATGCGGCAGAACTTTTAGCCCAGCAAAAGGACAAGGTTAATCCGGTTTATGTTATGGACGAAGTTTTCAACCTTATGGAAAGCGGCGAATACGCATTTGCGACATATTATGCCGGAGACTACGTATTAATGAACGAAAACAACAGTGACTTGGGATATTGTATTCCGGAAGAAGGAGTAAATGCTTTTTATGATGCATTTTGCATTCCGAAATGTTCTAAAAACAAAGCAGGAGGAGAAGCATTTATAAACTTTATGCAAGAGCCTGAGGTCGCACTTGCAAACAGCGAATATATTTACTACAGAAGTGCAAATTACACGGTAGAACAAAACAAAGAAAGTTCTCTTTACGGTAATCCGGCTGTATATTCTAATGCAAAAAACGTACAGTATTTTAAAAATTTACCGCAAAGCACAAATGAGCTTGAAAACAGGCTGTGGACAGAAGTCAAAAGCGGGCAGCTTTCAACCGACAGTAAGAAGCAGGACAGAAAAATATATTCACAATGCGCTGTTTTAGGTGCTGCGGTAATTATTGTAATTACAATTAAAATTATAAATAATTCAAAAAAGAAGAAAGAGCAGGATTTGAGTGATTTATATGATTAAATGTGCAATTTTTGATTTAGACGGAACATTGGTAAACACAATTGACGATTTGGGCAATGCGACAGACTATGTTCTTGAAAAGTATGGCAAAGATAAAAAATGGACGATATCCGATTACAGAATGTTCGTCGGAAACGGTGCCAAAAAGCTTATAGAAAGAGCATTTGAGCATACCCTTTCCCCTGATGAACTTGAAAATGCTTATGAAATGTTCAAGATAAAATATCAAGAAATACTTCTTGACAACGCTCATATTTATGACGGAATAAAAGAACAGCTTGATATATTAAAGCAAAAAGGTGTTAAAATCGCCGTTGTGACTAACAAACCTCACTTAAGTGCAATAAAAATGATTGAAACACTTTTCGGCAAAGGTTATTTTGATTTAATTACAGGCGCTAAGGACGACATGCCACGAAAGCCTGACCCGACAACAACTAAAGCAACGCTTAAAGCACTTAATTGCAAAGCAAATGAAGCCATCTTTTTCGGTGACAGCGACGTTGACGTAAAAACCGCAAAAAATGCAGGTATTGAAGCCATCGCCTGCTCGTGGGGATACAGAAGTTTTGAATCATTACTGGCTCAGTCACCGTCGGCAATAATTGACGAGCCTAAATACATATCAAAACTTTTCTAAATTGAAAAAAAGTGTTGACAAATAAATATCGTTCTGCTATAATGCTAACTGTTGACGCGAGAGTGGCGGAATCGGCAGACGCGCACGTTTGAGGGGCGTGTGGGGCGACTCGTACGGGTTCAAGTCCCGTCTCTCGCACCAAAAAATAACAGATACCATTTGGTATCTGTTGTTTTTTTATGTGAAATATGCAGGAGAAAAATATGTATTTTAAATATAGCAAATCCGCTCAAAAATCGGCATTTATAATTGCAACCTTATACAGCTTGGCATTTTCGGTAATTTCAAGTGTAATCGTTTCATTTATAATCCGTATTATTACTTCAAATAATTATAAATACAACGATATTATTTCAATTATTATAGGTATCGCCTGCTTTGTAAGCTTTGAAACCGTTTATTTGATAACTAAAAAAGGAATCTATCTAAGTGATGATAAGCTTATAATCAAAAACGGATATAAAGAAATCGGGCAAGGTGCATTTATCGACTTTGTAAACACAATTGACTTTAAAGATATAAAGAAGATTGAATACATCGAAAAATACGAAGCAATATTCAAGGGGCATGAAAAATTCTTCGGCATGTGCAACCGAAACTCCTCTTATGTAGTTTTGACAGTCAGCTCACAGCCGTATAACATCTTGTTTTATATCAGCGCTCAAAACGAAAAAAAGCTTTTTGAAACATTAAACAGTAAATTAAAATAGCAAACCCCATACATAAGCAAAATACTTATGTGTGGGGTTATTTTTTATGACAAAATATGAATTACCTGCGTTGCCGTGCCTGTAATAATAGCTACTATGGCAATTAGTAACGCAATAAAATAAATCAGTATTGCAAAGGCAGTTAATTTAACAGAACTGCGAGCGCTTCTTTTATCCTTATCGCTTTGCGGCTTTCTTTTGACAACAAAGCGACTATAAACAAGATAAATAAGTCCGGACAAGGTCGGCGATAAAATAGTGAAAACTCCCCACAAAGTTCCGCTTCCGTTATCACGTGCCTTGCAGTCCTTAGAAATTGCTATTGCAAGCAAAACTGCGGCAAGCTCACGCAAAATGGGTACTAATATGAGCTGAACAACCTTGCTCGATATTAAAACAGTATCATTTACATTCATTTTTTATCCTCATTAGGCTTAAACATTTTAGAGAATACTTTGTCAACAAGTTTTGCTGTTTTTGACGTATCCTCGCAAAACGCTATACCGTTGCGCCTTCTTTCACTTGCGTATTCGCACATTTTTTCATTAATATAGTCAGGCTTAACCGTGTCTTTAAATCTCTTCATTTCCTTTAAGCTTGGAAATTCAAAGGCTAAAAGCCATATAGCAAATAAAACGATGAATAAAACGTGAGATTTTGAAGCTATACTTAAAATCAAAAGAATTAAGCCGATAGGAAGCGCATTTGAAATAAGCGAATGAAACATTTTATGCTTTTTCCTAACCTTTTCAAGGCTTGGCAAAGTATATTTTTCATCATAAATATTTGAGTCGGCATAGCACGCTTTAATTTCAACTTGGTCTCGCAACGACCAATCGTTATAAGACAGTTTAATTTTATCAACACCTGCATCTTTTATCACAAATGAATAATTTGCATAAATTCCCGTAATTGTTGACGAGCCGAATAACATATGCATGGTAATAACAGAAATCCAGTCAATATGTACAAACGATTTATTAAGACACTTTAATTCAACACTTGCATTGTTTTCACAATCAAAAAATATGCTTGAACGTGATTTCAAATCGTAAGAAACACCGTTAATTATCGCTTGATAGTTATATAAAGTAGAATTATAAAGTTCCATTATTTCTCCTAAAAATATATTTTAAATATTATACACTACCTCCCCCTAAAAAATCAAACGGTTATTTGAATATTTTTTTAATCCTTTCTAAAAATATTAACGGTGGTAGAATGGAAAACGAGGATAAATTCAAGCTATCTGTTGACTTGGCGGTGCAAACTATTGAGTGTGGCGGAGAAGTAAGCCGAGCGGAGGAAACAATCAGGCGAATTAACGACTGCAACTGCAATGTATTTGCCACAACCAATCTGATAGTGGCACAAAAAGGAAAAGACACTCAGGTCAGAAGAATCTATAAAGGCAATGTTAATTTAAGCGAACTTGCAAGAATTAACAGCGTTTCACGTGCGCTTGCAAACGAAAGCATTGCAATACAAAATTATACAGAATATGAAAGTCCTATAATTGAGCTTATAAGTAACTTTTTCGCAACCGCATCTTTTTCACTTTTCTTTGGCGGAAATTTAATTGACGCATTATTTGCAGGTCTTATTTCAATTGCAATAAGCATCGGAAAATTTAACAAAATCGAATTTAATACATTTTCTAAAAATCTTGTCAGTACATTTTTTGCAACAATTCTGTCATTTGTACCAAGCTTATTGAAAATAAGCGTTCATCAGGACAAAATTATAATCGGAACAATAATGCTCCTTGTGCCGGGGCTTACGGTTGTAAACGCAATTAGGGATATGATGAATTCCGACCTTTTGGCAGGAATGGGTGAACTTTTCGATGCTGTGATGTCGGCATTGTCAATCGCTTTTGCCGTTGCGGGAGCGTTGTGGTTGTTTGGTAAAATATGATTAAACAAATTATTTTTTGCACAATAGGTTCAACCTTTTTCGCTATCAGTATGAAGGTGCCGAAAAATTGCATTTATCTTGTATTTATAGGCTCACTCATAACGGCAAGTATTGAAAGAATGTTAAGCGATTACTACGGCGAGCTGATTGCCTGCTGCATTGCAATGATTTGCCTTGTGTTCTTTTGCGAATTAATATCAAGAGTTAAAAAGTTGCCGTCAACCGTTATATTAATGCCGTCAACCATTCCCCTGCTTCCCGGAAGTTCAATATATTATACAATGATGTATGCAATAACATCGGACAATGTAAAATTTATGCACTACGCAAAATCTACAATCCTAACAGGGCTTGGAATATCACTGGGAGCAGTAATCGCCACGATTACAGTAAAATTGTTAGAGAAAAAGAGATTGCCCAAATAGCAATCTCTTTAAAAATTTATATATACTTTTAAATATGTTTTTCAATATCGGCTTATACTCTCTTGCCGTTCTTAAACGAATAAGATATTTCCTTACCTGCATGGAGTTTTATACCTTTAACTGAGCCTGACCATTCCTTTGGAAGCGCTTCATTTTTAAGCATTTCCGCAATACCTGCGCAAACACCGAAATTACCGTCAATTTGGAATGGCGGATGAGCGTCAAAAAGATTTGGATATGAGCCGCCGCCCTTATGAAATTTTGATGACGGACTGATATATGTAAGCTGCTGTTTAATAAGCCTATAAGCATTTTCGCCGTTACCAAGACGTGCCCAAAGACAAACTTTCCAGCCGAGTGACCAGCCTGTTCCGCCGAAGCCACGCTTTAAAAGCGATTTTTCAGCTGCCTTATTAAGTTCATCGCTTGCAGGAAGCCTTGCCGGATAAATGCAATAAAGATGGCTTACATGTCTATGCTCAATCTCTGTTTCACCAAACTCTTGGGCATATTCAGGTATTCTGCCGTCAGATGCGGGTTTAACCTGTTCAATTTCCGGTGCATCAAGACCGAGTTCACGGCAGTTCGTGAAAAATTCATAGAGAAGTTCCCTATCCATTGAAGGCATATATGTTATGCAAGATGTTGTTCCTGCATCTTTAAATTTATTTTCGGGGCTGATAGACGGACAGGTCACGAGCTGACCGTTATGCTCAACAAGGAAATCCTTAAAAAATGCAAGTCCGCTTTCAAACATAGGCAAAATTCTTTTTTTATATTCCTCATCATTAATATAAAGATAATGGTCATAAAGCTGATTTAAAAACCATACGCCACCCATTGCCCATGGTGCATATTGAGTAGTTTCTTCCAAACCTTCAGGATCGCCTGCAGGGAAAGTCATACCCCAAATATCTGTATTGTGGTGAGCGCAAAAGCCATTGCATCCGTAATAATCCTTAGCTGTTTTTTCGCCGTTATAGGCAAGCTTTTCAACAAGCTGAGTGAGCGGCTCAAAACAATCGGAAAGGTTTGCAATATCGGTACACCAATAGTTCATTTCAGTATTGATATTAACAGTATATCCCGACGACCAAGGCGCACGCAAATGCGTATTCCAAATACCTTGAAGTGTACTTGCATTACTTCCCTTTCTTGAAGACGAAATAGTTAAATACCTGCCGTATTGGAAAAGAAGCGAAACAAGCGAATAGTCGTCTCCCTTTTTATTCATATTCTTAATACGTTTATCTGTCGGCAACTCATCGTATCCGCCTTCAAGTGTAAATTCGACTCTGTTAAAAAGGGATGAGAAATCCGTCTTATGCTCTGAAAGCAAATCGTTATAGTTTTTAATATTTTTAAAGTAATCAAATGCTCTTTGCTTGGCGTCGGCAGTAGGCATAGATTTAAAATCGACAAAAGAAGTTGCCATAGATACAAGAAGAGTGACGTCCTTTTGATTTTCCACAACAATTGAAGAGTCTGTAAATTTAGCGTTACCCAAAACTTTAATAACACCGCAGAATTTCATTCCCTTATCGCCGTAAACTATGCTTTCTCCCTTATTATAATAAGGGGGCTGACATATCTCCGGTGCCTGACCTGTCATAACAAGGCTGTCCTCAAGCGTTTCGACCTTATGATGAAGCTGACTGTCAAAATTAACGCAAAAAGATACGCCGCTTTCGCTTTTGATATTAATAACCAAAAGTTGCGACGGATATGAAACAAAAACAGTTTCAGTCAAATTATCAGCCTTAACCGTTGCGACACCGTTTTGCAAATCAAGTGTACGTGAGTAATTTTTAGAATATTTTTTAGAATAATTAATCAAAATATCGCCAAAAGGCAAATATGCATCGCTCCAAACACCGTGCATATTTTTATTGATAATATCCTCTGCCTTTCTGTAATCCTTATCAAAAACAGCTTTACGGGCAGAATCAAGATATTTATAAGCGTCTTTTTTATTATTATCCTTAGGATAACCCGACCAAAGGCTGTCCTCGTTAATTGCAATCCTCTCCTTTTTAAGATTGCCGAATACGAGAGCGCCCATTCGTCCGTTGCCCAGAGGTAAAGACTGCTCAAAATATTTTGCTTTTTTAG
>ENA-OQRC01002708-OQRC01002708.1-human-gut-metagenome-genome-assembly--contig:-NODE-2708-length-9902-cov-9.013811_pt1 | contig 9902 bp, 8 predicted proteins | sample MGYA00243236_ERZ505102 | MGnify/ENA primary metagenome ERZ505102 (study PRJEB26097, sample SAMN02712089) | human gut metagenome | biome: Gut microbiome | host: Homo sapiens | place: Denmark: Copenhagen... | reverse complement strand
CCTTTCTGCTCTGCATCCTCGATCATTGCCTTACCGATTCTGTCCTTAACGCTTCCTGCCGGGTTAAAATACTCAAGCTTGGCAAGTACTGTAGCCTCAAGTCCCTCAGATTTCTCTACGTTCTTAACCTCTACAAGCGGTGTGTTTCCGATCAGTTCCAGTGCGCTTCCGTAAATTTTACCCATGATGATATCCTCCTTATTTCCTTTATGTCCATTTCCTTATTTCCTAGTAACTATATATGTTTTCTGTGATTTGATTGAATTATATCATAGTACAGGGATTTGTCAATACATTTCAGCCAAAAAACGCAGGAATTTTTCTCCGGAAAAACCCCTGCGCTTCATATAATTTCATTTATTCTTTTTTAGGATTTTTACAAGCAGATGCATAGTCAGGCGGATATTCATATTCTTTATTTTTCAGATTCTGTTAATGTAATATCCCCATCGCTGCATTCCACATTTAAAGTCGGTGCTGAAGCACCGGCCTTGTTCTCATAAACAGAGGTGTCTTCCTCATTGTCGGTTTTTCCCCTGGAAAGCCCCTCCGTGTCCACATCTCCGTCTGTAGCTTTCAGATAAATATTGGTTTTCTCTGCACTGCCGTTCTTCATTTCTACAGAAACATCACCGCAAGAGCTATTGATCTTCATATCTCCGTTAAAGCTGCTGTTGTCTATCTGAATATCTCCGTCGCTGAGAGCTATCTGCCCATCTGCAAGCTCTGCCTTTTTTATGGTCACATCTCCGTTTCCGGATTTCAGCTGCATGTTATCTGTACATTGAAGTTCTTTTACATTCAGATCCCCGTCGGAAAGCTTTGCATCAAACTTTTCGAACTCGCCCTTATCCAGCATCAGATCTCCACTGAGAAGTTCCAAGGTCATTTCTTTACACAAAAGCTGATCGGCAGCAAAATCCCCGTCGGAAAGCTGAAGCTCCGCTTCGGAAAGCTGTGCCTTCTCCGGAATATAAAGAACCACCGTATTCAATGCATCTTTCTTTTCTGTCAGATCCGCATGTGTAGAAAATATCCCCAGATCATAGGTTATATAATAACTTCCACTGCCGCCTGCAGACTCCTCAAGCGTGAGCTCTCCATCCTTATCCTTCCAGGTCAGAGGATTTTTCCTCCCGTTTTTCTCAAGCTTATATTCCATATAATAATGGTCATCATCTGAGGTACGGATATCCAGATCAAAATCCTCAAAATCCACATTCAGCTTCGTAAAATCATCAATCTGTTCTTTTTTCATTACTGTAAGATTTTTACGACTGGAAGAATTTCCTCCGGATACATACATATGATCTGAAGTATATGTGAAATCTTTTCCCCCTGCAAAATATCCTGCTGTGGAAAGAACAACTCCCGCTACACAGAGTGCTGTACCTGTCATCAGCACTGTTTTTGCAATCTTATTCATTTTTATGCACCTTCTTTCTTGCAAGTCTGTTAACCAGACGGCCGATTCCCATTGCACACCATTTACATATATATATGGTAAGTACTCCAACGAGGATTCCCGCACCTGCCATCAGAAATCCACTGCCGACCATCATGCAGGATGCTGCCAGAGATCTTACGATCAATGTCACGCCGAAACCTGTGAGCACGATACCTCCGGCAATTGCTGATACACCTGTAACTGCCATGGAAAAGATCACTGCTGCGATGACAATCACCACTGCTGCCAGTACTGCAAGGCCTGTAAACAGCAGCGCAATGCTCACCGGCGATGCACAGATCACCAGAAATGCGAGAAGAATGATCTTTCCGGGGGAACGCTTCTTTCCTGCGGATGTACTGTACCCTGTTGTACTCAGGTTTCCTGAATCTGTCCGGCTATGTGCATGGGAGCTCTCTCCGTAATATGAACCTGCTGCCGGCAAAGCTGCTGTTTTTTCCTCGGTGATGTCTTTACTGTCACCAACACTCTCCTGTAAAAGGTTCAGAAGCAGTTCCCTTGCCGCCTCTTTAGGCTGTCCCAGTTCTTCCATAACCTGCTGTTCATTCTCAGGTCCAGCCTCATCGAAGTATTCCGAAAAATACTCAATGGCATTGTCATAATCTTCTTTTGGAAGCCGCTTCAGATATTTCTTCAGCTGCTCCATATACTCTTTTCTTGTCATTTTCGAAGTCTCCCTTCCACAATATCGTCTATAGTATCGCGGTATTCTCTCCACTCTTTCCTCAAATATTCCAGCTGATCACGCCCGGCTTCTGTGATGGAATAATACTTTCGCTTCCTGCCCTGGAACTCTTGGGAATACGTTGTAAGATAACCACCTGTCTCCAACTTCCGCAGGATGGGATACAGGGTAGACTCCTTGATGGATGCAACCATCTTTACAGTCTGGCTGATCTCATATCCGTAGGAATCCTGCTGTTCCACAACAGAAAGGATCAGACATTCTGTCAGCACAGCTGATACCGGATAGTAATACATACGCTCACCTCTTTATGTAATTATTTTATATATAAAATTTTTATATATAATTATTTTACATATATAGTATCATATTTTCCCCTGTTGTCAAGCCCAATTTCACAATTGCTTTTTCCTATCTCCTTATTTATAATATTTACAAATGCAAACACCCACCAAGAAAGGACGTATTTTTATGGAAAAAAAGCCTCATCTGATGGCGATCGTCCTGTTTCTGACGGGTCTTATCTGTATTGGACTGCTTTTTGGACTCAGCTATAAAACCTACCGGAAGATCGATGCCGTTGATCAGAAAATGGCCTCTGTGATCAAACCGGTCCAGAAAAAGCAGAAATCCATGAAAGAGGATATCGAACTTTATACAGCTAAGATCGAAAAGAAACAGGCAGCCAACAAATACCTGCAGCAGCGGGCACAGACAGAAAAAGCTGTCAAAAACAACACTGGTGAACATGAACGGGCACCGGAAGCCGAAAACAGTCAGAAAACGACCAAACCCTCTGTTTTCAGTGAAGCCGGTGGTGAGGGATTCACCGATGGCGGTAATGATACCTCTTCTGCTTCCAACAACGGCCATATCGTCGGAATCGATCCCGGACATCAGGGCGAAAATGTTGATATGAGTGCCACAGAGCCGAACGGTCCCGGTTCCTCCACCATGAAGGCCAAGGCTTCCACCGGAACCAGAGGCTCCTTCAGCGGTCTCCCGGAGTATCAGCTGAATCTGGACGTTTCTCTTCTGCTTAAGGATATCCTGGAACAGCGTGGATACCAGGTAGTAATGACAAGGACAGACAATGATACCGCTATCAGCAACAAGGAGCGTGCAGAACTGGTCGCTTCCCAGGGTGCGGAGATCTGTGTCCGTATCCATGCAAACGGAGATGATTCTGCAGATGTCTCCGGTGCTCTGACCATGTGTCCGTCCCAGCAGAATCCTTATGTTTCCAGTCTCTATGACAGTTCCAACAAACTATCCAAATGCATTGTGGATTCCTACTGCGCAGCTACCGGCTTCCAGAACCGCGGGATCATCTACACAGATTCCATGACAGGTATTAACTGGAGCACGATCCCGGTGACGATTGTGGAAATGGGATTTATGACCAACCAGAGCGATGATCTGAAAATGGCGGATTCCTCCTTCCAGCAGACTATGGCAGAAGGGATCGCCAATGGAATCGATGCTTATTTCCAATAATAAAAAGGAGTTTGTTTATATATGAAAAAAAATACATTTCTATATATTGTGATCGCAGTGCTTGTCATCGCACTGGCAGGACTTGGGGCACTGAATGTCCGCTCCCTGGACAAGCTTGCATCTCTCCAGACAAAAGTTAACAAGCTGCAGAAAAGTGTGCAGGAGGTTTCTGATTCTGCCGCTGAGCTCAGCAGCAAAGCCGATCAGCTGGATGCTCTTTATCCTGATGATCCTACCGTTTCCAGCGCTGCTGCCGCAGCATCTTCAGCTGAGGTCCAGGGTCCTTCCGCACAGGAAGAATCCACAGATACATCTGCAGCCTCCGATTCTTCCGAAGCTTCTGGCAGCAAGGACAGTTCTTCTTCCACTCAGGAAGAAGGAACTCTTTCTCCATCCAGCGGAAGCACTTTCACAGACAATTCGGATTCCAGCATGGACAACCTTCTGAATCAGGTACAGTCTCTTCTTCCCACCGATAACGGAACCTGGTCCGTATATGTATGCAATCTTGCAAAAAATACCGAAGGTACCATCAATGATCAGCAGATGCAGGCTGCCAGCCTGATCAAGCTCTATATCATGGGTGCTGTATATGAGGATTATGACAGTCTTTCCTCCAAATACAGCAAGGATCAGCTGGACAATGCACTGAACTCCATGATCACAGTCAGCGACAATGATGCTGCCAATACACTTGTCAATTATCTTGGCGGCGGGGATGACGCAGCCGGAATGGCCCGTGTGAATAAATTCTGTCAGGATCACGGATACACCAGCACTTCCATGGGACGTCTTCTTCTTGCAGATAATTCCAATGGGGATAACTACACTTCCGCAAAGGATTGTGGAAAATTTCTGAAGACCATCTATCAGATCGACAAGGGTACTGCTACCGATAACAACGATACTCTGGCAGGAGCCGAATATATGTATCGTCTTCTGAAAATGCAGACCAGGAAAAACAAGATCCCGGCTCAGATGCCTTCCGAGGTAAAGGTTGCCAACAAAACCGGTGAACTGGATCACGTAGAAAACGATGTCGGCATCATCTATGACACTGCAAAGGGGATCGACCTGGTAGTCTGCTTTATGTCACAGGATCTTAACGATACCTCTGCTGCACAGAACACCATCGCACAGGACAGCCGTGCGATCTATGGATACTACAACGAATAACAAAAGAAAATATCTTTATATTATATTGGGAAGGAAAACATCATGAACCAGACAAAAGAGAAAAAAACAAGATACTTATTATGGCCTGCGCTACTGCTTCTGCTTCTTCTGCTGGCGCCGGGCAACATTGTCCGTGTGCAGGCTGCCTCTGACCAGACTGCTGTCCAGCTGAAACTCAGTCAGGGTATCCGCCGCTATGATTATGCTTACCAGGTCCTTGATCTGGTAAATCAGGAACGTGCCAAAAAGAACCGGAATCCTGTCACTATGGATAAGAACCTTCTGGAATGCGCCATGACCAGAGCAGAAGAACTGACCGTTTGCGCCAGTCATACCCGTCCCAATGGTTCCATCTGTTTTTCAGCCTTTCCTTATTTTGAGGATCCAAGTGAAAATCTTGCGATCAACCAGGGAACTCCTGAAGAAGTTATGGAATCATGGATCGAATCTTCCGGACATTACACGAACATCATGAATTCCAAAAATGTTTCTGCCGGAATCGGCTGCTACTCACAGAACGGTCATCTCTACTGGATCCAGTGCTTTTCTTCTCACGCAACAGAAGCCTGCACACAGCCTGCCAATCAGACTGTGTCACCTGTTATTTCCGTGCTTCCAAAGCTGATAAATATCCATTTCAACGAAGCTTCTCCGATCACATTCACAGAAGAACAGAAAACACTGGCTATCTATATAACCTGTAATGGATTCAGCTATATGAGTTCCAGCCTTGACCCAGCTTCTTTCACATGGTCAACCGGAGATCCTTCCATTGCCACTGTGGATCAGAGCGGTGTTATCCGACTGAAAAGCAGAGGAACCACTACGGTTTCTGCCACACTGAAATCCTGCCCGGACAAAACACTGTCTGCAGATCTCAATGCATACTATGATCTGGAAAATTCCAGAGAGACTTCTCTGCGCTATACAAGTTCCTGGAACTATACCGGAAGTCCCATTACTTTTTCTCCTGAACTAAAATTCCATGGTCGTACGCTGACTGAGGGAAAAGATTATACGATTTCTTTCTCCAATAACCGTAACAGCGGTCTGGGAAGCTTCACGATCACAGGTCTTGGCCTTTATTCCGGAACTCTGACTGATGATTTCCTTATCCGGCAGATCAATCTCTCTCAGTCAGAAGTAACTTTTTCCCAGTCCTCCTATCTGTATACCGGAACCGCACTAACTCCGAAGCCCACTGTCACCTGGAATGGTATAACCCTGACAGAAAATGTAGATTATACACTCTCCTGGCATAACAATGCCCAGCAGGGAAACGCTTATGTTACTGTTTCCGGTAAGGGAAATTTCACCGGTGAAAATAATAAATATTTCTACATCGACCTTACCCCGATCACGGAAGCTGAGATTGGTGATATCCCGGATTATGAATATGCTCCTGGCAAAGAATTCAAGCCGGAGCCAACGGTCACATTAAATGGTGTTACTTTAAAGAAAGATGTTGATTATACCCTTTCTTATTATGATAACACCATGGCAAGTTCCAGAACCAACAGACCTCGTGTCCATATAACCGGTATCGGCATTTACAGAAGCGGTTTTTCCAAATACTTCACCATCAATCCACTGAAGCTCTCCGGTGAGACCATCCAACTGGCAGATCCAAACTGCAAAAGTGAAAGTGTAACCTCTTATCTGCGAAATAACCTGGTCATCACCTATAATGGCACACAACTGACCTCTGATGATTTTCGCATTACTTCTGTATACTATTCCTCCAGCAATGAGATCCTGGGTTTTTCACTTTCCTATAAGCAGAATTATTCCGGTTCAAGGCATATGACATCTGTAAAGCTTTGCGATCTTTCGGATATTCCGGAACAGATCTTCAACGGCAATGCAGTAACTCCGAAGCCTACCGTAAAATACGGCTCGGACACGCTTCAGGAAGGCACGGATTATATCCTTACCTGGAAAGATAACGCCAAAACCGGCACTGGCTCCGTAACGGTTACAGGAATCAACAATTATTTTTCAAGTCAGTCCCTGACCTTTAAAATATCCGCTCCGGCACCAACGAGCACTCCAACTCCGAAGCCTACTGCCACTCCGACTTCGAAACCTACTGCTACTCCAGTTCCGAAGCCATCTACTACCCCGGCTCCTGTGATCACGAAATTAACTGCACCGTCAATTAAGGCCTCTGCCTCCTGGAACAGCTGTACGCTCCGCTGGAACCGTATAAACAATGCCCGGAACTATATTCTCTACAGAAAAACAAATTCCGGGAAATACACAAAGATCAAAACTTTAAACGCAAATACTACTTCATACAAAGACACAAAGATCACTATCGGAAATAAATATTCTTACGTGATCCGTGCAAGCAAAAAAACATCCTCCGGTTATATCTACAGTCCAGTTTCCAAAGCAGTGACTGTGAAACCGAATCTGCTCCGTCCGTCCATAAAGCTTAAAACCCTCAAAGGAAAACAGACCCTTTCCTGGAAAAAGATTTCCGGAGCAACCGGCTATGTCATCTATCAGAAAAAAGGAAATGGTTCCTTCAAAAAAGTAAAAACTATTTCTTACAAAAATACCAGCTATACATTTAAGACAGCAAAAAATGTTACATATAGCTACAGACTGGTTCCATACCGCACAGTAAACAAGAAGGTAAAGACCGGACCTGCAAGTGCGGTAAAAACCGGAAAAGCAAAATAACAGACTTACCGGATCGGACAAAAAAAGGATGATGCGTCACCGAAACGCATCATCCTTTTTTCAGTTCTTTTCTTCTCCCTCTTCATAGGATTTTTCCCAAATCTCGGAAAATACTGCCAGCGGACAGTCTGTCAGCAGGCACATCAGAAGAAAGCACTCATATGGATTCACTATGTAAATCTCACTCATTTCGCAGCGGGCCAGGATCTCCTGGATCTCCTCCAGGAAATGGCGGTATCTCGTATACGGATCATCCTCTGCCATCTCCTGAGAGATTACAAAAAACTCCAGCGTGATCAGATCAAACCGCTCCACCGGAAATTTATGGTTCAGGATATTGTTGATCCTCTGGCGGCTGAAGCGCTTCTGGCTGAAATGCTTTGCCAGAATGGATGCGGACATCTTTTTGAGATTTCCCATTTTATTAATGGGGATCCCGCTGCAGATAACCTTTTCCAGATCCGAAGCACTGATATTCTCAGGCTTCCAGATCTTTTTGCCACCGTTTTCTTCCTCATCTTCCTGATACATGGCTGCAATGATCTTCCTTGCCCGCTCCAGAAGGATCATAAATTCCTGAAAAGCCTGGCTCTTCTCTGATTTCGGATCATCATGTCTTCCTTTCAGAAAAGCCAGATATTCCAGAAGCTTTTCTTCACTGTCCAGACAAAGCCCTGTGCCATACACGATCTCTCCGGTCTTTTTTTCCACCGGAGTCATCTGTTTGTAGGTTTCTTTATATTCCTCCGCTTTATAATAGCCAAGATGATTCCGGTAACAATACCAGTAGATCACTTCTTCCGGATTATGAAAATCAAAATCCTGCTCACGAAGCACCCGGGTCAGAAAATCTGAAACATCCTCTGTACTCATCCGAAGTCCGAACCCCAGCAGAAAAACTGTTTCACGCTTCACAGATGCCTGAGTCAGCCAGTTATTCACCAGAGAACTCAACTTGGCTGATGTAGGTGACATGGATTTCGGTGTGTAGGTTTCCTTGAAGGATTCCACAACGATCTCTCTGTAGACTTCCTGCGGCACCTGGGAAAAAGGCTCCTCAAGCTCTGCACGCTCATACACATATCGTTTCAGATAGTCACCAAAGGAAACCAGTTCCATCTCCTTGTAAAGATAATGAAAAATAACATCTGCATCCTCATCCTCAAAGGAATCCAGACTGACAACCTGGCGGAACTTCTGTGCCGCCTTTCTTGTAAATTCAAAGTCCTTCACTGAATCGAAGGCAACTGTCTGTTCAAAATCAAGATCCTGCATTCGATTTCTCATCGCAAATTTTCTCCTTATCCCTTTTCTTACTCCCCGGGTTTATTACCGTCCGGTACTGTGGCGCTCTGCCCAGCGTTTGAGAATATTTTTTTCTTCATAGCCGCTGATCTGTGCAAGGACCAGTGTCACATTATCTCTGCCGCCTCTTTCCAATGCCTGTTCCAGAATCTTACCTACTTTTTCTTCTGCGGTTTCTGTCCCGTCAAGGATCTTCTGAAGCTCCTGATCAGAAAGCATGTCTGTCACTCCATCTGAACAGATCAGATACGAGCTTCCCGGCTGATAACCGATCTCCACGATAGAAGGCTCCAGTGCCATGTTTTCTTCCTGGAAGCCCAGATACTGCGTCAGCGGAGCTTTTCCCAGCATTTTTCCGCCGATCACATGGTCCGTGGAAATCTGCTGGAACTTCCCCTGAAAATGACGGTAGATACGGCTATCCCCAAGGTTGCAGGCATAGATCGCCTTTTCACTGAAAGACAAAAGTGCCATGGTTGTTCCCATGCTTCTGATACAGTTTTCATTGCTGTAGCGACATACTGCCTCATTCATATTTTCGCAGGCTTCTGTCAGAAAAACCACAGGCTCTTTTTTCAGGGTCTTTTTGTTTTCTTCATAGAAGCCTCCCAGCGCTTCCACAGCTGCAGAAGCTGCCATTTCACCGCAGCTTTCTCCGCCCATGCCGTCAAAAACAGCCAGCATTGGAAGCTGCCAGTGCTGTGTATGACCTGCCAGGATTCCGTCAACCCCCTGGTTGTGCACCGGCAGGCGCACTCCGCAGCACCAGAAATTATCCTCATTATTTGTCCTCACCTTTCCGGTGTGACATGTATACGCATAATCAATCTGATAGGCCATTCTTTTTCCTTTCGTAAAAACCCTCCGACATTACTGCTGAAGCTCCACTACAGAATTACTCCAGTATTTGTCTCCCAGTTCTACATATTTGTCGTTATCGCTCTCTTTATCATGAACCTTACCATCTGCATCGATCCATCGGATCAGAAGGCCGTCCTGATAATAAAAATACTGCTTCTCATCTCCGTCCCATACATAAGTATAAAACATCTGCTCGCCCCAGTAAAAATATTCCTCATAAAC
>ENA-OQRC01002675-OQRC01002675.1-human-gut-metagenome-genome-assembly--contig:-NODE-2675-length-9952-cov-5.582702_pt1 | contig 9952 bp, 8 predicted proteins | sample MGYA00243236_ERZ505102 | MGnify/ENA primary metagenome ERZ505102 (study PRJEB26097, sample SAMN02712089) | human gut metagenome | biome: Gut microbiome | host: Homo sapiens | place: Denmark: Copenhagen... | reverse complement strand
ATCATCATCGGTACTTCCCTGGGATATTCCTTCACGGATTTCCTGACCAATACCGGTCTGATCGCAGGTATTTCCCTGGTCGTAGTTGTATTGTATTTTTACCTGGTATTCCACAAGGAGCTGCGTGCCAGCGAGGCGGCAGCAGCCGGCAGCAATCAGACTTACCCGGATCCTTCCGAGGCGATTACCGATAAAAAGGGATTCATTATCAGTACCGTTATTTTCCTGTGTGCAGTAGCATTGCTGGTAACCCATGCACAGACCGGTCTGACCGTATCCTGCATCGGCGTGTTTATCACTATCGTGACACTGATCGCCGCAGGCAGAGATGCCCTGAAGCTGATCAAGCAGATCGACTATAAGACGCTGCTGTTCTTCATCGGATTGTTCATGGTGGTAGGCGGTCTGGAGCAGACAGGTATCCTGAAAGTTATGGCGAACTTCATCGGTGACATCAGTAATGGTAATCTGATGCTGATGATCGCGATTATTTTGTGGATCTCCGCAATCGCCAGCGCGTTCGTGGATAATATTCCTTTTGCGGCGACGATGATCCCTATCATCAGCAGTCTGTCCGCGGCCCAAGGTGTGGAACTCTCTATCCTGGCATGGGCGTTAGCCATGGGAACCGATATCGGTGGAAGCGCAACTCCTATCGGTGCATCTGCAAATGTCGTGGGTATCGCTACCGCAGCAAAGGCAGGTCATATGATCAAGTGGGGAAAATATTGCAAAGTTATGGCTCCTGCGACTATAATAGTAATAGTAATCTCCATGGTAATGATCTATGCGAGATATCTGTAAGACTATAAGGAGGGCAGACCCATGAGTGAACAACTGATTATCTCCGTCAGCCGTGAGTACGGCAGCGGCGGACATGAGATCGCACAGAAGCTGGCAGAATATTACAAGCTGCCAATGTACGATCATAACCTGTTAGATGAGGTGGCTGCAAGCATGAATGTGAGCAGCAAGGAGCTGGCAGAGTTCGATGAAAAGAGACGTAACAAATTCCTGTACAGAAGTGTGATGGGAATGAACAGCTCTCCTGCAGATAATGTGGCGAGAATGCAGTTTGACTATATCAAGAAAAAGGCAGAGGCAGGAGAATCCTTTGTGATCGTAGGACGCTGTTCTGAGATCGTGTTGAAGGACAATCCGAATCTGATCTCCATCTTTGTATTAGGAGACAGAGAAGCCAAGATCGAGCGTGTTATGCAGATCTATGAGCTGGATGCGAGACATGCGGAGGAGCGCATGATCGAGAAGGACCGTCGCAGAAAATCTTACCACAACAGCCATTGTAAGGTAAAATGGGGCGACTCCCGGAACTACGATCTGTCCATCAACAGTAGCAGGCTGGGTGTGGAGGAGACCGTGGAATCTCTGAAGAATTACATAGATGCGAGAATCGCTCATAAATAGAATGATATAAGATAACAAAAATGCAGAGACTGTCTGTGGAAAATGTACAAGATAAAATCTTGTGGATGCCGTAGACAGTTTCTTTTTATTGCCATAGAAAGTGTGTCTTAAAAAATGCCGGACAACATTTAAGCAAATATTAAGGATTTCTGCCGCGACAAATACAAAGGAGTGTGGTATCCTAGGAGACAAATAGGAAAGAGGCTTAAGGAACGTACCGGTGCCGGTATGTGGAAATGAGGTACAATATGAGTGACAGAGAACGAGATTCCATTCAGGAGATGGAAGATATACAGAAAGGGCTGGAAGCCTTTTTACAGCAGGAGATGCAGGAAATGCAGACGTCCGGCTCCGGCAGTGGGAAGTCCGGGACCGGAAGGCGGACAGCAGAGCGTCCGGCTCCACAGATGTTTGACATGACTGAGAATGACGAGGATGAGGAGGAACTGGATGTGATCGGATCCGGAAGACGAGCAAGAGCGGATGATTACGCGGAAGATTGGGATGATCCCGCGTATCGTAAGAGACAGGCGGCTCGCAGAGAGACGACGCGTAAGACTTCAGAGAATCGTAATAGTGGTGACCGTAGTAACAGTAATGCAGATCGTCGCAGACAGGCGGCATCCGATAGACCTCGGCGTAGCAGAAGGGAGGACTATGCGGACGAATACGAGGACTACGAAGATCATAGAGAAAAAAATCGCTCCGGAAGAAAAGCAGGGAAGCGTGAGGAGATAGACACGAAAACGGATAAGAAGAGCAGAAAAGGAAACAAAAAGGAAGCCGGGAGCGGCAGAAAAAAGAAAAAATCCGGCTTCAAGCGCTTCCTGATCGCAGTGGCGCTGATCCTCGTATTTCTGGCAGCAGGGTTGTACGTCCTGGTGGGCAAGGTCTATGCGGAGATGAATTATGAAGAGATCGAATCTGTGGCAAGCTCTCCCATGAAGGAAGAAGGAGTTACAAATATTCTCCTGATCGGTAACGATTCCCGTGAGAACGGGGAGGATGGCAGATCCGATGCCATGATCCTGCTGTCTATCAGCAACAAGACGAAAAAGATATATATGACATCTCTGCTCCGTGACATGTATGTAGAGATACCGGGACATAAGGATAATCGTCTGAATGCGGCATATTCCTACGGCGGCGCGGAGCTGCTGATGGAGACCATCGAGCAGAATTTTGACATTCATATCAGCCGCTATGTGCTGGTGAATTTTGAGGCATTTGCGAATCTGGTAGATGCCGTGGGCGGCGTGGATCTGGAGCTGACCGGCAAGGAAGTGGAGTACGTGAACGGCTACCTAGTAGAATATAATATCCTGCTGGGCAGACCGGAGGGAACGGACTATTTCGATGACTTGTCCGGAGGCATGGTTCATCTGAACGGTCCTCAGGCGCTGGCATATTGCAGAAACCGTTATATCGGTACGGATTTCGGCAGAACTGAGCGACAGAGAAAAGTGCTGACAGAGGTCATTCATAAGCTGCCTAAGGGTGTACTCACGAATCCGAAGGGACTGATCGACGGACTCATGCCGAATCTCACCACGAACCTGACCCAGGCGGAGTGTTACCGGTTAAGCCTCATGGCACCGAAGATTCTGACATACGATATTATACAGAACAGTATTCCCATTGAAGGCACGTATAAGGATGCGACCCATCGTAAAATGTCCGTGCTGGAGGTGGATTTCGAGGCAAATAAGAAATTCCTGCAGGAGAATCTGTATGGAACGGGAGACAGCACTGCGACAGCGGCTTCTGAAAATTAAGATCGATTTAGGAGAGGGCTAAGGGATTTCTTTGTAACAGAGGGAGAGTGTTTATGGGGCAGAGGAAAAAGCGGTTTGTGGCACTGGTTTGTGCGGTCAGTGTAATAGCGCTTAGCGGCTGTGGGGATGATCTGACACAGCAGGTCTGTATTCCCGGGGTGGAAGAACTGGCGCAGCCGATCGGCGGTTACCATACCGGACCGCAGGACGATCAGCCCGGGGATAATATCGGGGAGATCGTTCTGCCAGGTGGGACGGACGGTGACAATACTGCATTGCCGGAATCAGGACAGTCCGGAGCTTCGGATACTTTGATGGGGGAACGCTGCACGATCACGATCTCCGCAGCAGGGGATGTGACTTTGGGCAATCATCAGGAACAGGATTACAGCTATTCCTTCCGTCAGGTGTACGATCAGGCGGAGGATGAGGGATATTTTTTCGAGAATGTGAGAGATATTTTCGAGGCGGACGATATGACCATCGTGAATCTCGAAGGGCCGCTGACCACATCGGAGCAGATGCGGGAGGGGCAGACCTACTGCATCAAGGGAGATCCGGCGTATGCCCATCTACTGACCTTGGGGGATATCGAAGCCGTCAGCTTTGCGAACAACCATCGACTGGACTACGGAGAGCAGGGCAGCCGGGATACAGTGGCAGCATTGGAGCAGGAGGGTATTGTCTATGCCTATGATAAAAATGTAGGCATCTATGAGATCCCGGACAGCGCGGCAGCCCACGGCGGAGAGCGGAATCTGAAGATCGGCATTATCTCCGTTAATGAAGTGGAATGGGGCGCACAGGCGGAGAAACTGATTCAGAATAATATCGAAGTCTTGCGGGAACAGAACGTGGATCTGATCCTCGCCTGTTGTCACTGGGGTATCGAAAAAGACAATTATCCGGAAAATTATCAGCAGCAGCTTGGCAGGAAATGCATTGACTGGGGTGTGGATCTGGTCATCGGTCATCATCCCCATGTCCTGCAGGGAATCGAGGAATACAAGGGCAGATATATTATCTACAGTCTGGCAAATTTCTGCTTCGGAGCCAACCGGAATCCGGAGGACAAGGACACCATGATCTTCCAGCAGACCTTTACTTTTGAGAACGGGGAAAAGGTGGAGGATCAGAACGCCCGGATCATTCCCTGTATGGTAAGTTCTGTCAAAACAAGGAATGATTTCCGACCGACGCCGGCAACGGGGGAGGATAAGCAGAGGATCCTGAAGCGTATGAACGAATACAGCAGTGCTTTTTGTGTGGCGTTTGATGAGGACGGCGGGATTATAGTGAATTGACCGATGGGAAAGGATAGGAATTGCCATGGAAAAAGCGTTTAAGCTGGACTTTATCAATGATAAAACAGGAAGCCTGTATGTGAATTGCTGCGGGTGCTCTCAGACGGAAGCACTGCACAGCTTCGGACCGGCATCCAAGCCGCACTACCTGATCCACTATGTCTTAAGCGGCAAGGGGCATTTCCGGTTCCATGACAAGGAATACCGGCTGGAGGCCGGGTACGGATTTCTGATCCAGCCCAACGAGCTGGCTTTCTATCAGGCGGATGCGAAGGATCCCTGGAGTTATCTATGGGTGGGATTCGCCGGGAGCCGCGCGGAAGAGTATTTACATAGCATGGGACTGTCAGACAGGCATCCTATTTTTTCCTGTGATAAATCAGAGGAGCTGTATTCTATTGTCCGTGATATGATGGAACACAATACCTTTGGAATCGCGGATGATCTGCGCCGGAACGGACTGCTGGGAGTATTCCTGTCTGTGATCGCGGACAGCGCCGGTGTGGTAGCCAGAGAGGAAGAGGATAAGGGGAACCAGTATGTGAAAAAAGCGGTATCTTTTATCCAGAGTAACTACTGTAACCCTATCAAGGTCACGGATGTGGCGGATTATGTGTGTATCAACCGCAGTTATTTATATACATTGTTCCAGAATTATCTGGGAATGTCGCCTCAGCAGTTCCTCACCACCTTCCGTATCACCAAGGCGAGAGAGCTGCTGGAATCCACCAATTATCCGATTGAGAGTATTGCCCTGTCCTGTGGATATAGTGATGCGCTGGTATTTACCAAGGCATTCCATGCCATGAAGGGCATGTCCCCGTCAAAATACCGCAAGGAAAGCCACAAAGAGAGCACAAAAGAACAGCTCCAGGAGGTCGAAGGGCTGATCGCCCGGCTCCTGAAACCGTAAAGAACAACATTAAAAAAGCCCATTCATTTGAATATGAATGGGCTTTTTTGGTGCCTTGGTTTCATACAGGAATTCTATTTATTTAAGTTATTTTCTACATATTCCAGGATATAGAAATTATCCTCCGGCATCTGGCATCCGACGATATACAGTCCGTTATCGTCGGAACAGCGGATGATGCGACCTTCCAGTACATTATGATTCGGCAGAGCAAAATCATGGATCGTGATAATGACTTCTGCATTTTTGCTTTGGGTGAATATCTTGTCTGTGGCCAGGAAGGCGAATCCGTTGGCACTGATATTTTCCATGGTAGCCGCATATTCCGTATCGGAATTTTTGAACTTAATAGTACAGGTATTATTCAGATCCATACGAGGGTATTTGCGTCTATTGTTGATCCTGGGTCTGGTAGTAATGGTAATCTTGAAAGCATGTTCACCATTTTCAGGAGCAGGAGAAATGGTGGCTTTGTCCCAACAGTACAGGATATTACCTGCGGTGACCTGCAGCATACAGGAAGCAGACCCGTTAATCGTCAGCTTCTTCTGACAGGATACCAACAGTCCCTCCGGAATCTGCTCGATCAGTTCCCCAAGATAGTTGTCATCCTTCTGATCAACTAGCTGTAAGTCGATCTTCATGCCGGGCTTGACGTCTTCAATACCCATGAAACCACCAATACCCAGATCACACATCATGTTCTCCATGACATCTTCGATGGTATTGATATTGTCTGCTGTTTCCTGATACTTGCTGAGCATCCGTTCACTGGTACGGCTGGAATGCGTGATACAGGTTGTAATGGTATCCACGATGTTAGATACCTGCTCCATGTTGGATACCAGCTGAGTGTTAGAGCTCTCTACTTCTTTAATGGCATTATCTACAACCTGAATGTGATTGCCCAGCTGCACGGAATCAGAAGCGATCTGATTTACGTTATCTCCGGTCTGCGTTACTTTTTCCAGAGTGATCTGGATCAGCTTTAATGTCTCTTCAATGGAAGAGGTCATCTTCGCGGAGGTAGCATCCAGCCGGGAGAGAGCATTCCTGATCTGCTCAGAGGAAGCGTGGGTCTCAGTGCTTAAGGTACGGATCTGATCCGCTACGACAGCGAAGCCCTTGCCGGCTTCTCCGGCTCTGGCAGCTTCGATGGAAGCATTTAATGCCAGCAGATTCGTCTGGTTTGTGATCTTCTCTATGGTGCCGGTCTCCTGTTTTACCATTTCGAATTCCTGACGGAAATTCTCCAGAACATTTTCCAGCTCGGTGGACAGTTGTGACATGGTAGCAGCGGTATTCACCAGACTCTTCAGGTCTTCCGCGCTGACGCCGGAATGGGATTGCGTTTTTTCGACGAGCGTGACCATTTCTCCGATCAGAGCTACCACATTTTCTACCTGGGCGCGGATATCGGATGTCATCTGTGTGGATGATGTGGTACGATCCTGCAGCATATTGTTGTTGTCAGTCAGCTCGTTCATACCCAGCATGACGATATCGGAGCCATGCTTATTCTCGGAAGCCAGCTCTCTTACGACAGTGATACCATCCAGAATGATATTACTCGAAGATTTGACCTGCTCTACGGTGGTTACGACTCTGTGCAGGTCAGCCTTGATGCTGTCGGTCATGGCACCGTCGGATTCATTCAGATGACGGATGGACATGACATAGCAGATGTAGCACAGGACGATACAGGACAGCTGTAACTGGTAATTCTTCATATCGGAAGCACTGTTGAAGCCCAGCATATAGCGATAGACGGCTGCACCGACGATGATCAGAGCATTGGCGATACCGCAGTTGATCATGAATTTCCGGTTCTTATATAGTACCAGCAGGCTCGTTACCGGCAGGATATAAGTGAAAGCGATCGGAGAAGCTGTAGTACAGATGACAAAAGTGTAGAAGATGCCGTAACCGATGACCAGATCGTAGCGGTAGAGTTCCGTTGCCCAGCCCTTTACACGTAACAACACTTCGCCGAAGATCAGAGGCAGCCAGCACAATGCCAGAAAAATAAGGTAAGAAGTGGTGGGATATAATCCCCCGGACGCATCGGAGCCATAGTTGGCACTCAGTAAAACAGCAAAAACGATCCAGATCTTACGGGCTTTCCGATTAGCTTTTTCTTTGAAAATATTTTCGTCGTATGTCATGATACATATCCCCCTTTACAGTCCTCTCCGGTATGTTCAAAAAAATGAATCAAATGGTGGATCACTTCCCTGCTTTCCGGAAGCTCCGGGTAAAAAGCGCTGAACGCATGGGTCAGGCGGGGATCCTTCGGGTAGTTGATCAGTTTATGGGGCATCTGATGTCTGCGCAGAGCCTTTTCAAAATTCAGAGTATAACTCTGAAGATTATCGTTGTCACTGGTGATCAGGAGACTGGGTGGCAGGCTGGTCACGATGTCCGGGTGCTCCGGAGATACATAGGGGGCAAAAGCACTTTTTTTATAATGCCGGCCGTAGAGATATCTGGGGAGGAAAAGTCCGATCTGATCCAGGCGATTCGTATAGAACATTCCGCTGATCAGGCCAAGTGCTCGGACTGGCAGGTCAGAAGGGGTTACTCCGGCAGCCTGTGCCAGTGCAGTGCTTCGCTGCATGGCGATTCCATAAGTCAACAGACAGGCACCGCCGCTGTCGCCGCAGGCATATATGTGGGAAATGTCACCGCCGTATTCCGTCAGATGATCCCGGATAAAATCCAGTGCCAGATGCAGATCAGCCAGCTGGTCATAGAAGAGACAGTCCGGTATCAGCCGGTACTCAATGCTGAATACCAGATACCCCGCCTCACAAAGGGAGGCACAAAAGGGACGATTGAACTCCTTGTTCCCCATGAGGAGGCCTCCGCCATGTACGTTGACGATGACCGGGAGAATCTCTCCGTCCCGTCCCCTGGGACGGTAGACATCCAGACGATGGGCCGGAACATGCTTCTCATCATAGAAAATATCCGATTGTAGGAAAACGTCTTCAGGAAGAGGATACTCTTTGCCCCTGGAAGCGTAGCTTTGCTCGAATGCCGCCCGCTGCTTATAGAACATTTGACATATAAAGCTTTTCATGTGTACTCCTGATTCTGACTGTATATGTTTCAAAAAAGGAAAGTATTTGTCGAAAAATAGCGATATGCAGTCTTTAAAAGAATACCACAGAAATGAATAGATTAAAATAGAAAATGCAACATTCTGTTATGGAATGTTGCATTTTGTCTTGCACTACATATTTCGGCTGACCATGGGAAAACTTTAGTCCTTTTTATAAAAATCGTTATCACGAACTATATATATCGTTATAATGATTTTACGTAACATATATCATAGCTGTATATCGCGGAATACGGCATCTTTGTCATCCTGTTCAATCCCCAGATAATGCTTGGTGATCTGAAAAGAAGAATGATTGTAGATTTCCATCAGCAATGCGGGCGGCGTTCCCATTTTCCAGGCATGGTAGCCGAAGGTCTTCCGCAGGGAGTGACACCGGATCACATCTTCGATCCCGACGGCTTCGGCAGCTTTGCGGACAATGCGGTAGGCCTGATATCGGGAGAGTGGGGAATCAGCTTTTCTGGGGCTGGGGAAGAGGTAGTCTGTGTCGGTTACGAAAGACTGTGTTGTCCGGTAGGACTGTAATGTTTTCTGAAGTTCTCTGTTGAGCAGGATTCGGGTCTCTTTTCCTGTTTTCTTTTCTGTGATCAGAAGATGGGTGTAAAAGCGGCTGCATTCCGAGCAATAGACATTTCCCCAGGAGAGATGAAGAATGTCGTTGATACGGAGAGCAGTGTTCAGACCGATCAGGATGAGAGTGTAATTCCGGAAGTTAGGCTGTTTGATAAGGTAGTAATCTTTGAAATCATGTAAAAGTTGTTTGCTGCGGATAGGTTGTGTCGTGCTCATAATAGCCTCCTTGAAAGTATTAATAAATAAGGAAAATGCAACATTCCATAACAAAATGTTGCATCAGTGAGAACCAGCAGGCAAGGAAGGCTGAATAAAAACAGGGAGGTTATCAATTATGCTGCGTCTGACCGTTAGTCCGGAAGAATACCTGATGATCAATGACAATATCAAGATCGTGTTCCTGGGAGGAACCAAGAATCATCTCCGCATCATGATCGATGCACCGAAAGAGGTGAACATCGTGCGAAGCACGGTATTAGAGAACCAGATCACAGATCCGGAGGAGAGAGCGAAGCTTCCTAAATATTATGCGGAAGAAGAGCACCCGGAGAAGTATCGCAAAAAATCCAACGTGATCATCACAAAGGGAAATGCGGACAAATAATTTCATACGGTAATAACCGGAGGAAGAGCGGCTCTGTCAGGGCCCGACAGGGAAGCTCCTACTCCGGTTACTATAAAAACTAACAACAAGTATCTGGGAGAAAAGGATTTCTCAATAACAATACAGATACGCACACTGCCGCAAAAGGAATTGGGCAGTAATACAAGGAGGTAAATTATTATGGTAGTACAACACAATCTTACAGCTATGAACTCTAACAGAATGTTAGGT
>ENA-OQRC01002670-OQRC01002670.1-human-gut-metagenome-genome-assembly--contig:-NODE-2670-length-9968-cov-5.542923_pt1 | contig 9968 bp, 8 predicted proteins | sample MGYA00243236_ERZ505102 | MGnify/ENA primary metagenome ERZ505102 (study PRJEB26097, sample SAMN02712089) | human gut metagenome | biome: Gut microbiome | host: Homo sapiens | place: Denmark: Copenhagen... | reverse complement strand
CGTTCACTATTTCCACCGGGTCGGTGCCGTATACGGTATCGTTCTCTTCACCCAAATCCGGGGCGATGGGTTTGGTAAGGATACTGTCTATCCAGTTTATATGTACAGCTTGGGTGTAGATATCGCTGGGCTCGTCCACTTCCTTGTAGTTTACCAAAGCGCGGACTTCCTTCTCGCCGTAGGGAGATTTCGTCATGTTGGTAGGCAGCAGAGTGGTCTTGTCATCCAATTGCAGAAAGACTGTCTGGTCTGCATCGGTCTTTACCGTTACCAGGGCATTGGGGAATCTCATGGCATAATTATCATCGTCGTCCAGGCACGATTGGAGGCTTAAGGAGCTGATGGTTGCAATAGCGATTAAAATTTTCTTGTTAAAGATTGACTTCATTTTCATAGTGTACTCTTTTAAATTAAACATTTGGAATAGGTCTTGCTTTTATAGAAATAGCATATTTGCGAAAACCCTGCATGCAGCATTGTTAATTAATGATAAGAGCCGGAGTAAGCTGGTGCGGAATATTATTCCCCGATACATGAAAGATATTTGTATATCAGGTGGAATATGATTACCTTTGCTGTATGAGATGCACATCTCGCGTGTGTTGAGATGTATGTCTCGAACTGCATGAGATGTGCATCTCGTGCATGTTGGGGAATAGCTGTCCGGCCGTATGGAAACTGGCTTTCTGTTTAGGGGAAGTAACCTTCGGGTGGGGTGTCAGCAGTCTGGTTGCAGTAAGAAACATTATGTTCATTGTGAAAAGAGTATGAGTATAGTCTATTTGGTTCGAAAGAAGGTTTTCCGCACGGCAGAAGGGGTGAAGCAACTCTATTATGCTGTGCAGCGTGTGTTACAGCGGCGTGGAGGTGTGACGGCAGAGCTGCTGGCGCAGCGTATGGCATCCAGAAAAGGGATGAGTTCGGGAGACGTGCAGAGTGTATTGATAGATTTGCCGAAGTTTATAGAGGAAGCGCTGATGGAGGGAGAGTCGGTGACCATTAAGGGGCTGGGTTCCTTCCATGTGGCGGTGACGAGTGACGGGTTTGAGCATCCCGACGATGTGATGCCGGGCAAGGTACGCTTATCCCGTGTCTATTTTCGTCCGGATAAGTCGCTGGTGGCGAGGCTGAACAGCGGGATGGATTTCTACCGTTATCCGCTTAGCCGATATTTCCCTCACGATATGTTGCGACCGGAAACGCTGCGAAAGGAGCGGGCCGAGGGAAAGACGGGAATTCCGGATGAAGACCCAGTTGGGATGGAAAATGATACGGAGGACTTTTCGGGGGAGGAGTGAGCGATGAATGTGGAAGAATTCAGAGAATACTGTCTCTCCTTGCCGGGAGTGCTATGCTCCCATGCACTCCCTATAAAAGTCGAACATTTCGAAGATAGTCTCCTTGTCTGCCGTCTGGTTGAGACAGATGTCACCCACTTCTTTCAATAGGGTGAAGTTGATGACTCCGGCGGTATTCTTCTTGTCATGCTTCATCAGTTCGTACAGCTGGTCGTACTGTTTGCAGTTGAAGGTGAAGCTGCCATAATTCTCTTTGACGAATTGGATGGTCTGGCGCATCTTGTCCTTCGGGAATCCGGTCTTTATATAAGAAAGGTAGAGTTCGCAGACCAGCCCCCATGCCACTGCATAGCCGTGCAGCACCGGACGCCTTTCGGCAAGGGCGAGGCTTTCGAAGGCGTGTCCCACGGTGTGCCCCAGGTTCAAGGCTTTGCGGATGCCATGTTCCAGTGGGTCCTCTTCTACGATGCGTTCCTTTACCTGCACGGAACGTCCTACCATGGACTTCAGCAAGGCATAATCTATCTTCTCCGTATCGAAGGCCAGCAGTTCCGCCAGATGTTCCGGGGTACTGATGAGGCCGTGCTTCAGCATCTCCGCATAGCCGGAGAAGAAGTTATGGGCATCGAGGCTGCGCAGGAACTCGGTTTCCAGCAGCACGCAGGCGGCAGGAGCAAAGACGCCGATTTCATTCTTCAGACCGTTGAAGTTGATGCCCGTCTTGCCTCCCACGGAAGCGTCGACCATGGCGAGCAGCGTAGTGGGAACGTTGATGTAGGCGATGCCCCGCTTGAAGGTGGAAGCGGCAAAACCGCCAAGGTCGGTCACCATGCCACCGCCCAGATTGATGAGCAGGGAGTGGCGGCTGGCCCCTTTCTCACTCAGGGCTTGCCATACGGCAGCCAGCGTTTCCATATTCTTGTGCACATCTTCTGCCCCGATAATAATCTCTTCCGCTTCTTCCAGGGCGGGGATACCGTCCAGATGCGGGCGGCAGAGGCGGTGGGTATGCTCGTCGGTAAGGATGAAAAGCTTGTCATGGGGACACTTCGCTATGGCATGCGTCAGGCTGTTTGCCAGTCCTTCGCAAAGGATTACTTCTTGTTTACTCATCTTGTTAATTACAAATTACGAATTACCAATTACTGATGTTACGGATTATGAAGGAAAGGGAGCCTTCTTCATTATATTGTGGCACAAAGATAGCTCTTTTGGCAATAAAACGTTATCTTTGTCCCGTGAAATTCTATGGGTGGCAAGGTGTTTCCGTCATCTGCCTCCCGCTATTTGTAATTAGTAATTTGTAATTGATTGATAGAAATGAGAGCATTACTTCCCGTTTATTGCCGTCCGCTGGGTTATTTCATCATAGCTTTGGCGTTGTTCCTCCCTTTCATATTCCTATTGTGGGGAAAAGTGACAGATGCCAACTTGCTGTTCTATAAGGAATGCTCCAAACTCCTGATGATGATGGGGGCACTGATGATAATCTTTGCCTTGACGAAGAACGAGAATAAGGAGATAGAGCAGGTGCGCAACAAGGCCACGCGCAATGCCATCTTTCTGACCGTTCTTTTTATCTTCGGCGGTATGCTCTACCGGGTGGCGCAGGGTGACCTCCTTTCGGTCGATTCTTCTTCTTTTCTCATATTTCTTATATTGAATGTGCTTTGCTTGGAATTTGGTATAAAGAAAGCGACCGTTGATAGATTATTTAAGCGGAATGGTCGATAAATAAAGCAAATCGTCATGTGGGGCATTAAACCTTTTGCCCGGAAGTCTGTCAAATGAAACAGTGAATAAAAGGCATTGTTCATTTAGAATAGACAAAGAATAGACACATGAAGAAAATTATCACGGGGATGGCGTTGCTGTTGGTAACAACGCTGTCTGCATTTTCACAGACCAAAAACATTACGGTATCGGGCCGTGTCGTGGAGGACACCAAGGAGCCTGCGATACAAGCTACCGTGCAGTTGCTTTTGTTGCCAGACAGTGTTCAGGCATCGGGTACGGCCACTACGGCACAAGGTTATTTCACTCTTCCCAAAGTCAGTGCGGGTAAATACGTGCTGAAGGTTTCCTACATCGGATTCAAGAGCCAGTACATCCCTTTACACCTTTATGCTACGACAACTGCCAAGAACGTGGGTACACTGACACTGGAAACGGATGCGGTGATGCTGGCCGAGGCTGTGGTTACGGCAGAAGCGCCGCAAGTGCAGGTGGTGGAAGATACACTGGTATATACCTCATCTGCCTATCGTACCCCCGAGGGAGCCATGCTCGAGGAGTTGGTGAAGAAGCTGCCCGGTGCGGAGATTGACGACGAAGGTAATGTGAAAATCAACGGTAAGGACTTGTCGAAGATTATGGTCGACGGCAAGGAGTTCTTCGGTGGAGACGTAAAGACCGGTTTGAAGAACCTGCCGGTAGATATGATAGAGAAGCTGAAAACCTACGATAAGAAGTCCGATTTGGCACGTATCACCGGTATTGACGACGGTGAGGAGGAGACGGTGCTCGACCTGACCGTAAAGAAAGGCATGAACCAGGGTTGGTTCGGTAATGCCGACGTGGCCGGAGGGACGGAAGACCGCTATATGGGCCGCTTCATGCTGAACCGCTTCGTGGACAAAACCCAGGTGTCGGTAGTGGGTTCTGCCAATAACGTGAACGACCAGGGCTTTTCGGGCGGTGGCGGTCCTCCGCGCTGGCGCAGGAACAACGGACTTACTGCAACGAAAATGCTGGGTGTGAACTTCGCTACCCAAACCGATAAGCTGGAACTGGGCGGTAGTGCACGCTACAACTATCAGAATGGGGATATTGCAAGTATCGGTTCTACCGAGGACTTTCTGCCGGACGGCAACTCTTACTCCAACTCGAACAGCAGGCAACGTAACAAAGCCAAGAATTTCAATGCCGATTTCCGTATGGAGTGGAAGCCGGACTCGATGACGAATATCATTTTCCGTCCCAACTTCTCGTACGGCAAAACGGACAATCTCTCCAATTCTGAGAGCGGTACGTTCAATTCCGACCCTTACAGTCTGGTGAGCGACCCCAATAACTGGCTGAATCTGGAGAAGATTCTCAATCCGGACGATGACCCGTTGAGAAGTATCCGTATAAATGCCATCAACAGCGGTTCGCTGAGCGACAACAAGAGTGTGTCTACGGATGCAACCTTGCAGTTGAACAGAAAGCTGAATGACAAAGGACGCAATGTTACGTTCCGTGGAAGATTTGGTTATACCAATAATGACAACAACCAGTATACGGAGTCGGAAACACATTACTTCCAGTTGCTGAATGCTTTGGGAGGAGACTCCATCTTGGTTCGTAACCAGTACATCACTACTCCTACCAAGAACTACAATTACAGTGCACAGCTGACTTACAGCGAACCGATAGCCCGCGCCACTTTCTTGCAATTCAGCTATCAGTTCCAGTACAAGTATAGCGAGAGTGACAAGACGACGTATGATTTGCAGGGCTTTCCGGATTGGGGATTGTCAACCCAGCTTCCCACGGGATATGAAGAGCATGCGGTGGATAGTCTGGGTAAGTATGCGGAATACCGCTACTACAACCACGATGCATCCGTGTCTTTGCGCTTTATCCGCGAGAAGTATCAGTTGAGCGCAGGTATGTCGTTCCAGCCGCAGCATTCTGTATTGTCCTATAAGCGCGGCGACTATATGATTGATACCACCCGCAATGTGTTCAACTTCGCTCCGAACCTGGACTTGCGCATCCGTTTCTCCAAGGTGAGCCAGCTGCGTATGACATACCGCGGGCGTAGCAGCCAACCGAGTATGGAGAATCTGTTGCCGATTGTGGACAACTCCAATCCGCAGAATGTGCGTATCGGTAATCCGGGCTTGAAGCCTTCCTTCACGCACAACATGCGATTCTTCTATAATACGTATAATGCCGAAAAGCAGCGCGGTATTATGTCGCACGTCAACTTCTCGGCAACGCAGAATAGCATCAGCAATAGCCGTGTGTACAATTCGGAGACTGGTGGATGGACTACAACTCCGAAAAATATCAACGGTAATTGGAATGCGTTCGGCATGTTTGGCTTCAATACGGCACTGCCCAATAAGAAGTATACCATCAACTCCTTCTCCAATGCCAACTATCAGAACAATGTGGCTTATCTGACGTCCGGTAAGGGAGCAGATGCCGTGGAACGGAAGAATACAACCACCAACCTGACGCTGGGCGAACGTCTGAATGCCGCCTATCGTAATGACTGGTTTGAATTCGGCTTGAACGGAAGCATCTCCTATTCAATAGAGAAGGATAAACTGACGCCTGACAATAATCAGGAGCCCTATACCTTCTCCTACGGTGCCAATACGCAGATTTCCATGCCGTGGAACATGACGCTCTCTACCAACATTGCCAACCAGAGCCGTCGAGGATATACGGACAGCAGTATGAACCGTAACGAGCTTATCTGGAATGCACAGTTGTCGCAGACTTTCCTGAAAGGGAATGCCACCGTCAGCTTCGAGATGTACGACATTCTGAAGAAGCAGAGTAACATCAGCCGTTCGCTGACTGCAAGCGGCCGCTCGGTGTACGAATATAACGGCGTGAACAGCTATTGCATGCTTCACTTCATCTATCGTCTGAATATTTTCGGCAGCAAGGCCGCCCGCGATAAGATGCAGGGCAGACGCGGCTTCGGCGGTCCGGGCTTCGGTCCGGGGCATGGTCCTGGCGGTTTCGGAGGACGCAGGCCGTTCTAAAGCGGAGGGGATCACCCCCCTAATCAGCTTGTCATTCTGATACACTCTCAATTCTGTGGCAGGTTTCTTTTTGATTATTTTTCAGACGCGGATGACGCAGATAAGAATATTAAAAATCTGCGTCATCTGCGTCATCCGCGTCAAAGCGATAGCAAGTATAAGTTTTCAGACAAGTTGGGGGAAGAGGGACTTTTATGTTAATCTCTGTAATCTTCGGTGAAAGTTTCTGTGTTTTTCCTACATTTGTTTCACACTTAATTGTCTGTGAACATGCTTGATTGGAACTTCATTGCCAGCCAGATTGCTACGATAGCCTTCGACATTGTTTATTTCGGTGCCATCATCGGAACGATTGTCGTCATTATCCTCGACAACCGCAATCCGGTGAAAACCATGGCATGGATACTGATACTGATGTTCCTTCCCATCGTGGGGCTGGTGTTTTACTTCTTCTTCGGGCGTAGTCAGCGCCGTGTGCGCATGATAGGGAAGAAGAGTTACAGCCGCTTGTTGAAGAAACCTATGGCGGAATATCTGGCGCAGGACTCATGTGCGCTTCCCATCAATTACAGTCGTCTCATATCCTTGTTCCGTAATACCAACCAGGCTTTCCCCTTCGATGGAAACCGGGTGGAAGCCTATACCCTGGGGCTCTCCATGCTGCAATCCCTGCTGCGCGAACTGGGGAAAGCAACGAAGCATATCCACATGGAATTCTATATCTTTGAGGACGATGCCATTGGGCGCTTGGTACGTGATGTCCTGATGGAAAAGGCGCGTGCCGGGGTAGAGGTACGTGTGATTTATGATGATGTGGGTTGCTGGCATGTTCCCAACCGTTTTTTTGAAGAGATGCGCGAGGCCGGTATCGAGGTACGCAGCTTTCTAAAGGTACGTTTTCCGCTTTTCACCAGTAAGGTGAACTATCGTAATCATCGGAAAATTGTTGTCATTGACGGGCGCATCGGCTTTGTGGGGGGTATGAATCTTGCCGAACGCTATATGCGCGGATTCTCATGGGGCATCTGGCGGGACACACATCTGCTGCTGGAGGGCAAGGCTGTTCACGGATTGCAGACCGCCTTCCTACTCGATTGGTACTTTGTGGACCGTACACTGATTACGTCTACCCGCTATTTCCCGAAAATAGAAAACTGCGGTACTTCCTTGGCGCAGATTGTAACGAGTGAGCCCGTAGGCCCATGGAAAGACATTATGCAGGGACTTGTCATATCCATTTCCAGCGCAAAGAAATATTTCTATATCCAGACTCCCTACTTCCTGCCCACCGAAGCCGTACTTGTTGCTATGCAGACAGCCGCCTTGTCAGGTGTCGATGTGCGTCTGATGTTGCCCATGCGTGCTGATAACCGCTTGACGCATCTGGGTTCCTGCTCTTATCTGGCAGATGTGCTCTATTCGGGAGTCAAGGTCTATTTCTATAAGAAAGGCTTCTTGCACTCCAAACTGATGGTTTCGGATGATGAGTTGTCCACGGTAGGCTCTACGAATGTGGATTTCCGCAGTTTTGAACATAACTTTGAGGTGAATGCCTTCATCTATGACACAGAAACAGCGCTTCAGATGCGCGAAATCTTCCTTCAAGACCAGCGCGACTGCGTACAAGTATTCCTGAAGAACTGGGTGAAGCGCCCCTGGTATCGTAAGGCTGCAGAGAGTGTGGTGCGGCTGATGGCGCCGCTGTTATAATGAAGAATGATGAATGAAGAATTTCTTGAAGTGTATTCATATCGTACCATTCTTCATTCATCATTTAAATATCGTGAAGTTCACGCTCCCGTATACCCTTCTCTCCACAAAGTGCGGATGTTCCTCGAAACAGTTTTTCTTCCCGTGTTCCAAGACGAAGAGTCCGTCTTCTTTCAGCAAGTTGTTCTCGAAGATGAGATCGGGCAAGGTTTCCAGCCCGGCAAGCTCGTAGGGAGGGTCAGCAAAGATAAAGTCGAACTGCTCGCGTCCGCTTTTGAGGTATTTGAATACGTCACCGCGTATGGGTAGGCACTTGTCCGTCTTTAATTCCTGCATAATTTTGCAGATGAAGGCATAGTGGTCGCGGTCTTTTTCCACGCTGATTACTTGGTCGCAGCCTCTGGACACAAGCTCGATGCTGATGCTGCCCGTACCGGCAAATAGGTCGAGGGCACGGATGCCGTCCTCAAAGTCCATGTAGTTGGAGAGCACATTGAACAGATTCTCTTTGGCAAAGTCTGTGGTGGGGCGTGCCTTGAAGGAGTGGGGCACGTCGAAACGTCTTCTTTTGTATATTCCGCTGATTACTCGCATAGGGTTATGGCTTGCAGGTCAAGATTAGTGGCGGGATTCATGATGAATACCTGCCGGATGAATTTTCGCAGTTCGGGCAGTAGCAGTTCTTTGTCGTTTAGGTCACCGGTCAGGTGCAGCTCATCGCGTTCCTGCTCGAAGCCGAGTTGTTTCCATATATATAATAGGTAGTAGACACGGTCGGGTGTGCTTCTGCATTCAAAGGAATTGGCAAGAAGGAGGCGTCCGCGCTCGTAGCCGTATACGTCTACGGCATCTTTTCGCAAGTGTGCATACATCTTCCGGTTGTTGCCCAAGCGGCTCTTTGAGGAGAAGAACTCAATGAAGGGGCTGGCTTGGGAATAGAACTTGACATCGGGATACTGTTCGCGAAGGAAGGAGCAGACACTCTTATCCATGCCGAACAGTACGACAGTGCTGTTCTTATGCAGTATGTTGTATTGTACGGTTTCGTTTTCCCGTTTAGGATGGTTGTGATAGAAAATGATTTCCGTTTGTTCGTCCTCGAAGAACTCCAGGGGAATGAACGTGAAGCGTTTGTCTGCCATGAGCACATTGACACGGCGGAAGGGGCGTTCCAGCCATGCCAGTTCGCGGAAGGTCTGTTTCAGATTGGCAGTGAGGGAGAAGGACTCGTCCACTGCACGGTCGTAGTAAGAGAACTCGCCGTCGCCCAAAGGGTTGAACACAGAAAAAGAAAATCCATCCGTACTGAGACGGATGGATAATGTATACTGTTCCGATTTATTAAAATCAGTCGTTTCTATCATACGTTTGTCGGGGTGAGATTATTCCCAGTTACCGGCGTTGTTGTTAGCTGTTTCCAAGCTACCAATCATCAGACCGCAGTACTTGCCAAGTTTGGTTTGTACGTCCTTGATGTTGGCAATTTCTTGTGCATCCAGACCGTTCAAATAAACTTCGTACGGAGTCTTCACTTCGAGCAGACAGAAAGGAGCGCCGGATTTAGCTGTATCATTCTTGATAGCCATTTCGAACTGTGCACCGTTTCCGAAGGGAACATATCTCATTGAATCGGGGTTGAAGCCCTTCGGGAAGATAGTGTCCAATACGGCTACCCACAAGGTGTCACGTTTGAAGTTTTCCAATCCCCATTTCTTGACGTCAGCATAGTTACCTGTCTTCTTTGCCTTATTGATGATGTTGATGGCTTTCTTTTCAGTCAGACCGTCTTCCAGCTGCTTATCGTTCAGTTCTCCTTGCTTGAAGATGAACGGAAGTTTCTGGTTTTTAACAAAGTCAATCAGAGAGTCGAAGCTTGCAGTATATTGCTGGTCATGTAAAGTACGATATTCCAATTGTGCTTTACGGATGTCAATCAGACGTGCAATGACGGCTGCGTCTCTGTGCTTCTTTGCTTTTTCAAAGTTGATAGGACCCATAATGCTGGTGTAACAAATATAAATTAGCACCAAAGCACATAAGCCTAAAATGACATTAAATACTGTTTTCATGATAAATATGTTTTTTAGTTGTTATATTCGCACCGCAAAAATAAAAGAAATTAATTTAAAAACGATAGTTCCCTTTACTTTTTTCTGTTACAAAAATGATAAATAACTATTTAGAAAGGCAAATT
>ENA-OQRC01002640-OQRC01002640.1-human-gut-metagenome-genome-assembly--contig:-NODE-2640-length-10051-cov-5.491096_pt1 | contig 10051 bp, 8 predicted proteins | sample MGYA00243236_ERZ505102 | MGnify/ENA primary metagenome ERZ505102 (study PRJEB26097, sample SAMN02712089) | human gut metagenome | biome: Gut microbiome | host: Homo sapiens | place: Denmark: Copenhagen... | reverse complement strand
TTTAAGGGGAAGTATGAAATCTGTTTTTCATACTTCTCCTTATGTTATATTGATATAGGGTCACCGTACCCAAATTCTTTTATGTATCCGCTACGAAGTGAGTACAATGATATTTTAATAATTTGTTGTAATTTATCGATGTTTTGTACTCGCTTTGCAGCTTCTTGATTATCAGTGTTATTATAATGCGCTGCATTCAGTATACGACTGAACTGACTTGGTTTAGAATAATTAACTAATAACCTGCGCTTTTACATTAGGGTTTGAACCTTCTCGTCGGTTCTTACTATAAAGGGGAATTCTTAACTTAGCACAATCAGGCTACTGAACCCCATTTTTCAATAGCCTGATTTAATCTTAAAAAATATATTATGAAGAAACTCATTAAACCTCTCTGCTTGTTGACCGGTCTGCTTTGTGCCCCGGCTGTTTTGCTTCATGCCCAAGTAGATGAAAAGTTGAAAGCCGACATCGTCAGCACGGGCTACGTGCACAGTCCGTTACCGCTCGACGAGACAAAGGCTTTCGAAACATTCGGCTTGAAAAAGAAAGTGTTGGAAACTGTGATGCTGTGTGATATGGAGGATTTCTCCAAATGGTCGCACAAGGGCATCGGTAAGATTGGTTTGACTGACGAACGGAGCAAGTCCGGCAAGTACAGCCTGCGCCTGGAAGCGCCCGCCCATCCGGAAAAGATTCTCGGCTGGGGGTTGGGACGCGGTACTTGCATGGCCTCTTATGATATAGGAGGTGTGAACTGGGAAGGTTACAACCGCCTGAAGTTCTATATCTATCCCACGTGCGAAGGAGCACGCAGCATCTACCTCAACCTTTATGTGGAGAATGACGGAGAAATAAAAGTACCCGACATTTACGGTCGGGAAGGCTACCACGAAATCAATCTGAAAAATAACCAATGGAACGAATGCTTCGTCGAGATGTCTGGACTGGCGCGCGACAAGGTAACCAAGATTTCATTTGCCATCGAAGTGTTCGGCAAAGAACGTACTATGGGCGACTTCCTTCGCTTCGATGTAGATGCCGTGGAACTTCAGAAGGTGGAGAACCCGGAAACCGTAAAAGGCTGGATGCCTGCACAGAACCGCATTATCTTCTCTACTACCGGTTATAGTATAGAGAGCCCCAAAAGCGCCATTGTCAATGTGGAAAAGCACGGCGGACAGTTCCAGTTGAAGGATGCCGCTACGCAGGCCATCGTTTATACCGGTCCTGTTCGTAAGGAAAAGACCGGCCTGGGAGAGTTCGAGACGATAGACTTCTCGGACTTCAAGACACAAGGCCGTTACGTCATTCAGGTAGGGGATGTCACCACCTTGCCTTTCTATATCCATCAAGATGTGTGGGAGGATTCTGCCTGGCGTATGGTGAACTTCCTGTTCTGCGAGCGTTGCGGTTATCCCGTTCCCGGAAAGCACGGGGCTTGTCATAATGACCTGCATGCCACTTACAACGGACATATCATTCCTATAAACGGAGGATGGCACGATGCCGCCGATATGTCCCAACAGACCTTACAGACGGGAGAGATAGCCTATTCCTTGCTCTTGATGGCCGAACGTGCCAAAGAAAAAGGCAATGTAGACTTGTACAACCGCCTGATGGAAGAGGCTTTGTGGGGAATGGACTATGTGATGAAGACCCGTCTGGGCGATGGCTACCGTGCACAGACATGGGGCACCAACCTATGGACCGACGGTAAGGTGGGCACCGACGATGATGCCGGTCGCCGCGAACTGCTTGTCCATAACGGAGCTTTGGAGAATTTCCTGCTTGCAGGAATTGAAGCGTATGCCTCCATGAGGATTGAAAATGACGAGGCGCTTAAGGGTAATCTGAAAAAGATTGCAAAGGAAGACTTCGGCTATGCCATGAAGCGCTTCAACGAACTTGGCTTTGCCGAGCTGATAAAAAAGGGTGGGGGACATGCCGCCATGGCATCCGAGAGCCAGTACCACGCCAACATCTCATGGGCGGCCAGCATGCTCTATAAGCTGACCGGTGAACAGCAGTATGCCGATGAGGCTGTAAAAGCCATCCGCTACACCTTGCAGTGCCAGCGCACCGAACCGTTGAAAGACAAAGACAAGACCTGTGGCTTCTTCTATCGCGATTTGGCAAAGAAGTCCATTGTACACTATACTCATCAGTCTCGCGATTATGCCTACATGGAAGCCCTTGCCGCCCTCTGCGAAACGCAGCCCCGTCATGCCGAGTATGAGCAGTGGATTCGTGCCATGAAACTCTATGGCGGTTATCTGAAGAACATCATGAAGTATGTATATCCTTATGGAATGGTGCCCAGCGGCATCTATCACAAGGATGAAGTGAAGGACTCCGTCAACTTCTACGCCGTCCAGGTAGGCATTCGCAGTGGTGCTGCGAAGGATTTCAAAGAACAGCTCGAGAACGGTATCCGTCTGGATAAGGAGCATTACTTGCGTATATTCCCCGTCTGGTTCTCGTTCAAAGGAAATATTGCCGTACATTTGTCTACCGGAAAAGCAGCAGCCATCTGCGCCAGAGTGTTGAAGGACAAGGAACTGAAAGACATTGCCGAACAGCAGCTCTTCTGGGTTGTAGGCAGGAATCCTTTCGGACAGTCCATGATTTATGGGGAGGGCAGCAACTATCCGCAGCTCTATACGGCACTGCCTGGAGAAACGGTAGGAGAGATACCCGTAGGTATGCAGTCTTATTTCAATGAAGATGCTCCCTACTGGCCGCAGTTCAATACGGCTACTTATAAGGAAGTCTGGGGCTCTTCGGCTGCCAGATGGCTGATGTTGGTTTCCGAATTCTAAAGCAAGATGATATGAGTGACAAGACTGTTTATTCACGGCGCAATCCGGCCATTGACATGCTGAGGGCGTTGACCATGTTCACCATGATTTTCGTCAACGACTTCTGGAAAGTGCATGACGTACCCCATTGGCTGGAACATGCCGTTTATGGTGAAGACTTTATGGGACTGGCGGATATTGTATTCCCCTGCTTCTTGTTTGCAGTGGGAATGTCCATACCATACGCCATCGAACGCAGATATGCCAAAGGCTTTTCGGCAGAATCCACCTTAGGACATATCCTTTCCCGCACCTTTGCTTTGCTGGTGATGGGGGCATTCATCACAAACTCGGAGTTCCGGCTTTCACCGGAAGCTCCCTATCCGATAGGGGTATACTGGTTCTTGATGGCCATAGGCTTTATCGGCGTGTGGAACCAATATCCGAAACCGGCTTCCGGTACTCAGAAGAACCTTTTCCGTGCTTTCAAGATAATCGGCGTATTGGTTCTTCTCTACCTTGCCTTTACCTTCCGCAATCCGCAGGGAGGTGTATTCGGGGCTTATTGGGGAATATTGGGCTCCATCGGCTGGACTTATCTGGTATGTGCCGTGATTTATTTCTTCAGCCGTGACCGGTTGAAGTATCTGCTGCCCATCTGGGGAGTCTTCATTCTGATATGTCTGTTGGGCACGCCTTTGCGCGAAAGCTTTGGCGGCGAGGCCATTCTTGCCTTTCCCGAACGTAACTTCTATCAAGGTATGCTGGGCATCCTGCACATCGGCAACGGAGCTTTGCCCGCATTTACAATGGGAGGTATCATCCTTTCCATTCTCAGTGCCCGCTATGCCGACAAGGGTGACGGTTGGAAACTTCGCAACGGGCTGACGGCTGCTGTCCTGCTTCTGTTGGCCGGGATAGGGGCGCATCATTTTTGGATTGTAGCCAAGATAGGCGGCACTCCTCCCTGGGTGTTCTATGTAACTGCCATTTCCGTGGCACTCTATACGGTGCTTGGCTGCTTGGTCAGTCATCAGGTCACGGGCTGGTTCAATCTGATACGCCCTGCCGGAACGGCTACGCTGACTACCTATCTGGTGCCTTATGTCTTTTATGGATTCGCCGATGTGACCGGTGTTATCCTGCCGGACTGGTTTACGCATGGATTCATGGGACTGGTCAATTGCCTCTGCTTTGCCTTTGTGGTAATCGGCGTTACCTGGGTGATGGAAAAACTGCACGTTAAACTTAAAATTTAGATAGAATGAAAAAGAACTTTTTACCTGCATTCTTATTGCTGTTCCTGGCGCTGGGCCTGTTTTCGTGCCAGCAGGGAACTAAAGAGACAAACAAAGAATATCCCATGTTCTGGACGTGGCTGGACTATCGTCCCGGTATGAACTTCGACTCCATTTGCCAAGTGATGAACGACATCGGCATGGACGGAATCATGCTGAATGCACCGACTCCCGACGATTACCGGGTAGCCATACCGATTGCCCATAAACACGGAATCGAAGTGTATGCCTGGCTATGGACCATGAATCTGGAACACGACCGTGACAAAATATTGAAAGAACATCCCGAATGGTTCAGTGTGAACCGTAACGGCAAGAGTCTGGCAGACACTACCGCCTACGTAGGCTATTACAAATTCCTTTGCCCGGCACTGCCCGAAGTCCGTGAGTTCATCAAGGAGAAAATCAAGGCCTATTGCGAAGTGGAAGGTTTGAACGGCATTGCCATCGACTACCACCGTTTTGTGGATGTGGTGCTTCCTACTACCTTGTGGCCTCACTACGGTATTGTGCAGGACCGTGAATACGCTGCATGGGATTACGGCTACCACCCGGAAATGCTCAAGAAGTTCAAGGAGCAGTACGGTTATGACCCTCGCGAACAGGAAGACCCTTCGCTTGATGTGAAGTGGCGTCAGTTCCGTTGCGACCAGATAACCGAAGTGGCCAATATGATTGCCGAAGTGGTACACTCCTACGGCAAGACAATGGCTGCCTCTCCGTTCCCCACTCCGAAGATGTCCTCGCGCATGGTACGTCAGGACTGGGGCAAATGGAATCTTGACATTGTATTCCCGATGGTTTACCATACTTTCTATACGGGTGATGCCAGCTTCATTTCCGACTGTACGGTGGAGAATGCACGCGACAAGAACGACATGACGACGCTGTATTGTGGCATGACCGCCACGGACGGGCCGATGATGTTTGAGTGCATGGATGCCGCCTTGAACAACGGCGCCCAGGGAATTGCCGTGTTTACGATGCTCGGTCTGCGTTCTCCGGAGGTGAAGAAGCAGTTCAAGGCTTATACGGACAGTGTCAGAGCCGTGCGTGCCGCCAACGGTGGAGTGATAAAGGCAACCTATCCTAAGGTGGCCGAACCGGATCCGTTCAAACACGAAGGCATTATGAAACTGATGCAGGAACGCATGCAGCAAATCATAGCCACGGCTGCCGGGAAGGAAGAATTGGCTCCGCTGGCACTGGGCGAGTACAAGGAGGTGGATTCCTACGACGCAACGCGCTGTTATCAGGTGGTAGACAATAATAGCAAGACTACTTTTGACGTGACGTTCTATCTTTACGGCGATGTCGTTTCCGGATGGGATGTGACAGTGGCAGACAAGGATTCTTCTAAGAAATGAAAGGACGTTTTATGATAGTGAGAGATTACGGGAGCAAACTCTTTCTGCTCTTTGTGTTTTCGATGGTAGGCATGGTTTATTGCAATGCTCAGAGTGGAAAGAGTTTGTCCGTAAGGAAAGTAATGTGTACGGCTTCACCGGAAGGTGGGGCTGTGCCGTCCTTGCTGGACGGGAACGGGATAGAGTTTCAGCCCCTTGATGTGGTCAACTGGAAAGATTACCCCTATAAGCCGGAAGTGAGTTTCCGCATAGCCCATACGGGGCGCGAAATCCTGCTCCACTACAAAGTGAAGGAAGCCAGTGTGCGTGCAGTGGCTTCCGGAGACAATGGCCGGGTATGGGAGGATGCTTGTGTGGAATTCTTCGTATCTCCCGAAGGTGATGACCGCTATTACAATTTCGAATGTAACTGCGTCGGCAGACTACTGATTCAGGGAGGTGCAGTCAATGAGCGCCGTCCCACGGCGAGTCAGGAGGTGCTGGGCATGGTGAAACGTTGGAGTTCGTTGGGCGGCGAACCTTTCGAGGAACGTTTGGGCGAGTGCAGCTGGGAACTGGTCATGGTTATTCCCGTTTCTGCTTTCTTCCAGCATTCCGTCGGTTCTCTGGATGGGAAAACAATGAGAGGGAATTTCTACAAGTGTGGTGACAAGCTCCAGACTCCCCATTTCCTTTCTTGGAGTCCTATCCGGCTGGAACGCCCCATGTTTCACTGTCCGGCCTTTTTCGGCACCTTGTTTTTTGAATAAATCTTTAGGGTGTTCTGGTGAAATCATTTGCTGTTAGTATTACTTATTGGATTGACAATTGCGGAATTATGTGTTTTTTTATACCTTTGCACTTCCTAAATTGTAAATGCATATATGATTACCGCAGAACAACTGAAAGATATCAAAGAACGTACCGAGGCGTTGAACCGCTATCTGGACATTGAAGGAAAGAAGATACAAGTGGAAGAAGAGCAGCTCCGCACCCAGGCTCCCGGTTTCTGGGACGACCAGAAGGCTGCCGAGGCTCAGATGAAGAAAGTGAAAGGCTTGCAGCAATGGATTTCCGGCTACAATGAGGTAAAGACCTTGGCCGATGAGGTACAACTGGCTTTCGACTTTTACAAAGACGAACTGGTGACTGAAGAGGAAGTGGACGATGCCTATGCCAAGGCAATCACTGCTGTCGAGGCCCTCGAACTCAAGAATATGCTTCGCGAGGAAGCCGATCAGATGGACTGTGTGCTGAAAATTAACTCTGGTGCCGGTGGTACGGAGAGCCAGGACTGGGCAAGCATGCTGATGCGTATGTATCTGCGCTATGCCGAGACTCACGGCTATAAGGCCACCATCGCCAACCTGCAGGAAGGAGACGAGGCAGGTATCAAGACTTGTACCATCGAGATTTCCGGCGATTATGCCTACGGCTACCTGAAAGGTGAGAACGGTGTACACCGCTTGGTGCGTGTTTCGCCCTACAATGCCCAGGGCAAGCGTATGACTTCTTTTGCATCCGTGTTTGTCACTCCCTTGGTAGATGATACCATCGAGGTGAACATCGAACCTGCCCGCATGTCATGGGATACCTTCCGAAGTGGTGGCGCCGGTGGACAGAACGTCAATAAGGTAGAGTCCGGTGTCCGTCTGCGCTATCAGTATAAGGATCCATATACGGGCGAAGAGGAAGAAATCCTGATTGAAAATACCGAGACGCGAGACCAGCCCAAGAACCGCGAGAACGCTCTCCGCCTTCTCCGTTCCATGCTTTACGACAAGGAACTTCAACACCGCATGGCCGAGCAGGCAAAGGTGGAAGCCGGTAAGAAGAAAATCGAATGGGGTAGCCAGATTCGTAGCTACGTCTTCGACGACCGCCGCGTGAAGGACCACCGTACCAACTTCCAGACCAGTGATGTGAATGGTGTGATGGATGGAAAGATAGACGGCTTTATCAAAGCTTACCTGATGGAGTTTGCAGGAAGTGGCGAATAAATTTTCTCCCTTTCATTTGCATTCTTCCCGAATTTCTTCTTACTTTGTTCATCGTTGAACTTTAAACTATAAAACACACCATGGGAAAAAGTAAAAAGAAAGCAATGCACAGCCAGAAGGAAGAGCAACAAGCCAAGAAAGTGATGATGACGATGGGAGTAATAGCCATTGTATTGGTCATCGCCATGTTTGTGGCTTACTCTTACTGGGGCTGATAAAATCACTGGAAACGACATGCCGCAGGAGATAGAACGGAAATTCCTCGTGACGGGAGAATACAAGCCACAAGCGTATGCACACAGCCGTATCGTACAAGGATACATCAGCAGTGTACGTGGACGGACAGTACGGGTGCGCATCCGCGATGAACGGGGATTTCTCACCATCAAGGGTGCATCCAATGAATCGGGAACCAGCCGCTACGAGTGGGAAAAGGAAATTCCGCTGTGCGAAGCGCGGGAATTGCTGAAGCTGTGCGAACCGGGTATCATCGACAAGACCCGTTACCTGGTGCGCAGCGGACAGCACGTCTTTGAGGTGGATGAATTCTATGGCGAGAACGAGGGACTGACTGTGGCCGAGGTGGAACTCTCCTCGGAAGACGAGCCTTTCGTGAAACCTGCATTCATCGGACGGGAGGTGACGGGAGATGTCCGCTACTATAACTCGCAACTGATGAAACACCCTTTCACCACGTGGTAGCAAACCAATTGTATGCCGTACTTGTTTAATCGTCATGGAGAAACTTTACGACTACCTGCCAAGAGAACTGGTCACCTTCCTTTTGGTCACTGTATTCTCTTTACTCATCGGGCTTTCACAGCGTAAAATCAGCTTGAAGCGCGAAGGGGAAACTACGCTTTTCGGTACCGACCGCACCTTCACTTTTATAGGCATTCTGGGCTATCTGCTCTATATCCTCGACCCTACGGGCTATCGTCTGTTCATGGGAGGAGGAGCCATTCTGGGACTGCTGCTCGGACTGAACTATTATGTGAAGCAGTCACAGTACCATGTGTTCGGAGTAACCACCATCATTATTGCACTCATCACCTACTGCATTGCTCCCATTGTGGCCACGCAGCCGTCGTGGTTCTACGTCATGGTCATAGTGACCGTCCTGCTCTTCACCGAGCTGAAACACACCTTCACGGAACTGGCCCAGCGCATGAAGAACGACGAGATGATTACGCTTGCCAAGTTCCTTGCCATCAGCGGCATTATCCTGCCGATGCTGCCCAATGAGAATCTTATTCCCGGCATCAACCTGACGCCATACAGTATTTGGCTGGCCACGGTGGTTGTATCGGGCATTTCCTACCTTTCTTATCTGTTGAAGCGTTACGTTTTCCATGAGTCGGGCATTCTGGTTTCGGGCATCGTGGGAGGCTTGTACAGCAGCACGGCTACCATTTCCGTACTGGCGCGAAAGAGCCGTAAGGCTTCTGTGCAGGATGCTCCCGAATATGTGGCGGCCATGTTGTTGGCGGTCAGTATGATGTTCCTCCGTTTCTTGATATTGATAGGTATTTTCAGCCGGGAGACGCTACTGGCCATTTATCCCTACCTGCTGATAATGTCGGTGGTGACGGCAGCCGTGGCATGGTATCTGCATTCCAAGCGGAAACGGGTGGACGACGGCACGCAGACCACGGAGGACGAGGACAGCAGTAATCCGTTGGAGTTTAAAGTGGCGCTGATTTTTGCCATGCTGTTTGTCGTGTTCACTATCTTGACACACTATACGCTGGTGTATGCCGGTACGGGTGGGCTGAACCTGCTCTCTTTCATTTCGGGCTTCAGTGACATCACTCCTTTCATCCTGAACCTGCTTCAAGGGACGGGCAGCGTGGCGGTGCTGGTAATTACGGCTTGCAGCATGCAGGCTATTGTCAGCAATATAGTGGTAAACATGTGCTACGCGTTATTCTTTGCCGGCGGAAAAAGCCCTTTGCGCCCGTGGATATTGGGGGGATTCGGTTGCGTTATTGCCGTAAATGTCTGTCTGTTACTTTTCTTCTATTTTATATAACCGGTATTATTTAATCTGAATTCGATATAAGACTTTGCTTATAACGGTATGGACATGAGCTTTCACCACAGAGTAACACAGAGTCTCACGGAGTTCTATTTTTTTGATTTCAAATTGATTAAACTCTGTGATACTCTGTGTTACTCCGTGGTGAAAAGAGTTAGGTTACAGCCGTTTTTCTACGACATCCCAGTCGATGATCTCCCACAGTTTGTTTACGTGGTCGGCACGACGGTTCTGATAGTCGAGGTAGTAAGCATGTTCCCATACGTCAAATCCCAGTAACGGTTTCAGTCCCGCGCGTACCGGATTGCTTCCGTTGGGCTCTTTGGTGATGTGCAGCTTTCCGTCTTTGTCAACGGACAGCCAGGCCCATCCCGAACCGAACAATCCTACAGAAGCTGCGTTGAACTCTTTCTTGAAGTTTTCAAAGCTGCCGAAGTCGCGTTTGATGGCTTCTCCCAACTTGCCTGCCGGTTCGTTCTTTGCCGGTTTCGGCGCAAATTGCAGGAAGTACAGAGTATGGTTCAGCACTTGTCCGGCATTATTGAAGATAGCTCCGTCGGGAGCCGAG
>ENA-OQRC01002630-OQRC01002630.1-human-gut-metagenome-genome-assembly--contig:-NODE-2630-length-10083-cov-4.440068_pt1 | contig 10083 bp, 7 predicted proteins | sample MGYA00243236_ERZ505102 | MGnify/ENA primary metagenome ERZ505102 (study PRJEB26097, sample SAMN02712089) | human gut metagenome | biome: Gut microbiome | host: Homo sapiens | place: Denmark: Copenhagen... | reverse complement strand
AGAGCGCTGCGTTCGGGACGCAGAGGTCGTGGGTTCGAATCCCGTCGCTTCGACTGGAATGAAAATGCCGAAAGCCTTGACAATCAAGAGCTTCGGCATTTTTTCGTATGTCAGAAAGAGAACAGGAAAACAGGGAAAAATATCTGGTCACGAATTTAGTCACGAATTTTTCAGACCGATAGGAAAAGAGTACACGAGGAGGAAATTTTTGTGAAAGCATTATTTTTTGATATTGATGGAACGTTACTGAGTGAGATTACAAAAGAAATTCCGCAGAGCGCGCTCGATGCATTGAAAAAGACAGCGGAAAAAGGAAATCTTACGTTTATTAATACCGGCCGCACCTGGTCGGAGCTGCCCGAGGAGCTGAAAAAGCTTCCGTTTTCCGGATTTCTGTGCGGCTGCGGGACCTATCTGCGCCGGGACGGCGAAATCCTGATGCATCAGACGATTCCGAAAAAGCGCTGTGAGGAAATCCCGGTTATTTTAAAGGAGTGCAGGATCGGCATGATCCTGGAGGGAACAGATAATGTTTATTTCCCCTCGGAGGTATCCCGTTTTCAGGAGGTCGAGCAGACGCGCGCCCATTTCGCTGCTGTCGGAATCGGACTCGCAGAGACAGCAGAGACAAAAGGAATCATCTACGATAAATTTTGCATCGTAACCGATGCACAGTCTGATATAGAACGTATGTACCGTGAGTTTGAGCAGGAGTTTGATATCATGGACCGTCGCGGTGGTGTATACGAACTCGTTCCGCACGGCTGCAGCAAAGGAACAGCTGTGGACTATGCGCTGAAACAGTTTCAGCTGGAGAAAGAAGATGCATACGTATTTGGCGACAGCAGCAACGACCTTACCATGTTCCGGTGCGGCGCACACACCATTGCGCTTGGAAAACATGATGAGGTTCTGGATCCGTACACAGAGTACGTAACCGATACCGTCGAGCGGGACGGCGTGGCAAAGGCGATGGAGCATTACGGATTGATCTGACAGAAAAACAGAAGAAAAGAAAGCGAAGGGGCGCATTTGAAAAGAAATTTTCAGGTGCGCCCCTTTGGTTGCAATTTTCTGAAAAAGGAAACAAGAAAAGCAGCGTCTGAAAAGGTATGTGCATTGCAAAGTAAAAAATTTCATGGTAATATAAAAATGAGTTTTTATGTATATTTGTAATGATACCAGGAGGTGAGCGTTCAGAAGTTCCATGGAAACAGAAAAAAATCAGATAAATAAAAAAAGCCTCAGATACCGTTTTACAGCAGGAACGATCGGAGTAAGTGTCTGGCAGCAGGAATGAATGCTCACTTGGCAAAGCCTATAAAAATTGAAAACATAAAGAGAATTTTGTGTGAATATTGTGTGTAGTGGTTGCAACTTCTCAAATCCGTATACCTATTTTTCACGTTCTGTAGGATATTATAACGTAAATGTAAAACTGGCAGGTATTTCTGCTGAATAAGACAGCAAATTAGAAGATAGCGGCGATGACCAGCTATCGCGGTAATGAAGCAATTGACTGGTTCGGTTTCAGCCAATTGTGGAGTCAGACCGTGGGTTATGCGGTAATCACAAGCCGAATAGATTCTTTGAATCGAAGAAAAACGCTTAATAAGAGCCTTGCTTCGGCAAGGCTCTTATTTTGTGGAAAAGGAGATGGTGTGTATGGGAAAGAAAAGAGGCAGACGTACGGTCTGCCTCTTAGTTAATTAATTTCCATTATAATCTCTACTGCATGAATAGCATGTTTGATCATGGACAATACATTGTGGTGATTATCATTATCAGTGTGAGAATTCCAGATATCATAGAAAAATTCCTCGAAGATGCAATTCAGAGCGATCTTATTTGGAATGCAGATATTGTATTCCGGAGTGAATCTTTTTAAACGCAGATAGCATATGGAATCTGACAAAAAAAGTGTGGGATGTGCGATATGCTGATGATCGGACAGGAGGCCCTCCGGCAGAACACGGATATCCAGATGCTCAAGCTGGGTCGCCATGTACTCCAGATTCTTAAGGCAGCGCAGACGCTGAGATAAATTTAAGCACATTCTGACTCCAAAGAAATCAAGTTCTCCGGTAACGGTAAAATCTTTTAGCACGGAAGCATAAATGAGCAGATGAATCGGGGTGGTCTCCAGAATGCGATGGACAAGATGATTTGATTTTTTCATGTCCTGCCCCCGGAGCTCATTGTTGTTCTGGCAGTATGCATCAAGAAGTTCTATGTACAGATCTTTTGGAAGAAAATGTTCTGTCAGGTGTCCGACAAGGCAATATTGGTTCTGGGAGATCAGGGTCTGTTCATACTCGAAACGGTGAATCATTTCAGGAATGGTTGTTTTGCGGAGCAGCAGAGTTTCTTTATTACAGAGAAGCCGGATCTTGTAATAGAGTTCATTTGTAAGTTCGCTGTCTTCGATCGTGGAAACTCCGAGACAGTGACTGCTGTCCACCAGCATTCCGGAAATAGCGTAGGTATCCTTTATTGCAAAAATCAGCTTTCGCTGTGCCTGTGAACCGCAATAAAGATTAAAATCAATGTTTGACAGATGGGTGAGTACATTCATCAAAAAACAGGCTGTGTAAGTGGCACTGGAGGCTGCTGACTCCAGATCGATCAAAAGTGAAAAATGTACTCCCGGAAAAATCAGCTCTCTTCCGACATGTCCACTGTTAAGCTCGGCAATCAGAAACTGATAATTGGGATCGATATTTAAAATATCAACGATCGCATACACATTCAGGGAATTTACTTTTCGAAGAGATGGATGCTTCATTTTAAAAATAAACTGATCCAGGGTAAGCTCCGGATAATAAGAAATCTTGGGTGCAATCTCTGCACCGGTCGTAGTCTGTAATTCTTTCACATAGGCATATTCCGATTCGAGATTGTCATAGATCGCTGTCTTTAAGTCCTGAATGTCCTGCAGCTGATATTCCTGGAGCAGCTGTGTTGTGCCGTCCTCAGTAAGAGAGTCTACAACACAATTGCTGATAGCCTGAAGCGTAGCTTCATGATTCTTTTCAGTGGGAAGCAGCTTGCCACTGATCCATTTACTGATGTAAGAGTCGTCATACTGAACAGCCTTTGCCAGGACGCTGTTTTTTAAGTCTGCGACAGACATAAGGTGTTCTAATAAAATACTGAAACGATTTTTGGTCTTCATACTTATCTGTGATGCAGCAGAAAAATACTCCGCAGCATCTTCCTCCTTCTCCATATAATTCGCAATACTGAAATTAATGGTATGATAGTAGTTTAGAACAGAAGAGGGCATATTGCAACAAAATAACTGCAATTTATGAGTGAAACATGAAAAAAATGATTCAAGTGATTCAAGATGATTCCGGCTCCGAGAAATTGTTATTTCAAAAACCCTATGTTAAAATAAAGCTCGAACTTTGTGGAAAAGAGAGAGAAAAGAGAAGAAAAAGGAGATAAAAGATGAATTTTGCAGAACAGAATTTAACAGGTAAAGCAAGTATTGACAAACCGTGGCTTAATTTCTACCCGGAAGAATTCAGAAATCTTGATATACCGAGAATTACTATGGAATCATTTTTAAAGATGAAAAATCCGGATGAAAACAGAGCAGCATTTGAATATTATGGAAACAAGATCACATGGAAACAGTTTTGGGCAGAGGTTGATATTGCCGCAAGAGCACTGAAAGCCCTTGGCTTCGAGGTGGGAGACAGAATTCCGTCCTTTTTACCGTCCACACCGGCATATTATATCCTGCTTTTTGCAGCAGAGAGAGTTGGCGTGACGGTTATCTGTCGTGACGATGAGCCGGAAGAGCTTTGCTTCGCGATCCGCAAGAGCAGAACAGACACTGCATTTGCAATGGATTACGTATCAAAGGAAGATGAGGAGTTATTCCGCACGACAACTCCGATGACACGAATGATCAAGGTATCACCTTTTGAGTATGCAGACAAGAGTCAGATGAAGGACTATGTTCTGAAAGAGATTGAGTCCCGTTATCCGGCTGAGACAGAGACTGCAGAAGGAGATATGAGCTGGCAGGAGTTCATGGAACTGGGAAGAAACTTTGAAGGAGAATATCTGGCACCGACAGATCCTGAGAGAGCCGTATTTGGAGCATATACAAGTGGTTCCACAGGAATTTCCAAACTTGTGATTCATTCTTCTGCAAATGTGGTAGCAACTGCATTCCAGATGTCCATCTTTATTCCGCCGTCAGAGGTTCAGGAGGTTTGGTGGACACCGATTCTTCCTCCGGCACTGATCGCGGTAACTGTTTCTATGACAATCTTCCCGCTTTCCACAGGACTGCTGGTAGAACTGGATCCGTTCTGCCCGTTGGAGGATATTGACATTGAATTTATGGATCGTAAGCCAAACTTCTGGGCGTTGATTCCGAAATATTGTGATCTGTTAATGAACAGCAAGAGGATTCCGGAGGATTATGATATGTCTCACCTGAGAACCATCGGTGCAGGTGCTGAGGCTATGAATGACCGCAAGTATGCAGAGGTAGAGGAATTCTTCCATAAACACAACATAAAGGCAAAATTAAGTGCTGGATATGGACAGAGTGAGGGATGTTCCAACTTCACGCTGCCAAACCCGATGTTCCCGCTGGAGGATGGATGTGTAGGTATGCCAATGCCGGCTACCGTACTTGGAGTATTTGATAAGGATCTGAATGAGCTGAACTACGGAGAAGCGGGGGAACTCTGCATGACAGGTCCGTCTATGATGCTTCACTATTCTGGATGGAGAGGCGAAGAAATGACAGAGAAGACTCTGATTGAACATCCGGATGGAAATACCTGGTTACATACAGGTGATGAGGCATATATCACGGAGCAGGGAATTATCCATATTCTCGGACGCGGCGCTATAAGAGCTTATGGCGATAAACCACTTCGTGTGATGCGAATGGAGACAAAGGCAGTAAGAACTCCTGGAGTACAGGATGGTTTCTTCTGTGTTGTGCCGGATCTGGAACATGAAGGATATTTCCGTCCGTATCTGTTTGTCATTCTCGATGGAAGCAGGACACTGGAGGAAGTGGCAGAGCTTCTGAAGGATACACTGGATGAGCATGAATATCCGGTAGAGATCAGAGTCATTACGGAAAGACCTTATTTCCACTTCAAAACAAACAGAAAAGAACTGACAGCTCAGATTCTGGAAGAACTGCAGCAGGCAGAATAAGAGGAAATAAGAAAAACAAAGGTTATACTTGTTCAAACGAGCAATATAATATGCTTAGACCAAAACAGAGCAGGAGACGGCTGATTACCGCCTCCTGCTCTGTTTTGATTATAAGAGGAACTGACTGCTTTCTTATGTTTGAAAATTCAGTTTCTTTAAGCAGGAGAGAATCGGCGGTCACAGCAAATATGGCAGTACGGGACTTAGAATGTCGATTACGATGGGGCTTGTAAAAACAATGGGCGGAGATATTACTTTTGAGAGTGAGAAGGACAAGGGTACTACCTTTGTGATCACGATACCGTTCAAAATTGATATGGAAAAAAGAGAGGCAGAAAAGAAAGCAAAGAAATCCGTATGTTCCATTGCCGGACTGAATATCCTTCTGGTTGAGGATAATGAACTGAATATGGAAATTGTGGAATTTATCACACAGAATGCGGGGGCAGTTGTGACAAAGGCCTGGAATGGCAGGGAAGCCCTTGAAATTTTTGAAAAATCTGCGGAAGGCTGCTTCGATGCGATCCTGATGGATGTCATGATGCCAGAGATGGATGGTTATGAAGCAACCGAAAGAATCCGCAGATTGAACAGAAAAGATGCCAGGACAATTCCAATCATCGCAATGACCGCAAATGCTTTTACAGAAGATAAAATAAGGTCAAAAGCAGCTGGGGTGAACGAACACATTGCGAAGCCGCTGAATACGGAACTTGTACTTCAGGCAGTGGCAAAACTGGTTCAGCCACCGGTGGTGGACTGATCAGAATCGTTTCACAAGGACTGTTTTGGAGTGCTTTCGCAGCAGGCGGTTATAGGCTGAATATTTTGCCTTTGGAACGCGGACGGTCATCTTTTTTACACCCTGATCGATCTTAGAGGAAATGGTGGTAAGGCGGGTGCTTTTGATCGTAATGACGCATTTTGTTTTTACATTCCGGAATGCCTGGGAACCGATGCGTGTCAGTCCGGTACCGATCGTGACGGTCTTAAGATTCCGGCAGTTATAGAAGGCCTGGCTTCCGATGGCAGAAACATTATGTCCGATTACAACACTGGAAAGCTTCTTTTTGTTGGAAAAGGCCTTGCTCCATACAGAAGTTACCTTGTAGGTGGCACCTGCATATTTGATAGTGAGCGGTATGACAGCCTTGCCAAGACGGTTGTTGGAAGTTCCATAGCAGGTGACGGTCTGCTTTCCGGTCACACGATAGATCAGAGAGGAAGTGGTATGACTTATCTGCCATTGAGCGTACAGGGTAACATTTCCTTTGATCTTGATATTCTGGCCCGGCAAATAGCGGGTTCCCTTTCCGTCGGCTCTGGTATTCCAGCCGGCAAAGAAGCGGGAAGTACAGTAAGGCGCATTCTTAACTCTGGCAGTTTTGCCGGAAGCATAGCGGGTTTTGTCGGAAGGAAGACCGCTTACATTGAGCCTGGTGTTCTTGACATACTTTATCTGATAAGTGCGCGGCTTCGGAGTCGGTGTAGCGGTCGGAGTCGGGGTCGCAGTAACGGTTGGAGTCGGTGTAGCGGTCGGAGTCGGAGTCGCAGTAACTGTTGGAGTCGGTGTAGCGGTCGGAGTCGGGGTCGCAGTAACGGTTGGAGTTGGCGTAACGGTCGGAGTAGGTGTCACAGTGACAGTCGGAGTTGGAGTCACGGTAGGAGTAGGCGTCGCAGTAACTGTTGGTGTCGGAGTCGCAGTTGGAGTTGCGGTAGGAGTTGCGGTAGGAGTCGCAGTCGGAGTTGCGGTCGGTGTCGGTGCAACAGTTGGCGTAGCGGTTGGTGCCTGGTCAAGGGTTCTGGTGTGTGCTTTAATGGAGAAGCAATAGGGGCTGTCCAGGGTTGCGACATCCTTCCAGGTCTTGGAATCTCTGGAATAGAAACTCTGTCCGGGAGTAGTTCCGGCAACAGTTTCCAGCCAGTCCAGATCCCTGGATGCTTCCACATAATAACTGATCTGTGAATCTGCCAGAGTCAGTACAACCGAAAACTGAGAACCGGGAGTCAGCATGACTGGTTCAGGGAGAGTTACGGTATCAATTCCGGCGAGTGCCTGTGTGTACTCAAAGGGGGCTGCATAAGCAGGAACTCCGCTGGCAGGATCTTTTGGATCCGTAAGGTCTGTATAGATCTGAATCTGATAGGAAGCGTTGTCAGTTTTGGAAGCAGTCACGATCTCACCGAGCTGTTCGTAGTTTCCTTTTCCGGCCTTTGCGGTAAAAATATTAGCGATCGAATAGCCAGTCTTTAAAGTGAAAGTTGTTGTACTTGAATTTGCCCCGTCATAAAAATAATTATTCGGATATGCTGGAGCTGTGGTAGCCGTGTTGCATATAAGGTTTCTTAAGGACTGATCCTCATAGGAAATATAGAAATATCCATTATCTCCCCAGTCAGTATCGTAGCTGTTTTTGACGATCCAGGCACCATTATTCTGGACACCGGAAGCGGAGGTGAAATTTTCCTTTGAATAATGATCGTTCCATCCGACAAGGGTGACAGCGTGATTTACGGAGCCTGATGAGGGATAACAGGAGGCGGCAGTGTCCGGATTGTAATATCTGCCGCTGCTGTCCATATAGATCATGGCAGAAACAGATCCATACTGTGAAAGGAGCAGTTTGGTCCGTTCTTCCTCATACTGCGAAAAAACAGCGTTTTCCATATAGACAGAGGTATCATAGGCAAGGCTGCTGTCCGGAATCATGGATGCCGAAAAATCCCGTGTATGGGTGCTGTCAGTAGGGAGTGGAACCTTATCTTCGGTAGTCATGCCGGACCAGGTGCTTAAGAAAAAGGACGCGATCATACCATTTCCACTGTCGTGATAATCACTTCCTTTGTGGATATATTTGTCATTTGGGGTGTTTCCAAGTGGATCATCCGTGCGGTGAGCAAAGAAATAGGCAAGATGTTCCTCAGAAAGATCCCAGCATCCCAGTCCCTGAGAAAGAAGGCTGGTCTCTGCATTGGAAATAAGGCTGAAAGCCCAGCAGATACCGAAGGGATTCTGAAATTTGACAGGAGTTACAAGGTTCTCATCTCTGGAATCGTATACTTCAGGAAGGACGGCGTATGTGGCGATATCGGAAGAAAGATCACTGTCGACATCGTCCAGGGGTGTCATAGGCTTGAGGTTCTGCAGTGGCGCCAGCTGTGCCTGACGTTCTTCCTCTGTCATAGGACGTCCGAGAATATAGTCTAGATCATCATCTGCCGAAACGGAAGAATCGCCGGAGGTAAAAAGGGAATCCTCTTCTGAGGAAAAAAGTCCATCTTCGGTGCTCAAAGAGATATCGGAAGTAGATTCTGTATTATCAGAAGCAGACTCAGATCCCTGAGTATCATCGATGGTTTCTTCGGTGAATTCTACATCTGGTGAAGTCTCTTCTTCAGGAGAGGAGACAAAATCAATGTCCGCAGATTCAGCAGAAACCGTCTGCATATCGGAAGGAAAGCTTCCGGCAAGAACGGCGGCACAAAGAATGACTGACAGACTGTGCAGTAAGTTGGGTGTTTTCTTATTCATATCATGTCCTCCGTGAAATTAATTTCTGACTCTGTTTTCATCATAACATGAAAAAAAGCTCCGAACAATAAAGTTCGGGGCTTTTTATAAAGAAAAGATGGCCGTGAGTTAATTGTTGATGACAACACCCTTCTGCAGCATAACGTTTGCATACAGTGCTTTTTCGCTTGTGGAGATGATGCAGTAAGCGGTTTTGGCTTCATCATAGAATGCAAAACGCTCGATATTTCCAACAACTGCGTCTCCTCTGTCATCATATTTACGAATGATTTCTTTGTAGGTATCCCAGATCGGTGTCTCAACAGTATCACCAGGCATAACCTCCATAAGATTTACAGGATGCTCTACATAAGTATCCAGTGGGAAAACCTTGAGGATGGCTTCTAGGATCTCCGGTACGCCGTGTCCGTCACAGCGGATGGTGATCGCATTCTTGCCCATGGATTCAACCGGGAAGTTGCCGTCTGCGATTACAAGACGGTCACTGTGACCCATTTCACATAATACCTTTAATAATTCTGGTGATAAGATTTCAGGAATTCCTTTTAACATATCTTTATGCCTCCGTTTATTAATTTTACTGAATCATGTCATGTCTCACTCTGAAACAACTTGTATATAATGAATGTAACTGTATTCCGGTTACTTTTCAAGAGAATATTTTCCGATAAAAGATGAAAATTTTACACTGCTAAGGATAAAGTGAAATAATATTTTTACGATTGACAGAAGAGCTTTAGGGATGTATGATTAACTCAAACGGAAACGTTTCGGTTTTGGAAATGTTTCCTGTCACTGAGGTATTTATAACAGGAAAACATACACACATTATGAGGAGGAAAATCATTATGCCACTTGTTACATCAGAAGAAATGCTGTCCAAAGCCCAGGAAGGCGGTTATGCAGTAGGTGCATTTAATGCAGAGAATATGGAGATGGTGAAAGCTATCATTCAGGCAGCTGAGGAGTTGAAAGCACCTGTTATGATCCAGACTACTCCATCTACTATTAAATATGGCACTCTTGAGACCTATCAGGCAATCGTTGCAGCAGAAGCTGCAAAGGCTTCCGTTCCGGTTTGCCTGCACCTTGACCACGGCAGTAGCTTTGATCTCGCCATGAAGGCTCTGAAGGCTGGATATACTTCCGTGATGATTGACGGTTCTAAGCTGGATTATGAAGGAAACATTGAGGTGAGCAAGAAGGTGGCTGACGTAGCAGCTTCTATGGGAATCCCATGCGAGGCAGAACTTGGTAAGGTAGGTGGTAAGGAAGACGACCTGGTTGCAGTTGCAGATACCAATACCGATCCACAGGAAGCCAGAGAATTTGTAGAGCGCACAGGCGTTACTTCT
>ENA-OQRC01002616-OQRC01002616.1-human-gut-metagenome-genome-assembly--contig:-NODE-2616-length-10114-cov-3.273387_pt1 | contig 10114 bp, 8 predicted proteins | sample MGYA00243236_ERZ505102 | MGnify/ENA primary metagenome ERZ505102 (study PRJEB26097, sample SAMN02712089) | human gut metagenome | biome: Gut microbiome | host: Homo sapiens | place: Denmark: Copenhagen... | reverse complement strand
ACATTTCACGCCAGTCTAAATCTCCTCTGTCCAGGGACTTGATCAACAGTTCTGATGTCGCCAGATTGGTAGCAACCGGGATGTTGTGCATATCGCACAGTCGTGCGATCGCGTGGACATCCGGCTCGTACTGCGAGTTGGACATCGGATCGCGGAAAAACAGCACAAGGTCGATCTCGTTGTAAGCGACGCGCGCGGAGATCTGCTCCTCGCCGCCCTGCATGCCGGCCAGGCACTTGTCGATCTTGAGGCCGGTTGCCTCTTCGACGAATTTGCCGGTCGTGCCGGTCGCGCAGATGTTATGCTTTGCCAGGATGCCGCAGTATGCCATGCAGAACTGTACCATCAGCTCTTTTTTGCGGTCATGTGCGATCAGTGCTATGTTCATTTCCAAACGTCTCCTTCCTTATCCCCATGGTTGGCTTGTGTCAACGTCAGATTTTGTCTCTCTGTGACGATTAAATCTTCATCAGCGGCACGCGCTCTCCGTCCAGACGGCGCGCGATATTCTGATAAGCACGCGCAGCACCGTGCTTTTTAGCTGCGATGATGCTCGTTCCGCTGTTGCCGCAGGCGATCAGATCCTCATCCTCGGGCACGATGCCGAGCAGCGGAAGCCCTGCCTCATCCATCGCGTCGTCGATGTTGCCCGAGCGGCCGCGGCTGATGAGCCTCGGACGCACGCGGTTGAGCACCATACGGATGCGCTGGATGCAGTATTCCTGCTCGATGGTGCGGGCGCAGCGCTCCGCGCCGCGCACACAGGCGCGGTCGGTCGCGGTGACGATGATGGCCTGCGTGGCGATATGCGCCAGAAAGGACATCTCCGCCGGGAGTCCCGCCGGACCGTCGATGATGAGATAATCAAATCCGGCCTGCTCTGCCTGCTTTGCGAGCTGGTCCATGCCGCGCTCGCTCAGAGCGGGCAGTCTGACCGGCGCGGTCAGCAGGTACAGCGTCTCGTACACGGGATGACGCGCCATGGCGTCCGCGAGCTGCACCATGCCGCCCGCCACGTCGGCAAACGAGTAGACCACCCGGTCCGACATGCCCAGTACGATATCCAGATTTCGAAGGCCGCAGTCGCCGTCGATGACGAGCACCCGATGCCCGTTTGCGGCGAGCGCCGCACCGACGCCGGCGGTAAGAGAGGTTTTTCCTGTTCCGCCCTTACCGGACGCCACCAGAATTACCTTTAACATACAGCCTCCGAAAGTGAGCCTGCCCGAATGTTTTTCCGCGCAGGCCGTGTAAGTTCTATTTGGTTACATTATAAACTAACGCCATGAATTTGACAAGCGGTCAGGCAAACTTTTTCTGCTGCGTGCGCGGACACTCGGAAAAAACTTATCGTAAAAGCGTGTTTTCCGTCGGCACAGCGTCAACATTTTCCACGTCGTCCGCCGTGAAGAACTCGTCGAGCATATCGCGGACGACCGGCGCGACGTATGCGCCGTGACCGGCGCCCTCGCCGACCACGCAGATGACGATCTGCGGATCGTCGAACGGCGCGAACGCGATGAACAGACCGTTGTCGAACGCCTCGCCGTTCTCATAGGTCTCGGCTGTGCCGGTCTTGCCGCCGACCTTGATGGGATAGTCCGCGAACACGCTGCCGGCGGTGCCGCCCTCGTCGGTGACCTCGCTCATGCCCTGCATGACAAGGCGGCGCGTCTCGTCCGAAATCTCGATCTTCTCCTTCACATTCGGCGTTTCGTTCTTGACCACGCTCGAAAAGTCGTAGCTCTTGATGTTGCGCACGAGCGTCGGCTGATAGAGCGTGCCGCCGTTGACGACAGCAGAGATATAGTCTGCCAGCTGAAGCGGCGTAAAGCCGTTATCCGACTGGCCGATCGCCGCGATAACATCGTCGCCGCCCTGCCAGCCGCGCGTGGAGGGGTCAGCCTTTTTCATTTCCGCGCGGTAGGTCGGGCCTGCGGCGTGGCCGGAGCGCTCGCCGATGCCGATGCCGGTGACGACGCCGAGACCGAACCGCTCGGACCACTTTTCCAGATGCTCGCCGGTCAGTTTCTGACCGACGGTATAGAAAAACGTGTTGCACGAATACTTGAGCGCGCCTGTGACGTCGAGCGTCATCGGCGTGTCATGGTTTTTACAGGTGAATTTCTGGCCGCCATACTCGAAAACGCCCGTGCAGGTGATCTGCGTGTTCGCGTCGATGATACCCTCCTCCAGACCTGCGATGGCGGACAGGACCTTGAAGGTCGAGCCGGGCGGATACACGCCGCTCGTAACGCGGTTCACCTCGGGATGACGGCTGTCGTTTGCACGGTCCTCGGCCGCGGCGGTCGAATTGTAGTCCGCAAGGCTGTACGTCGGGTAGGACGCCATCGCGAGCACCTCGCCCGTATTCGGGTCGAGCGCGACCGCCGCGCCGCCCCTGCCGTTTCCGGCAAGGTTTTCCGCGAGCGAACGCTCCGCGACCTCCTGCAGGTCGAGGTCAAGGGTCGTCACGACGTTGTCGCCCGGCCGGGGCGCCGTGGTGGACTGCTCCGCGACCTCGCTGCCGCCGAGGTCGGTCTCCACCGTGCGCGAACCGGACGAGCCGTGCAGATAGCTCTCGAACGCTTTTTCCAGACCGGTCTTGCCGATGACCGAGGTCATCTGATAGCCGGCGAGGTCCTTATAGGTGTCCTTCCACTCGGTCGCGTCCACGACGCCCACCGTTCCGAGCACATGCGCGGCGGCGGTCGTGTCGTACTGACGCACGGCCTCACTCTGCACCTCGACGCCCGAATACTCCCCGTGATGCTCCTTGATATAGGCGATGAGGTCCATCGAAACGTCGTCTGCGAGCGTAAAGGTGATGGTCTTGCTGAAGCCGACCTGACGCATGCTGTAATACACGCCGACGAGCGTGCGCACATCGTCCTGCGGCAGATTTGCCGCCATGCCGAGCTTTTCGGTCATATATTTTCCCATCGCCGCAACAAATTCGGTCGGAGAGACCAGCGCTGTCGCGTCGATCTGCTTTGTTTTGTCGATGGCGTTTCCGTCTGCGTCATACTCGACCGGCGCTTCCCTCGCCTGCCGGACGGCGGTCTGCACAGCGGTCAGGCCGAGCGTCTCGCAGCTGTCCTTGATGTAGGCGGACAGCGTGGACATGCTGCTGCTCCCCGCCTCGGCGGTGTAGGTGTAGGGCGCGGAGGCCGAGATCGGCAGCATATCGTTCAGGAGAGCGCGCGCCTCCCCGGCTTCCTCCTCGGTTTCGTCCGTATATTCATCCTGCGCAGGCTGCGCCTGCTTTTTTGCCGCCGCAAGCGTTTTGCTCACGTCGCCCGTGACATTCAGGCCCGCCGCATCCGCCTGCACGCGCTGCGCAAGGTCGAGCAGCCGGTCAAATTTGTCCTCCTTGTTCTCCCAGAAGTCGGAATACAGCAGAACAAGCGAAAAGCCGGTCTTGTTCGAGACCATCGGACGGCCGTAGCGGTCAAGGATCTCGCCGCGCGCGGCGGAGACCGTCGAGGTCGTCGTCAGAAACTGCGCGGAGCGCTCGAGATATTCCTGTCCGTGCACAAGCTGGAGGTCGACCAGACGGCTTCCTGCCAGACCTGCGCACAGCAGCAGCATGACGAGCAGCGCGGCAAGCCGGTGCAGCAGTTGTTGTTTATTTTCCATGGGGTCGCTCCTTTATATCCACCGGTCGTCCCTCGAAAATGCGCGGCTGATGCGCCGCATGGGCAGATAGACGATAAAGCACAGCATGCACGCGACGAGCGTTCCGCCGACCGTCTGATGCAGCACGAGCAGGAAGGACGCGCCCTCCCGCATGAGCTGCACAAAATAGCGCAGCATGCCGAGCAGCAGCATCTCGAAGGCATTCATCAGCACCATGGAGAGAAAGCCGCCTGCGAGCGCCGTCCGGCTGATCAGGCCGCCGAGCAGGCCGTACAGCATGAACCAGATCGGGTAGATGCCGTCCATGCCGACCAGACCGACGTCGTACAGCACCCCGGCGAGCAGACCCACGACCGTGCCCTCGACCGGGCCGTCGAGCAGGGCCGCCGCCGTCACGGCCGCAGGCAGCAGATCGACATGGTAGCCGAACAGCGGATGCGCGCCGAAGACAGTCGTCTGGATGACGTAGACAAGGATGGTCACAAGAGCGTACAGCAGCATTTTCGGGATAGAAATCAGTTCTCTCTGCATGGTATCACTCCGTTGTATCGGTGAAATCAGTGATGATGGACACGCTCGAAACGTTCGAGACGTTGACGAACGGCCGCAGCACGGCATAATACGAAATGCCGGTCTCCTCGGGCTGCACGCTCTCGACCGTGCCGATCATGATGCCCTTGGGAAAGGCGCCGCCGCGGCCCGAGGTCTCGACCGTATCGCCGACAACGACCTGATTGCCTGCCGTAAGGTAGGAAAGGCGCAGCCGGTCCTCGCTCATGAGGTCATAGCTGCCCTCCGCGATGGCGGTCTCGCGCGTGCGCGTGATGAGCGCGCCGCACTGCATGTCCACGTCGGTCACGGTCGTGACCTCGCACGTATTTGAGCCGGCCTCGCTGACGTAGCCGACCATGCCGTCGATCGTCGTGACGAGGTCCCCCTTCGCAACGCCGTGCGCGGTGCCCTTGTCGAGCGTCAGCGTGACTGCGGTGTCGCCCGGATTGCGGCTGATGACCTCGGCGTTCACGGTCGTAAGGTTGCGCTGCCGCTCAGGCTGGCCTGCCTGTGCGCGGAAGCGGTTGTTCTCCTCGATGGCGAGCTGTGCGTCGCGCACCAGCTGCTCATTCTCGCGGAGCTGCTTTTTCAGCTCTTCATTTTCCGCCTTCAGCTCGTCGAACTCGGTAAAATAGCCGATACCTCTGCCGAACACGCCGCCGATGCCGCTCGCAAGGCGCTGCACCGGGCGGATGACCGCGCCTGCCGCGCGGCTCACCGGCGAGGGATTTCCCGTCACGCCGCTGTATACGGCCGACAGGATACACAGCACGGCCACCGCGGCGATTCCGACGAAAAACCGCGGCTCTACGCTTTTTCTTCTGCGCAAAACAAATCTCCTCTCAACGAACAGCGTTCAGCTTCCGCAGCATGACGCCGAGCGGCGCGACCGGAAGCCCCATAACGCTGTAATAATCGCCGCAGATGCCCTCGATGAGCAGCGCGCCGTGGCCCTGGATGCCATAGGCGCCCGCCTTGTCGAGCGGCTCGCCGGTCGCGAGATATTCCTCGAGCTCCTCCTCGGAAAAGTCGCGGAAGGTAACCTCGGTACGGGTGCACAGCGTCTGCGCGCCGCCGTCCGGCGACAGCACCGCAAGTCCGGTCAGCACCTCGTGCGTGCGGCCGCGCAGGCGGCGCAGCATATCCGCCGCGTCCGCTCTGTCCTTCGGCTTGCCGAGCGGCAGATGGTCGATGGTCACCATGGTGTCCGAGCCGATGCACACCGCGTCCGGATGCGACTGCATCGCCGCCTCGGCCTTGAGACGCGACAGGCGGACGACCTCGTCCGCGAGCGGCGCGCCGTCGCGCAGGCTTTCATCCGCGTCCGCCGGGCAGACGGCAAAATTCTCTGTGATAAGGCTCAGCAGCTCGCGCCGTCTGGGCGAGCCGGATGCCAGTACGATTTTCATTTATTCGACTCCTCTTTTATATAAGCCGCGCGTGAACTCGCCCTCGAGCGGCGCACCGCTGAGGAACGCGCGTGCGATGTGTGCGCACTCCTCCGGACTTTCCGTTGTGAACAGCAGACGCGCGGTCTGCACGCCGAGCCGCGCGAAATCCTCGCGCAGACACAGCGGACGGTTGCCGATGAGCGTGTTGCGGCAGCCGTATTCGGGCAGCAGCGGAAAGCTCTCGTGCCGGCGGTCGGTCAGCACGGTCACGCCGTTTTTACACGAGCATTTTCCGCCGTGCTGACGGCGGATGGCGCAGTTTTCGAAGATCATGAGCGGCAGACGGCCGTAGACGATAAGGTCGGTCTCGAGCGGTCCGCTCATGTCGCGGATCTGCGCAAGACGCGCCTCGAACGACAGCGTCTGGCGCGAAACACCCATTTCCGCGAGCGCACACAGCGTCCTGCTGTTGTAGGCGTTCAGGCCGAAATCGCCGTGCACAGCAAAGCCGAGCCGCCTTGCGAGCGGGATGTGGCCGATGTTGCCGACGAGCACGGTGTTCGTGCCGCGGCTCATCGCCTCGCCGAGCAGCATTTCGATCTGCCCCTGCTCGCTGTCGGAAAAGACGCGCGGCAGTACGGCCGGAAGACCGGTGCGCGCGGCGACCTCGAGCGGCGCATAGACAGCCTCCAGTCCGAGACCCTCGAGCGCTTTCGCCTGCGCCTCGGTGCGGACGGCGGCCGTATAGCCGCGGAAGCCCTCACGGGACGCCGCCTCCTCGTCGCGCGGCAGCACATTGCCGTCCATCCAGTCGCGCGAGGGCGCGACTGAGCGCTTGGAGAGCAGAAGCGCGAGCGCATCGCGGCGCATGCCGTTCATGACGGATGCCGGGATGACCAGACCATCCTCGACCTCGATATGCATGTTCTTCACATAAAACGGCGTGCCGCCGGTCTTGGAGAGCGATTTTTCCACCATTTCCGGGGTCGTCGGGCGGTTTTTCGCCTGCTCCGTCCCGCCCGTCACGGTCACCTCTCCGGCGCTCAGCACAGCGCCCGTGTCGCGGCGCGCGCTGAAGAACAGATTCACCGGCACGAGCGGCGCTTCCTTGCCCTCGGCAAAGCGGCGCGCAGCCTCGTCATAAAGCGCCTTGACCTCGTTCATCGGCACGTCGGTCTTGGTGCCGAACATGCTGTCGCCCTTTTTCCCGGTGTAGTAGCCGTCGGTGAAGCCGTCGCGCGAAAACACGCGGCGCAGGATGTCGCGCTCCCCGGCGGTCGGCTTTCTGTGCTCGCGCAGCAGGTCGGCATAGACCTTCGTGACGATCGCGGCGTACTCCGGGCGCTTCATGCGCCCCTCGATCTTGAGCGAGGATACGCCCCAGTCCGCCAGCTCCGCAACGTGACCGGCGAGCATCAGATCCTTGAGCGAGAGCGGGTAGCCGCCGTTGTACGGCAGGCGGCACGGCTGCGCGCACAGGCCGCGGTTGCCCGAGCGCTGTCCGATGACGGCGGACAGGTAGCACTGACCCGAATAGCACATGCACAGTGCGCCGTGGACGAACACCTCGGTCTCGACGCCTGCCTCGCGCGTGATCTGCTCGATCTGCTCGCGCGTGCATTCGCGGCTGAGCACGACGCGGGAAAAGCCGATGTCACGCGCCTGTCTTGCCCCGTCGAGCGTGTGGATGGTCATCTGCGTGGAGGCGTGAAGGGCGAAATCCGGCGCGTGCGCATGGATGAGCCGCGCGAGACCCAGATCCTGCACGATGAGCGCGTCCGCGCCCGCCTCATACAGGAACTTCGCGTCCTCGAGCGCGTCGTCCAGCTCGCGGTCTCCCACGAGGATGTTCAGCGTGATGTTGCTCTTTACGTTTCGTGCGCGGCAGTAGGCGATGGCGTCCGCCATTTCCTCGTGCGAAAAGCCCTGCGCGTTGCGGCGCGCATTGAAGGTGCCGAAGCCCATGTACACCGCGCCCGCACCCGACTGCACGGCGGCGCGCACGCCCTCGGGCGACCCTGCCGGCGCAAGAAGTTCAGGAATTTTTACGTTCATTTGCTGTCTTTTCCGTTCTTTTCAGTCTTTTTGCCGCTGCGGAGCGCCTCGAGCTCTGCCTCGAGCTTGCGGCATTTTTCCTCCGCTGCGAGCGCCTCACGCTTGGCCTTGATACACTGGTCGGCCAGATTGACCGACGCCAGCGCGATCGCGCGCGTCGAGGCAAAGGAGGCGCTGCCGCCGCAGGACACGATGACCTGCTGGGCGAAGGAGGCGACCTCGTTCATGTATTCCACCGACTCATCCGCCATCAGCGTGTACTTCTGACCGGCGATGCGGAGTAAAATTCTGTTTTTCATATTTTCTCCCGTCCTTTCGAAAACGTGCAAGAGGGCATATTATCATAAATTACAGTATACCACATGTTTCGTGTTTGTGGAACGGAAAATATGCGCAAAATGGCGTTTGGGCGTCAGGTGGATTTTGTACGTCCCCTGAACGGAAAAGCCGGACCGCGCTCTTGTGAGTTTCGCTTTGCTGTGCTAAAATAGAAGTATCTATCGGACGGAACTGTCTTCCGCCGTATTTTCCGGAGGTTTATTGATTATGCTGAACATGAAAGAGGTGCGGCGCATCGTCGTCAAGGTCGGCTCCTCAACGCTGACCTACGACAACGGCAAGCCGAATATCCGCCGCATCGAGCAGCTCGTGCGCACCATCAGCGACCTGCAGAACCGCGGGTTCGAGATGGTACTCGTCTCGTCCGGCGCAGTGGCGGTCGGCACGGCCAAGCTGGGCCTGAAGGAGCGACCGCGCGAGCTCGCCGTAAAGCAGGCGGCCGCCGCCGTCGGCCAGTGCGAGCTGATGTATTTTTATGATAAGCTCTTCACGGAGTATAATCACATCGTAGCGCAGCTGCTGCTGACCGGCGAGGACATCCACAGTGAGCAGCGCAGCCGCAACGTGCGCAATACGCTCTCACGCCTGCTGGAGCTGGGGGCGCTGCCGGTCATCAATGAAAACGACGCCGTGGCGACAGACGAGATCGGCGTGGAAAACACCATCGGCGAGAACGACAGCCTCTCGGCCATCGTGGCCGCCGCCATCGGTGCGGATCTGTTGATCCTGCTCTCGGACATCGACGGCCTGTATGACAGTGACCCGCGCCGAAATCCGGACGCGCAGCTCATCGAGACGGTGCCGGTCATTGACGCGCACATACTCTCGCTCGCCGGGGACAAGGGCTCCGCGCTCGCCACCGGCGGCATGGTCACGAAGCTGCACGCCGCGCAGATCGCAACGGCGGCCGGCTGTGAGATGGTCATTGCCAACGGCGAAAAACCCGAGGTGCTCTATGACATCGTGGACGGCAGGCGCGCCGGCACCCGATTTCTGATACCACATTCCTGAGGAGGGACACTATGACGACTATGGAGATTCTCAAGCGGACGAAGGCCGCGTGGCCCAGCATCTGCAACGCCTCTGCCGAGGACAAAAACCGCATCCTGTCCGCCATGGCCGACAGCCTGCAGGCGGGAAGCGATGCCATCCTGCGCTGCAATGCCGAGGACATGGACGCTGCGCGCGGCCATATCTCGGACGTCATGCTCGACCGGCTCTATCTGGACCGGGGCCGCATCGACGCCATGGCTGACGGCATCCGCGCGACCGTGGCGCTGCCGGACCACACGGGGCGCATCCTCGCGCAGATCGACCATCCCAACGGCATGAAGATCTATAAAAAGCAGGTGCCGCTCGGTCTGGTCGCCATCATCTACGAGAGCCGCCCGAACGTCACGTCGGACGCCGCGGCGCTGTGCATTAAGAGCGGCAACGTCTGCATGCTGCGCAGCGGCAAGGAAGCCTATCGCTCCTCTCACGCCATCGTCACGGCGCTCAAGGCGGGCGTTGAGTCCGTCGGCGGCGATCCCGACATTGTCAACATCGTTGAGGATACAACACATGCGAGCGCGCAGGTATTGATGACGGCGGACGGCCTTGTCGACCTGCTGATCCCCCGCGGCGGCAAGGGGCTCATCCGCGCGTGCGTGGAAAATGCAAGCGTTCCCTGCATCGAGACCGGCACGGGCATCTGCCATGTGTACGTCGACAGGGACGCTGACCTCAACATGGCGGTAAAGATCATCGAAAACGCCAAGGCGAGCCGCCCGTCCGTCTGCAACGCGGAGGAGGTCTGCCTTGTCCACTGCGACATTGCAAAGGAATTTCTCCCCAAGCTCAAGGCCGCGCTTGTCGACAAGCGTAGGGAAGCGGGCCTTGTCCCCGTCGAGCTGCGGCTCGACGAAGCCGCGGCGGAGATCATTCCCGGCACGGCGGCAACGGAGCTCGACTTCGACACAGAATTTCTCGATTACATTCTCGCCGTCGCGGTCGTAGATGACCTGGATGCGGCCATCGCGCATGTCCAGCATCACTCGACGCACCACAGCGATTGCATCGTGACCGAGAACCAAGCCGCGGCCGACCGCTTTGTCGACGAGGTCGACAGCGCGGCGGTGTACGTCAACGTCTCCACC
>ENA-OQRC01002615-OQRC01002615.1-human-gut-metagenome-genome-assembly--contig:-NODE-2615-length-10118-cov-11.820431_pt1 | contig 10118 bp, 10 predicted proteins | sample MGYA00243236_ERZ505102 | MGnify/ENA primary metagenome ERZ505102 (study PRJEB26097, sample SAMN02712089) | human gut metagenome | biome: Gut microbiome | host: Homo sapiens | place: Denmark... | reverse complement strand
ACTTCGGCGATGTGAAGATCGTGGATGTGAACATCCGCCGCCTGCGGATGAAGGTAGAGGATGAGCCCAGCCACCCCACCCACATTATGACAGTGTGGGGCTACGGCTACCGGTGGGAGGAGTAAAGAAAAACCTCTCAGTTGCGCTGTGCTCGACAGCTCTCCCAATAGGAGAGCCAGGATTACTGACAGAAAGGAGGAAAAGCAATGCGCAGTGGTATTACCCGCCGCTGGCTGCGGGGAAGCCTGTTCCTGACGGTGCTGCTGGTGCTGTTGGTGGAAAGCATGTTTGTGTACAACTTCGGCCGCAGCTACTACAACAGCGTCCAGCAGACCATGATGCGGCGTTTTTCCTCCATCAACGGTCAGCTGAAAATGTACACCGGCGACACGGCCCAGAAGACCGCGGCCAACCGCAGTGTGGCCCTGCGCCGGATGGTGGAGCAGTTTGCGGATAAAGACAAATATGAGTTCATGCTGCTGGACGGTTACGGCGGCGTGATCGCCTCCTCCAGCGGCACAGGTGCGGACGGCATCGTGGTGCAGGACGACTTTAACAAGGCGCAGGATGCACCGGACGGCGTGGGTGTGGCCATCTACCGCACCGCCAGCGGGGAAACGGTCATGGCTGTGTGCAGTCTGGTGCCCTATGCGGCCGAGGACGTGGCTGCCATGCGCCTTGTCACCAGCCTGACGCTGGTGCAGGCGCAGCTGAAGAGCGTTTTCATCGTCAGCCTGATCGTGGTGGCTGCCATTCTGGGCTTTACAGTGGCCTCCGGCCTGTACTTTGTGCGGGGCATCGTGGTGCCGCTGGGGCAGGTGGAGCGGATCGCCGCCAGCATCGCCCGGGGAGAACTGGATGTCCGCCTGCCCGTGACCGGTGACGAGCGGGACGAGGTGGACCGCCTGCGCGGCACCATCAATCAGATGGCCGAGGGGCTGGAAGAGACGGAGAAGATGAAGAACGAATTCATCAGCTCGGTCTCCCATGAGCTGCGCACGCCGCTCACCTCCATCCGGGGCTGGGTGGAAACCCTGCGCACCCTGGATGACCCCACCGATGAGAACTACCGCAAGGGACTGGAGATCATCAACAACGAGACCGCCCGCCTGTACAACATGGTGGAGGAGCTGCTGGATTTCAGCCGCCTGCAGAATGGCCGCCTGAAAATGGAGTGCCGCCCCCTGGACCTTGTGGCCGAGCTGACGGACGCTGTCCTTTTCTGTGAAGCGCGCATCCAGCGGGAGGGGCTTCTGCTGGCCTATGCGGAGCCGGAGGAGATGATCCCGGTCTATGCCGACCCCGACCGCCTGCGGCAGGTGTTCATCAACATTCTGGACAATGCCATCAAGTATTCGGCCCCCGGCGGACGCATCACGGTCAAGATCTGGAAGGGCGAGTACAAAGCCTTCATCGAGATCATCGATCAGGGCCGCGGCATCCCGCCGGAGGATCTGGAAAACGTCAAGACCAAGTTTTACAAGGGCAGCAACTCGGTGCGGGGCAGCGGCATCGGCCTTGCGCTGGTGGATTCCATTATGACCGCACTGGACGGCACCATGGACCTCAAGAGCACGCTGGGCCGGGGCACAGTGGTTACCCTGGGCCTGCCGATTTACAAACGATAAGAGATTGTCCATATTTATCTGATAAGATAGAGGGGCAGTTTTTACGATAGAGAGGGGCCGCAGCGCCCCATAGGAGAGCCAATGAATCAACCGAACAAGGAACACTTCAAGACGAGTGTGGGCGGGCAGGCCCTGATGGAGGGCATTATGATGCGGGGCCCGAAAAACATCTGCTGTGCTGTCCGCAAGCCCGATGGAACCATTGAGACCAAGGTCGAGCCCACTCCCACCCACGGCGTGTGGACAAAGATCCCGCTGGTGCGGGGAGCCATCTCGATGATCGAGAGCCTGATCATGGGATACAAGTACATGATGTACTCGGCACAGGTGAGCATGGGGGATGACTACGACCCCGCCGAAGAGGAGACCGCCTTTGAAAAATGGGTGGGCGACCATCTGGGCAAAAAGGCCGAAGATATCATGCTGGCGGCAGCTGCCGTGATCGGCGGGCTGTTTGCCATCCTGCTCTTCACCGTTCTGCCCACGGTGCTGGTGGGCGGCCTGAACCATCTGGTGCCGCTGGGCCGCTGGGCCAAGGTGGTGCTGGAGGCGGTGCTCAAGGTCGCCATCTTCCTGACCTACATGGCCGCCATCTCCCGGATGAAGGAGATCCACCGGGTGTTCGAGTACCACGGAGCCGAGCACAAGACCATTGCCTGCTACGAGGCCGGAGACCCCCTCACGGTGGAGAATGTCCGCAAATATACCCGCTTCCACCCCCGGTGCGGCACCAGCTTTTTGATCCTGGTGGTCATCGTCAGCGTGTTCCTGTACAGCGTGCTGCCCTGGTCCAGCACCAGCCTGCGGGTGGTGTTCAAGCTGCTGCTCCTGCCGCTGGTCATGGGCATCAGCTATGAGCTGCTCAAGTGGTGCGGCCGGTCGGACAACATCGCCACCCGCATCATTCGGCAGCCCGGCATCTGGGTGCAGCATCTGACTGTGTTTGAGCCGGACGACAGCATGATCGAGGTGGCCATTGCCGCCGTCACACCGGTCCTGCCCGAGGACCCGGAGGACGGCAGATGGTAACCGCAGGGATGCTGCCCCGGGCAGCAGTCCGGGAGGTGGAGGCACGCCTGCGCGCCGCAGGCTGCCCCGACGCGGATTTTGACGCGGCCGAGCTCTTCCGGCTGGCAGCGGGCGGGGATGTCCGCCTTGCCGATGCCCCGCTGGGCGCAGAGCAGGCAGAGCGGCTGGAATCCCTGACGGCCCGCCGCGCGGCCCGGGAGCCTTTGCAGTACCTTTGCGGCAGCTGGCCCTTCCTTGACTTTGAGCTGGCTGTCGGCCCCGGCGTGCTCTGCCCCCGGGCCGATACTGAGGTGGTGGCCGAAGCCGCCGCCGGAATGCTGGCTGGGGTGGAGGCACCCCGGGTGCTCGACCTCTGTGCCGGCACAGGCTGTTTGGGGCTGGGTGTGAAGCGCTTCTGCCCGGCGGCACAGGTCACCAGTCTGGAGAAGAGCCCTGCGGCATACCGCTATCTGGAGCAGAACGCCCATCTCTCCCCGGCACTGACCATCACCCCGGTGCAGGGGGATCTGTTCACCTACTGGCAGACCCTGCCGGAGGGGCAGCTCGACCTCATTGTGTCGAACCCGCCTTACCTGACCGCCGCCGAGATGGGCGCGCTGCAGCCCGAGGTGGCGCAGGAGCCTGCCATGGCGCTGGAAGCGGGGGAGGACGGGCTGGTATTTTACCGCGCCATTGCGGAACACTACCAGAAAGCTCTGCGCCCCGGCGGTGCCCTTGCCCTGGAGATCGGCTGGCAGCAGCGGGAAGCTGTAACGGCCCTGCTTGCCGCCAACGGGTGGACGGATATCGTGTGCAGAAAAGACTTTGGCGGCAATGACCGCTGTGTGATGGCGAGAAAACAGTGAAAATATCTACAACTTCCTGTTGTAATATCTGTAAAATGTGTTATACTAGTACCGAAAGAAATGGAATGCCCGCGCCTGCGTTTGGCCGCACCGCGCCGGGAACAGATGACAAAGGAGCATGACACTATGGCAAAAAATCAGAACAACAACGTTGCCCCGGCGACCCAGAAGACCGATCCCGGTGCCAAGAAGGATGCGCTGGCCACGGCACTGGCCCAGATCGAGAAGCAGTTCGGCAAGGGTGCTGTGATGAAGCTGGGCGACAACGCCGCCATGCAGGTGGATGCCATCTCGACCGGCAGCATCGGCCTGGATCTGGCACTGGGCGTGGGCGGCGTGCCCCGGGGCCGCATCATTGAGGTGTACGGCCCTGAATCCAGTGGTAAGACCACGCTGGCCCTGCATGTTCTGGCCGAAGCCCAGAAGAAGGGCGGCGATGTTGCCTTCATCGACGTGGAGCACGCGCTGGACCCTGTGTATGCCGAGGCGCTGGGTGTGGACATCAACAACCTGCTGGTCAGCCAGCCCGATACCGGTGAGCAGGCCATGGAGATCTGTGAGGCGCTGGTGCGCTCCGGTGCCATTGATGCCATCGTTGTGGACTCTGTTGCCGCCATGGTGCCCCGCGCCGAGATCGAGGGCGAGATGGGCGACAGCCATGTAGGCCTGCAGGCCCGCCTGATGAGCCAGGCCATGCGCAAGCTGACCAGCGTCATCGGCAAGACCAACACCGTCTGCATCTTCATCAACCAGCTGCGTGAAAAGGTCGGCGTGGTCTACGGCAACCCCGAGGTCACCACCGGCGGCCGCGCCCTGAAGTATTATTCTTCTGTCCGCATCGATATCCGCCGCGTGGAGGGCTTGAAGGATTCTTCCGGCCAGTTCATCGGCAACCACACCCGCGCAAAAATCGTCAAGAACAAGGTGGCTCCTCCGTTCCGTGAGGCGGAGTTCGACATCATGTTCGGCGAGGGCATCTCCAAGATGAGTGAGCTCATCGATCTGGGTGTCAAGCTGGGCATCGTTCAGAAGAGCGGTGCATGGTTCAACTACGGCGATATCCGCCTGGGTCAGGGCCGCGACAATGCCAAGCAGTTTTTGCGCGATAACCCCGAGATCGCCAACGATATCGAGGGTCAGGTGCGCGCCAATGCCGACAAGCTCTATGCCACCCGCCGCCCGGGGGGCAAGGCTGCTGCCGCCCCTGCAGAGGGGGAACCGGCAGCTCCTGCCACAGCAAAGGAGCCGGTGGTCAAGGCTCCCGCCCGCAGCAGCGAGAGTGAGCTGGATATCATGGTGGAAGAGTAAATGGCCTTTTACAGCCGTGGCCGCCGCCCGCTGGCCGAAGAGGAAAAATCCACCGATGCCGCCAAGGCCCGCACCCGGGCCATGGAGCTGCTGGCCGGGCAGGAGCTTTCCTCGGGCCAGCTGTATGAGCGGCTGAACCGCCGCTATACCCAGCAGACCAGTGCCGCCGTGGTGGCAGAGATGGTGCAGCGGGAGTATATCAACGATGCCCGCTATGCTGAGACCCGTGCCCACGCCCTGCTGGCGGCAAAAAAGAGCCGCCGCGCCGCTGCCCAGAATCTACGGCAGAAGGGCCTGGCCGCAGGCGAGATCCAGCAGGCGCTGGATGCTGTTTACACCCCCGATGTTTCCGGCGAGGACCCGGAGCTGGAAGCCGCCGCCGCTCTGGTGGAAGGGCATTACCGCAAAAAGCTGGAAGCGGGCCGCAGGGATCTGGTCATTGCGGCCCTGCAGCGGCGGGGATTTTCGTATTCTGTCATTAAGGAAGCCATTCGGCGAATCGAAGAGGAATAAGTGATCCTTGGTACAACCTCTCAGTCTCGCATCCGCTCGACAGCTCCCCTAGTAGGGGAGCCCTTGGCAAAACGGGAAACTTCTCCCTTACTGCCAAGGCCTCTCCTACTAGGAGAGGTGGCATTGCGAAGCAATGACGGAGAGGTTATACAACGGAGATTTGACAAACAGGAAAGAGAGTATCCCTTTTTATGAAAATTGCATGTATTTCCCTTGGCTGCCCCAAGAACCAGGTCGATCTGGACGTGATGGTGCACATCCTGCTTTCGGCTGGTCACGAGACGGTGGCCGACCTGGGTGAAGCCGATGTTATTCTGGTCAACACCTGCGGCTTTATCGAGAGCGCCAAGACCGAGGCCATTGAGAACATTCTGGAGGCCTGCGCCTACAAGCAGCAGAACCCGGAGCTGAAGGTCATCGTCACCGGCTGCCTGGCCGAGCGTTACCGCAGCCAGATCGAGGAGGAGATCCCCGAGGTGGATGCTGTGGTGGGCTGTGCCTCCAACAAGGCCATTGATACCATCGTGGCCCGCCTGTTCCACGGTGAGAACCATCTGGAAAGCTACGGTGCCAAAAAGGACTTCCCGCTGGGCGGCAAGCGTGTCATCGGCACGCCTGCCCACTATGCGTACTTAAAGATCGCAGAGGGCTGCAACAACCGCTGCCATTACTGCGCTATCCCCGGCATCCGCGGCCCGCTGCACAGCCGCGATCTGGCCGACTGCGTGGCCGAGGCCCGCTGGCTGGCCGGTGAGGGCGTGAAGGAGCTGATCGTGGTGGCCCAGGACCCCACCGCCTATGGCGAGGACTGGGGCAAGCCCGGCAGCATCTGTGAGCTGCTGGACAAGCTGAACAAGGTGCCGGGCCTTGAGTGGATCCGCATCATGTACGCCTACCCGGAGCGCATCACCGATGACTTTATTGCCGCCATGAAGCGGAACGAGAAGGTGGTGCCTTACCTCGACCTGCCCATCCAGCACTGCAACGATACCATCCTCAAAAACATGAACCGCCGCTCCAACCGCGCAGAGCTGCTGGAGGTCATCGGCAAGCTGCGCCGGGAGATCCCCGGCATCACCCTGCGCACCACCCTGATCGCAGGCTTCCCCGGCGAGACCGAGGAGCAGTTCGAGGACCTGTGCAACTTCGTCAAGGAGGTCAGATTTGACCGTCTGGGCTGCTTTGCCTATTCTGCTGAGGAGAACACTGTGGCCGCAAAGATGGACGGCCAGATCGATCAGGAGACCAAGGACCGGCGCGCAGAGCTGGTGATGCAGATCCAGACCGGCATCATGGCCCAGAAACAGGCCGAGAAGGTGGGCCAGACCGTCCGTGTGCTCTGTGACGGCATCGACGAGGAGAGCGGCCTGTACCTCTGCCGCACCACCGGCGATGCCCCCGAGGTGGACGGCAATGTCTGCGTTTCCAGCGAGGAGCCGCTCTATCCCGGCCAGTTCTATGATGTGCTGGTGGAGGACAGTGACCTTTACGATCTGTACGGCACGGTTGCAAAATAACAAATTGGAGGAATCTATATGAATCTGCCCAATAAGCTCACCCTGACCCGCATCATTCTGGTGCCGGTGTTCATGGTCTTCGTTTCCCTGACCCAGATCGGCACGGAAGATTTCAACCCCACCTGGTATCTGGTGGCGGGCATCATCTTTGCCGCGGCCAGCTTTACCGATTTTCTGGACGGCCATCTGGCCCGCAAGTGGAACATGGTCACCGATTTCGGCAAGTTTGCCGACCCGCTGGCCGACAAACTGCTGACCACTGTGGCCTTCATTTACATGCTGCGGGACGGTGTGTGCAGCCCGGTGGTGCTCTGCATCATCCTGGCCCGCGAGTTCGCCGTGTCCGGTCTGCGCATGGTGGCCGCCAGTGCCAAGGACGGCAAGGTCATCGCCGCCAACATGTGGGGCAAGGTCAAGACCGTGCTGCAGATGCTGACCATCATCTTCTACTACTTCGGCACCGCATTGACCTGGGGCAATTCCGTTATGATAGGCGCTGACTGCGTGTTCCTCTCTTACTGGCTGTGCTGGCTGGTGGCCATTGCCACCGCCATCTCCGGCATCAAGTACCTGTGGGACAACCGCAGCTTCATCAATACCGCAAAATGATCAAGAAGATCGCCATTCTCTGTTCCATTTTCCTGAACCTCTGCATCGTGCGGTGGGAGCCGGTGGCCATCCGGATGACCTGGGAAGCGGTGGGCAGCCAGACCTTCACCTTTTACACCGAGAACTCCAATGTCTTTGCGTTCTTTGTCTGCCTGCTGGTGGCGGTGTGTCAGGTGATCTGCCTGTTCACGGGGCGGCAGCTGCCCCGCTGGGTCAAGACGCTCAAGTACATTGCCACCTGCTGCCTGACCATGACCTTCCTGACCGTGGTGTTCGTGCTGGGGCCCTACTGTGCCGACCAGGGCGGCGTGGTGTTTCTGCTGACCGAGAGCTCCATGCTCTACCACCACCTGCTCAACCCGCTGTGTGCCTTTGTCTCCTTTGTCCTGCTGGAACGGGAGCCAAAGCTACCTGCGCGGTGCGTTCCGCTGGCGCTGGTTCCCACGATGCTCTATGGCTCTGTGGCCCTCTGGGCCAATTACCAGCGGCTCATCACCGGGCCTTACCCGTTCCTGCTGGTCTATCAGCAGACCACCCGGCAGACGGTGCTGTGGTGTGCGGCCATCCTGGCCATGAACCTGCTCTATGCCTGGCTTGTCTGGCGGCTGGGCGGGAATCGCCGCAAAAAGAGAAATGTGGGCTTGCTTTTCAGAAGCTGAGATGCAAAAAAGGCTCTCTGCCGGTTTTGGCAGAGAGCCTTTTCTCGTGTTTTGCTTACAGCAGGGGAATCCCAGCCTTTGCGCAGGCCGTGCGGGTGGCTTCGTCCCAGACGCTTGCCTGTACTTCGCCGATGTGGGCGCTGCCCAGCAGCAGCATGCACAGACGGCTCTGGCCGATGCCGCCGCCGATGGTGTAGGGCAGCTCACCGTTCAGCACTGCCTTGTGGAAGGGCAGGGTGCGGCGGTCGTCACAGCCTGCCATGGTCAGCTGCCGGTCCATACTCTCGGGGCTGACGCGGATGCCCATGCTGCTCAGCTCGTAGCTGCACTGCAGGGGCTCGTTCCAGAACAGCAGGTCGCCGTTCAGGTCCCAGTCGTCGTAGTCGGGGGCGCGGCCGTCATGGGGCTTGCCGCTCTTCAGGGGAGCACCGATCTTCATCAGGAAGGTGGTGCCGTTCTCCTTTACAAAGGCGTTCTCGCGCTCCTTCGGGGTCAGGTCAGGGTACTTGTCCTCCAGCTCCTGGGTGGTGATAAAGGTCACGTTGGGGGTGTGCAGGGGCAGATCCTGCAGCTGGGGGAACATGGCGTGCAGGTTCATCTCGGTGGCGCAGACGGCCGACACGATGGAGCGCACCACGTTCTTCAGGTAGGCCTCGCTGCGGTCCTCCTTGCGGATGACCTTCTCCCAGTCCCACTGGTCCACATAAACGGAGTGGAGGTTGTCCAGCTCCTCGTCCCGGCGGATGGCGTTCATGTCGCAGTACAGGCCCTTGCCCACCCGGAAGCCGTAGTCCTTCAGGGCCTTACGCTTCCACTTTGCCAGCGACTGCACCACCTGTGCCTCAATGCCGCTGTCCCGGATGTCAAAGGTGACCTTGCGTTCCACGCCGTTCAGGTCGTCGTTCAGGCCGGTGGAAGCCTCCAGAAACAGCGGAGCCGACACGCGGTAGAGGTTCAGCGTGGCACACAGGGTGTCGGCGAACAGCCGCTTCACGGTGCCGATGGCACGCTGGGTGTCGTACAGGTTCAGCGCGGGTGTGTAGTTCTGCGGGATCATCGTTTTGCTCATAACAGTTTACCCCTCTCTTTCCGTTCTCCGCCGCCGAGTTGCGGCACCGGAACGGCTTTCCCTTTAATACAGTAAATTATGGCACAATTCCAGAGCGTTGTAAAGGGGAGGACGCAAAGCCGGTGCAATTCGGGAGCTTACGCCTCTGCCACAGCCTCGATCTCGCACAGGACACCCTTGGGCAGATCCTTGACGGCAACGCAGCTGCGGGCGGGCTTGGAGGTGAAATACTTTGCGTAGACCTCGTTGAAGGCGGCAAAGTCGGCGATATCGGCCAGGAAGCAGGTGGTTTTGATGACCTTGTCGTAGCCGGAACCGGCGGCTTCCAGGATCGCACCCACGTTCTTGCAGCTCTGCTCGGTCTGGGCGGCGATGCCTTCGGGCACAGTGCCGTCTGCGGGGTTCACAGGGATCTGGCCGGAGGTGTAGACGAAACCGCCTGCGATGAAGCCCTGGGAGTAGGGGCCGATCGCGCCGGGAGCCTTTTCAGTAGCGATGACTTTCATGGAAAATACCTTCTTTCTGTGTGTTTGATGGAGTTTTTCTCTTCGGGGAGAAAAATTCTGCTGCTTGAAGTCTACACCATGCGGCGGGATGTGTCAATCCGGGAGGGACTTTTTGCCCGCGCGGCCTTTACAAGCAGGCAAAAAGGCGGTATCCTTAATCTATTGATACACCACCCTTCAGGAGGAACCCATGGATATCCGCCAGCTGCACTATTTTCTGGTTTTGTGCGAAGAAATGAACTACACCCGCGCGTCACAGCGGCTGTTTCTGTCGCGGCAGGCTCTGCGGCAGAGCATCACGGCGCTGGAAGCCGAGCTCTGCGGCCCGCTGTTCGTCAGCGCCCACCACAAGCTCTCGCTCACCGAGCGGGGGCTGAGTTTGCAGCGCCATGCGGCCCCGGTGGTGGAGCAGTTCCAGCAGATGCAGGCGGCCCT
>ENA-OQRC01002604-OQRC01002604.1-human-gut-metagenome-genome-assembly--contig:-NODE-2604-length-10138-cov-5.084003_pt1 | contig 10138 bp, 10 predicted proteins | sample MGYA00243236_ERZ505102 | MGnify/ENA primary metagenome ERZ505102 (study PRJEB26097, sample SAMN02712089) | human gut metagenome | biome: Gut microbiome | host: Homo sapiens | place: Denmark... | reverse complement strand
ATAAAATATAAATCCAATATAAAGTTATAAAAATGAATATATTGTAACTTTACTTTTTCTATTGAATTTACTAAAAACTGCATTCTGAACAATGTCATTAAGCAGAACTCTATATTTCACTTTAGAGTTTTTGATTTGAAGAAATGAGTTTTTCCAATCTTTAACTCCTGCCAGTGTTTGCTTCCATTGCTCATCTAAACAATCAATGTTAAAAACAGGATAAAACCAATTCTTTTCATATTTTTTATAACCCCTTCTTGCTATTTCTATTGAAGCAGCAACCATATCTGGGGTTGTCTCATCGCCATAAACCAAATTACCTATAAAACTTGAATATACAGGATTTACTTCAACTAACTCATAACTATATATGTTACTTAACATCAATAACTTATTAGATATCAATGACCTGTCCCATACATTATTACATAATCTGTTGAAGTTTTTACCTTGCCCTTTATCACTGGATTTAATATTTAATTCTTCTATGGAGAGTTTCTTACATTTCCAGTAATTTACAAGATTATTTATTGTATGACATATCTTAATTATCTCATATTGTCTTTTGTTCTTTGAGATATTCTTATCTGTAAGTTCTTTTAAGTCAAAGACTTGCTTGTGTAAAACTTTAAAATCATCTTCTTTATCAAATTCAATAACAGACAAACCAATATAATTAGGATTTAGATCTAATCCAAGTATTCTATTGTCCTTTAATCTATTGAATTTCACTGAATTACACAATAACTTCTCATCATAAGTTATCCAAATATACTCATTATTGAGTTTTATTGAAACTGTTGCTTTTTTGTCATAGCATAGTTCATTGAGTTTATTCAATTCTTTCTGAAGATTTCTGTGAATATGACCTAATTGAATATCTATATGTTTATCTCTTGATACTTTAAAGATAAGTGATTGATTATCAAGGTGAAAGTCAAACATTCTGTTACCATTTTGTAGCATCTCCCCTTGACTTGATATTGGAAGTTGTCTTTGTTTATCAAATTCTTCCTTGCATATAAATCCTCTTAAATATCTTTTATACAATGATTTACCACCAAAGATAACTTTTTTACTTTCATTTCTTTCTTGTATTGACTTGCCTTCCTTGATAGCACATTGCAATAACCAGGAATTTAGTTTGCCTTTGAATAACTGGTTTACTTGAGACCTAACATCTTTTTCTTTGGCAGAACTATCATCATGAAAACGATTATAAGCAAAATGAACCACAGAATTATAAGTCCTCAACTCATAATCCAAGTCAATGGGATTCATTATTTTAAGCTTGATTGTTTTCATTCAACATAAATATGTTTATATAATATTTATGTAAATATAACAAATATTTAACAACATGAAACACATTTTGATACTTATCTTGGCATTTATCCTATCTGTGCCCACCTGTCAAAAGAAGGTAAATACAGTGATAGATGAACAAAGGATGGTTGCTGTGGAGGATACGCTTACCAGACATCAGTTGGATTCTCTTTTTATTGCAGATACTCTTTCATTCGACATGGAAAAAGATTGGATCCAGTCACAGGTTCTTTCGGAAGATAAGAAAGAATTTTTATATAAGTATGTATATATCAAGTCATTGACAGATTCTACTGGAACAATATATACACTCTGTTCTTATCAGGACACTCTCTTCATAATAAATAAAAGAATTGTTAAATAATGAAAACATTTGGATTTATACCTTCACTTATCACTTCAAAGACAGTGAGATTCAAGGCACCAAAGTCTATGAATCTCCCAAAGAAGTATTCCTACAGACCATTCCTGTCTCCTGTAACCAATCAGGGTACACAACCTTTCTGCATTCCTCATTCAATTGCCACCTGGCTGAACTGGAGGGAGAATATCAAGACTGGCGTGAAGATTGACAACCACATCAGATATGAGGACATCTACTATTCAAAGAAGACCCAGGGATATGAGGGTATGACTTACCAGGACGCCTTTGATTATTTGAAAAACAAAGGCGTGAAGTCGGATAAAGGTAAGTTGAAAATCACAACACCCGCCTTAATTCCAAATGAAGAGCTTCTCAAAGCAGCATTGATCGCGAATGGTCCTTGCCTCGGAGCGCTTCCTGTTTATAATTCAGAATCCCCTACTTTCTGGAAGAGAACAGGCGGAAGTCCTGAAGGATGGCATTCGATTGCCATTGTAGGATGGAATGAAGAGGGATATATCATAAGAAATTCCTGGGGTGTTTCCTTTGGTGACAGAGGATATATCACAATCCCTTATTCTGATGTAATTTCATTCCGTGAAATCTGGACAATTCTTGGATAATCATAAATATATTATATCACAATTTGTTATATTTAAATTATGGATAGTGAAAAGAAGATTAGGAAAGAAGATGTAGATAATCAGGAAGATTTTATCCTGAAGAAAATCCGTTATTATCAGGGTACAATAGATGACTATGAGACTTTCTGGAATAAAAAAATATCTGAAGGTGAAAAGGAGGAGTGCCCTGAAACCAAGTCATTTGCAAAAAGAAATGCAGAACTCAACAAGGCATTTGAAATTGTCCCCGTAGAGAAAGATGAGACTGTCCTCACAAAAGATATTATCAGTAGTAAGAGTGCTGATGAGAAACCATCTGATGATGAAGAGGATGATAAAAGTAAAAAGAAAGCTGCCGAGAAAGTAGAAGACAAGAAGGAAAAGAAAAAGTCAAAGAAGAAAGAAGATTAAATCAAGTCGCGTCTTCCATTGAGAAGAGCCTTGCCAAGCAAAAACTGGGTAATCGGATAGGCGGACACACGGAAGCCTATGTAATATGAGACCGTTCCTGAAGTGTCGGGTTGCCAGTGAGTTTGTACTTGTATATTAAGACATAAATTACAAGAGATGCACCTTGCCAACAGGTGGATAAAACTATGTAAAGGAGAAATCCCAATAGTCATCCCTGGAAAGAGTCATTCATTCAGAAGATGGTAGAGTGACGCTCCGATGAACAGGGTTCCTCAGTCGCAGTGATGTAGTAAACTTGATTTATAAAGAAAAGGAGAACCATTTGGTTCTCCTTTTCTGTTTATCCTTGTACTAATTCTGTAGGAACCTGTTCTATTGAGACACCCACATTTGCGCATTCTATGAATCCTATTACAGAGTGCTGATGGTTTTCTATCTTCACATTGGAACTTGCATTGGTAATCTTTACACCGTCAATGTCCAGATCTGGTTTCTTGTTATAGACATTCACCTGGGCCGGGATCTCACCAAGATAGATTCTGCTCATCCTTTTACCATATTTTTTAGGTGATGTATTATAATCAAGTGATGAGTGCTTCACTATTGTCGTGTTATCAAAGGTGTTTATGATATGAAGTTTCACAGAAATGGTGAACCACACTTTGTCTCCACTGTTGATGACAATTGGACGGTAGTACATAGCACTATCCAATTCCGCCTCATTCATATTATCATCTGTCACAGCATTGATGATATATTGCTCCCTATGTGTTGGAATACCTTGTTCATTTTTTGAATCACTATTTGATGTGTGTTCATATAGTGTCAGTTCATAAAAAACAATATATTGTTCCGGATGGCCTTCTGATATGCTGTAGATATAATCAGAGAATGATACAACACCATTGTCAACCACAGGACGGATTACAAAATAATCTCCATCAGAAGCTTCCTTTATATCAACACTAAATTTATTAGACTTGTCAACAAGAGGAATATAGATGTCATTGAGTTTTTCTACATTATAACATTCCTCATTATTGTTGTTCACATATGTTGCCTTTACACCATAGATAGTCATGATTAAAGGTGAGTTATCCAACATAGGATATTTAGGGAACAACTTTTCCTTCAAGCAATCCTCTCCTGGAGCTTTAGTCTTGAGATTATCTGAATTTACAAGTGCTGTGATATTAGGTATATCAAATTTCTTGGATGTGGTATATAACTTCTGGTTTAAGATGAAGGGATTTTTGTTGATGTCTGGGTCATCGGTTCTCTTTATATACTGTGACAGGATGTTTATCTTGTTCTTCATCTTGTCATATACACCAGCTGTGATGATAAACCCGTCATAATCACCAAAGAAATTCCTGCTTGTGAAATGTAAGATGAATGTATCTTTCAGAATATCATCATTCATATCATAATTCCCCACATCTTCATAGTGATATTCCAGTTTGAAATCACTACTATATCCAAAATTGACAGTCTTACTGTTTATGAATTTGGATTCGGACTTGTTTATTGGAAGTACAAAATTATCATTGGCAGGGTTCATCTGAAATACCCTTGTACCGGTATATCCATTGGAGATGATATTTGAGTTATTCTTCCCCAGGTCCACCATATGTTCTGTATCGCCAATCTGATTATTGATGGTGGACAAATTATGGTAATTATATTCAACCAAGACTGCTGGTGTCAATTGGAAATATCTTCTTGAATCCGGTATTTTATTTGTTGACTCTGACATACGTAAAAATATCTTAACAACTTTATATAGATATTTATGGATGTTCATAAATACCATATATAACTGTATTTACATTTTATGCCAAATACTTTCTATCATGATGCTTGTAATGTTGATGCAAGAATGTCTCCATTTCCACCGGAGTTAACGGATAAGCAGCTTGACGCAAAAGAAGGATTGAGTTTCTTTGTCGCGAAAAATGATGGTGATGGAGTGTTAAGTATGCCTCATTCTATTATGAATGACAATGTGGCAATCAATTACAGGACAATCTATAATGGATATCCAATGTTCTCCACAGAAAATGATTTCACATTACACAGTGATTATGAAAGGTGTATGATGAAAGACCAGTATCTTGCTTCATTCTTGAGAGACAGGAAAAATCCTACATATAAGAACATCATCACATATTACGGTTCAGAGGATTTCGATCCATATGGTTTGGCGAGGTACAAGATGCAGGATTTCATCTATCTGAAATACTATAATCAGATTCCAAATAACCAGATGGTCACATTGAGGAGATATACAAGACCATGTACAGACCATATGTTTGGTTTGGATATGCTTGCGTCTGATGTCAATGCGATGAATAATTATTTTGATGATTATATTGCGCTGGCGACAGCGGTTACATATATGGGCGAGCAGACAGGTAACAAGCTCTCTGACATTTTGAAGTTTGAATATGGCGCGAACTGGGAAGACAGGGAAGGCAAGGTCACATCTTTGCAGAACCCTGATGGAGGTCTCGCCGCTCAGTTGAAGAAAAGAGGTGTCAGTGAAGGTCTTATGGGAGGTGAAGAGTCAATAGGTGGACAGAACAGTGTCACATCCCAGGCAAAGAGTCTGTGGATGATGTCCGCTATGGCGGCTGGAAAGAATGTAAGCATGAGTGAATTGATATCATCACAGCACAGATTGGAAGGAGATGTGTTCGCGCAGAGATATGGTGAGAGTCTTTATGGTGATGTCAATGTTGTCAATAAGGTGAAGATGAGATCCAGGGGTCTTACATTTACCAACAATTTCTCACTTAATTTTGAATATTCATTAAAGTCATTGAAGTGTGTGAACCCAAGAATTGCGATGATGGACATTCTCTCCAATTTCCTCATATTGACAGGAAACTATGGCACTTTCTGGGGTGGTGAGACCATTTTCTATGGCAACAGGAATATCGCGCCACAATATGGTGATCCTAATCTGTTGAGGGAAGGTAGATTTGGTGAATATCTGTCTAGTCTTGCTGGTGACGTGAAGGAAGGATTCAAGAAAATTGCCCAGATGGACAGTATCAATGGTCCAGAAGATTTCTTCAAGGGTCTTTGGAATGGTATCAAGAATGTAGGTTCAGGATTCCTCCAGGGTTTGATGGGTAACCTTCTTGGTGGAAATATAGGTGTTGCCGGTGAAGGTATCGCGGTTCCGGCGCTTTTGTCAGGAAACCCATCCGGATTCTGGCATGTCACTGTTGGTAATCCTTTGGATCCTATTGCTATGATGGGTAATATGGCAGTCACAAGTACTTCTGTACAGTTTGGTGACATGTTGGGATATGATGATTTTCCTACGGAAATCAAATTCACAGTCAATCTTGAGCACTGTATGCCAAGGGATAACGCTCATATTGAAAGTATGTTCAATGGCGGTAAGGGTAGATTCTATTCATTTACCAATGCCGACATACTCAATGCGTATAAGACAGTTGACACGCTTAATAACTTTGAACAGAACAACCAGATGTCTGAACAACAGAGAAACAAGACTTATGATATTGATGGAAGTCATCCAAAGAGTACTCCATCAACACATAGTAATATGGATAACAGTAGACTAATAAAACTTATTGGAGGTCACTTAAATGCTTAAACTTTTTGACACAAAGAGAAAATATACAGGTTATGATGGCGAGGAGTATATTGATATGTGTATTCCGGTATTGGATGTGAATGACATAAAGGCCAATTCTATCGCCAAGTTGAGTAAGGACAGTCAGGGAAGGATGGACACCTTTGTATGGAAATCTGTAGGTGAGGATTTTAATTTGATAGACCTTGTTATGTATGCCAATCATATCTTCAATCCATTTGCGATTGAAGAAGGAGATGTCTTGATTGTGCCTTCAAACAATGATCAGATTTACAGAAAAACAGATGAACCCACTCTCCCAGACGGTTCAAAGAACTCAAACAATTCAAAGGGTAAAAAGACCAGGACTTATGCGGAAACAATAGAATATCTTGGTAGAAAAGGTCTTGGGGTAAAATAAAAAGAGAGGGAAGTTAATTCTCTCTCTTTTTTAAATATGGTTCTGGAGCATTTGTCACAATGACACTTATCAGTTTCATACAAGTTTGATTAGTCAAAGTCCCATCCTTTTCTTCTATCTTCAACGCCTTGTTATCCTTGATAGTCACTTTAAAGTTATCCATCAACACCTGTTTGAAATCTCTCACATCCTCATCTGTAGCCATCAAGGATAGACTGGAGATTTTATTATTTGCAAAAATAACAGCCAGGCTGTATATTTTATAGTTCTCCTTGAATATGGGTATTGAAAAACATTGAATCTTTTTTTCTGACATATAACTATCCAATGGTTCCATAGGTATTGGAAATGAATTGACTTGTTTATATAAATCATATATGTGTTCATACAATCCATTTATATCCAAGATATTTACATCATCCTCTTTCCTTACAGTCTTACCCATACTTCTGTCTTGTATATCAGACCAGATGGATTCATTAATATGTTTCTTTTTAAATGATAACACATTTTCATCCGCATTATCTATGATGAAATTTACGACATCAACAAAAAATCTATTTGTACATTCTGAACCATCAGGTGGGAATATAATAAATTGTGTATAAGTAGGATTACTGACAATTTTTTTAACAACCTTGAAATTTTCCTTTATCATCTTACATAATTCTGGATAAATAGATTCCACTTCATCATTCATAATTATTATATTACTATTATAATTATATGCAATATTATAAAAACAATTTGTAAAGTACTTCAAAATTGATATACTAATTCTGTTAGAAATCTCATCATATATTATTTTATGACCATCCTTACCAATATAATTATCATTCAAATAGTCACAAAAATCTTTCCCACTCATAAGATTGACATCATCCTCTTTTCTTTGTGTTATACCAGCACTTCTGTCCTGTATGTCAGACCAGATGGATTCATTCAGTGGAGACTCTATTTCTTTATGTGATGATATGTAGTCCAAACAAAAATCAATTATATTTAGTATTTCTTCATTTGATATACCATCATTAGATGTTCCTATTTTGAAATTCTTATGACACAAAGTATCAAGTTCACATTGACCAAAATTCAAATATAAATTTTTGATTTTATTCTTCTCAACCCAGTGAATGTCTATTATATAATCTCTTTTTGGAAAATAACTCCACCCTAAATTTATATGTATTTCTGATGGATCTTCAGAAATCATATGACTAATTTTATTATACTTATTTTTCAAATAATCATAAAACTCATCTCTATCAAGAAGATTGACATCATCTTCCTTCCTTATAGCATCACCACTACTTCTGTCCTGTATTTCACTCCAAAGGGATTCTTCTATAAATGTCTTAAAATCTGGTATCATAATTATCCTATCTTTATTTTCTTTGAGAAATCACCAGGTGTAATCTGCTGTATAGGCTTGGATGACTGACCATCTGATGTAAAATGCTTATGCTCATTGAAAACCTTCATCAGCTTACTTCCCAGTATCAGTTTTTCTTCCGCATCCGATGTGATTCTGACATCATTGCAATCCAGGTTTACAGCGGAATTAGTGTGGATTGTTATGTCATTTGTCGCTGTGTCTATAGAGAGTCCAGCACCACCTTTTGTCTTTATTTCCAATGAGTTATACTTTGGCATTGAAATCAGGTTACCATTACATTCAATTGTGAGACCTTTTTCTGGAAGGTAATATATCTTCATATATTCCTTTGAACCATCATCATTGTAGTCTTCAGAAAACGCGATGACCTTCATCTTGTCACTATCTTCAGCATTGTCATGGAGCATATCCTTCACATTACCCTTGATTTCAACAGAACCAAAATAGGTGATGTTGTATGCGTCCTTCACATCAACATAAACCCTCTCTCCAACCTTAGGCACTGAATAATTACCTGAATTATATCCAGCTGTTGGTCCAGGAAGCGCCCAGGGAAGGTCATCATCAAGGATTACATATTGACCTCCTACAGTCTCTGTATGAAGTCCGAAAACCCTTATCTGACACCTGTTCTTGAAGGTTGGATCATAATTATTTACAACAATTCCTGTCTTCATTACATAAATATTTTGAAAGAGTCTACTTATACATATGTATTTATGAGATTCTTATACATATAAATATAAACATATTTTATGGCTCAAGAAAAGACTCAACAGCAACCTGCAAAAAAGAATGTTGTATGGAGTACAAAAGCGATGGAAAGTTGGATGGCGGACCATGCCGAAGGCACATTCCATAAGGAGAACCCTTGGTTGGATAATCAGGTGGGTGTGAAAAGGGCTGGTCTGATGTTTGATTATACTCCGGAAGAGATAGAGGAACTTACAAAATCAGCAAATGATGTAATTTATTTTGCCAATCATTATGGATATTGTATGCATGGAACCCAGGGATATAAACCGATTACATTGAGGGATTACCAGGAAGAGATGCTGCACAGTTATGCTGACAATAGATTCACCTGTTGTATGTCCAGCAGACAAGTAGGAAAGTGTTTTTTTAACGGGAAGATATACTTAAAACAAAATGAAAAAAATTTTCATAAATATATAGAGGATGTATATTATGAAAGGGGCAAGGGTTTCCTTTCCTGGATTAAGCATCTTTTGTTAAAGGTTTATAGAAAATTATAGTTATGAAAGTTGTAAAATGTAAAAGATGCGGTAAAGAATTTGAAGTTGAAAAAGCAACAGGTTTCAAATATTGTAAGAATTGTCTTATGGAGATAAAGAAAGAGAGACAATCAAGGCAAAATAAAAGTGATTTTCAAAAAAGACAAGAAAAATTACTTGAAGGTGTTGAAGGGGTTGATTATATCATTGATCTTTGGAATGGATATGCCACAAAACTTATCAATGGCAAGTGGATGGAAGTTCATCACCCTGGTAAAACAATTGAAGATTATAAGAAGGATTTTCCCAATGCTCAGCTTGTTTGTTCTTCTACAAACAAGAAGATTTCAGATAATACAAAATCTTTTATGAATACTCCTGAAATGAAGAAGTTTTATTCAGAAAGAATATCCGGTGATAAAAATCCAAATGCAAGGTGTAATACTACAGAGGAGCAGAGAAAGTCAATATCTCCATTTTCAAAAAACTTCAAGGGATATGAAGGTATGAATGATGATGAAATTAATGAGCATATTGCCAATTGTATTAAGTTAGATAAAGTAGGTAGAACAACAAACCAGGTGGAATATTGGATAAATAAGGGTTATTGTGAAGATGAGGCAAGGAAACTTGTCACTGAAAGACAGAGAACATTCACATTGGAGAAATGTATTGAAAAATATGGTAAAACAGAAGGATTAAAAGTGTGGCAGGAACGTCAATTTAAATGGCAAATGAACTATCGCCATTTA
>ENA-OQRC01002601-OQRC01002601.1-human-gut-metagenome-genome-assembly--contig:-NODE-2601-length-10142-cov-3.832953_pt1 | contig 10142 bp, 6 predicted proteins | sample MGYA00243236_ERZ505102 | MGnify/ENA primary metagenome ERZ505102 (study PRJEB26097, sample SAMN02712089) | human gut metagenome | biome: Gut microbiome | host: Homo sapiens | place: Denmark: Copenhagen... | reverse complement strand
ATAAAATATCCTGGCCTGCCTATGAATCTTTTGATCCTAAAGACAAAAGACGGGAAAGAATTATAGGTGAATATACTGGTACGGAAGGCGTGCATCACAGTCGTGCTCTTGACCGTGACGGAGGTACAACAGGTGTACTCTTTTATGGTGCAATTCCGGTTAAGTATAAAATCGAAGGGGTGATAGGAGAACTGTGTGAAATAGATATGCCAATCTACCGTTATGCAGACGTATTGACTTTACTTTCAGAAGCTATTGTCCGCAATGGAAATAGCATAACTCAGGAAGCTGTCGGGTTATTGAATCAAGTACGTGTTACCCATGGCGGACTGAAAGCTTATCAATTGAGTGATTTCGCTTCAGTGGAAGATTTCCTTGATAAATTGTTGGAAGAACGTGGACATGAGTTCTATTTTGAAGGTGTACGTCGACAGGATTTGATTCGTCACGGAAAATTCATAGAAGCGGCACTTGCTAAAGCAAGATTTGCAGGTCAGCCGACTGGTAAAATCGAAACGAAGGTAGACGGGCAATATAAATATGAGAAGTTTCCGTTACCTACTCATTTGATTACTGAAGGACAAGGTCTTATAATTCAAAACCCCGGTTACTAAAAATGGATAGTATTATGAAACATTTATTATATACTCTATTAGGTATTTTATTACTTGCCGGATGTAAAGAGGACAAGTATAATGTAATTATTCCTATGTCGGATATTTACCTGAGTGCGCCTCAGGATGGAACGAAAATTGACTTGAATGATTTGTCAATCGATGAATATAGTTTCTCATGGGATAAGGCATTGGAGAAAGGTGCCAAACTGATTCTTTGTGCTACCAGAGATTTCAAAAAGCCGGTGAAGATTGACGCTGGTAAATCGACCTCTTTTACTTTGTCCGTATTGGCAGCCGATCAGTATTTCTCTCAGTTGGGAATAAAGGCCGGTCAAGAAGCGCTGTTGTATTGGACTGTTAAAGAGACTGGCAATACTACGGCTGCTGCGTCGGATGTGCATACGATTCATGTGAAACGTATGTCTACCAAGTTGTTACAACCTGAGGATATGACTGAGATTGCTTTGGCTGAAGATAAACCGGAAACTGCCGTACAGTTTGAATGGGATACGGAAGGAAGGCCTGAATCAACCTCATATTCACTCTGTCTGTCACTTGATCCTGAAATGAAACAGACTGTAGCCGAGCAAAGTGTAGGGATTGTAAAAGGTAAGTCTTCTCTGACACACGAGCAACTTCAGACCTTGCTCGACCAACTTTCTATTAAACGTTGGACATCCAACGCTATATATTGGAATGTGAAGACTGATGACGGGCAACTGGTGTCACGTTCTTCCGGAGTACTAAATATGACGGAAATGATGCGTTTCATTGATGTTCGCGGTGATGAGAAGATAACCTATCGGGTTGCCCGTATTTCTTATAGCGACGGAACTTCACTGGTTTGGCTGGCAGATAATTTGAGGACGACCAAGTATCCTGACGGAACTGATATTGAGTCAAATAATTATAAGAATACGCCGGAATCTTTTGGAGAAGGCAGAGTGAAAGCATACGGAGTTCATTATCATTATGACATTCGTGACAAAATAGCTCCTACGGGTTGGCGCTTACCGACTATGCAGGAGTATAAGAACCTGTTTGCCGAAGCGGGAACAGCTGAAGGTCAATGGAATGTTTTGAAAGACCCTGATTATTATGAGTCAGTGAAAGGACAGACTCATTTGAATGACTGGAAATTTAATTTGTGTGCTTCCGGTCAATGGGTAGAACCGAATATTAATAATCACACCGGACAGTATTGCTATTTGTTGGTGACTGATAATACAGAGCATGGATGTATGCTTCATGATGGCGGAGCAACATTGTGGACTCCTTGGACAACAGGGGCTCCTGCACGTTTTATCTTCAATGAAAATTAATCAGGTGAAAATTAAAAATAGATCAATCATGTTAATCAATATAAAGAAAACTATGACCATATTATCTACCTTATTATTAGGTATTATGTGTAGCTTTTGTTCTGATACGATAGATGTGTATGCAGGACAGTATGGAGAGGAAGAAGGTACGAATGAACCGGAAACTCCGGAAGTTGTAGGTAAAATTGTTCATATCGAGTCGTTGAGAAATCCTGATAGAGGCTTTCATCTTGAATGTAATTTGCTGGCTGATGAGATGAAAAGTCCATATAATGATTATGAAGTATATGGTGAGGATTTGTATAAAAAGAAAATAGAGCAGTTTGATGCGAAAGACGATAATCTGACTCTTGTGCAGCAATATATCTATCTGACCAAATGGGTGAGTAAAGATCTTGATGATGAGGCTTTGAATAATATCCGCAAGGTGTTTGAGTTGATGAAAGCGCAGGGATATAAAGCCATTCTTCGTTTTGCATACAATCATGCGGGGCTTAATACGTCCGGCGGTGAATCTAAACAATGGATTCTTAGGCATATTGAACAATTGACACCTTTGTTGAATGAATATATCGGTCAGATTGCTACGGTGCAAGTTGGTTTTATTGGTGCTTGGGGAGAGTGGCATACATCGCCGTTGGCAAATGATCAGGATGCGAAGAATGCAATTGTCAGTGCACTGTTAAGAGCTTTGCCTGTTCCATATTGTGTAGAAATGCGTTACCCGAGTCATAAGAAAGCATTGACATTGGAGCAGGAAGAATACCGCGGACGTATCGGATATGCGAACGATTACTTTACAGCCGGTGAACATTCTCATGCGCCGGGCAATGACTTTGTTCCCAATACGGATGATTATAAACAAATAACCGGGGAGGTAAAAGCGAATAATTTCTATATGAGTGGTGAGATTCCTTATAATGAAGATACCGAATGGGGTTTGGCTGCACTAATTACCCCGATGAAGTCATTGCGTATTTTGCGTGAACACCGTTATTCGGCTTTTGATATAACGCAGAATTTTGATTTGAATATCATGAGTTGGAAACAAGTAAAAGTATATCCTTCTTTGCTGAATGATAATAACATTCTCTTTGATGAGAGTTATTTTAAAGACGCTGAAGGAAATGAGGTTGTCCGTTCATTCTATGAATTTGTACGTGACCATTTGGGATACCGGTTGAATCTGCAAAGCGAATCGACAGTGGAGGCGAAAAACGGAAACTTGGAATATAATCTGACGATAACTAATACCGGTTTTGCTACGGTGATTAATCCGAAAGAAGTATATCTTGTGCTGGTTTCCGGAGACGGTCAGGTAGCTAAAGAAATAAAGCTGGATGTTGATCCTAAAACATGGATTCCTTCTACAAATGAAGAACCGAATCAGGTAGCGAAGTATGTTATAAAAGGAAGTGCAACTGCCGGATTGAGCGGGACATACAAAGTTGGAATCTGGATGCCGGAGAAAGTGGCCGATTTGAAATACAATCCGGCTTACGCCATCAAGTTTGCTCCGACGGAGAAACTCACTCATTGGTATGATGACGCAGGAAAATATGCAGTGAATATTTTCGGTGAAGTTACATTCTGATACGGATTGATGAATGCTTCGGCCGGGACAAACCGATATCTTGTGGGCAAGTCGGAGCAGATTACTCTTTAAATTTGTCGGTAAGGTGAATTTGTAAAATAATGATTTGCTAGTTTATAGTCGATAGTATCCTCCATTCTCCTTCCCGAAGGAGGGGAATGGAGATACCACCGACTTGCTAAATAACCACCAAATTTGAAGAAGCCCCCGGAACATTCAATACTTATGATATAATTTGAATAAAGATGAATAAAAGTAGAAGCAACGTATTTATTATGCTTAACTTAATTGTATCATTTTTTATTTCAGCCTGTTCCTCCCCCAGGGAACAGGTTAAAATAGAAAATGGTACTTTTAATATTAACGGGGAAGATGTGCAATTGATATGCGGAGAAATGCATTATCCCCGTATTCCGCACGAGTATTGGCGTGACCGTCTGCACCGAGCGCGTGCAATGGGGTTGAACACCGTGTCTGCTTATGTATTCTGGAACTTCCACGAACGGCAACCCGGAGTATTTGATTTCAGCGGACAAGCGGATATTGCCGAGTTTGTACGTATTGCACAGGAAGAAGGGCTGTATGTCATTCTTCGTCCCGGGCCATACGTGTGTGCGGAATGGGATTTCGGAGGTTATCCTTCGTGGCTCCTGAAAGAAAAGGACTTGACTTATCGCAGTAAGGACCCGCGTTTCATGTCTTATTGCGAACGATATATCAAGGAACTTGGCAAGCAACTGGCCCCTCTGACTATCAACAACGGCGGTAATATTATCATGGTACAGGTGGAAAACGAATACGGTTCGTATGCGGCCGACAAAGAATACCTTGCTGCTATCCGTGATATGCTTCAAGAAGCCGGATTCAATGTTCCGTTGTTTACTTGCGACGGCGGTGGGCAGGTGGAAGCCGGACATATTGCCGGTGCATTGCCTACTTTGAACGGCGTGTTCGGCGAAGATATATTTAAAATCGTGGATAAATATTATCCGGGCGGTCCGTACTTTGTGGCGGAGTTCTATCCGGCTTGGTTTGATGAATGGGGGAAACGTCATTCTTCTGTTGCCTACGAGCGTCCTGCCGAACAACTGGATTGGATGTTGGGACATGGCGTATCTGTCAGTATGTATATGTTCCACGGCGGAACAAATTTCTGGTATATGAACGGTGCCAATACCAGCGGAGGATTCCGTCCCCAACCTACCAGCTACGATTATGACGCTCCGCTTGGAGAATGGGGCAACTGCTATCCGAAATATCATGCTTTCCGGGAGATCATTCAGAAATACCTGCCGGAGGAAACACAGTTGCCGGAAGTGCCTGCCGATAATCCGACCACAACCTTTGCGACGGTCGAGCTGAAAGAAAGTGCTCCGTTAACTACGGCATTTCATCAGACTATACAATCGGAAGATGTTTTATCCATGGAAGATGTAGGAGCCGATTTCGGATATATCCACTATCAGACTACCATTAAGACACCGGGAAAACAGAAATTGATTATTCAGGATTTGCGTGATTATGCCGTTATTCTGGTGGACGGTAAACAAGTAGCCAGCCTTGACCGTCGTTATAATCAGAATAGCACGACATTGGATATTCATAAAGTTCCCGCCACACTTGAGATTCTGGTTGAAAATACCGGACGGGTCAATTATGGTCCCGATATTCTTTTTAACCGTAAAGGAATTACAAGTCAGGTGCTTTGGGGGAATGAGAAATTGACAGGGTGGTCAATCACACCGCTTCCTCTTTATAAGGAAGAAGTATCTTCCTTGTCTTTCGGACAAGAAATCAAAGGCGTTCCGGCATTTCATAGAGGGACATTCATTATCGAACAGCAAGGCGATTGCTTTGTCGATATGAGCCAATGGGGTAAAGGAGCTGTCTGGGTAAACGGCAAATCGTTGGGACGTTTCTGGAATATCGGTCCGCAACAAACTCTTTATATACCTGCTCCCTGGTTGAAAAAAGGTGAGAATGAGATTGTTGTTTTCGAAATGGAGGATACGGGAAAGAGGAACTTGCAGGGCTTGGATAAGCCGATTCTCGACAGTTTGGGTATTGATAAAAACAAGCCGGAGAAACAGCAACGCAATCAAACAGGCAGTCCGATTCTCGAAGAAGGAGATATTCTTCTGAACACCACTTTGGCGGAGACAAACGATTGGCAGCAAGTTGATTTACCGGTTGTGCGCACTCTGCGTCATTTTTGCATCGAAACGCTTTCTTCTTATACGGAAGACAATCAGGCGTGTATTTCAGAGGTTGATTTGTTGGACGATAAGGGACAACCGATTGATAAGACCAAATGGGAAGTTGTTTACGTAAGCAGCGAGCAGGCAGATAAGAATCTGGGTATAGCGGAGAACTTGTTCGACGGAGATATTTCTTCATTCTGGCATACAGATCCGGCAACGGAACCCGGACAGCCGCACCGTATCATTGTGGACATAAAGGAAATCTATAAAATATCAGCCCTTCGCTTCAAAGTACGTAAAGGTGCTTTTTTGTCAGGGAAGGTAAAAGAGATAAACGTATACGGTCGCCCGCAATTCTTCTTGTTTCATTGATTAAAGTGTACAGGTAGTAAGAAATTTGATTTCTATTTACTATCTTTGGCAAATCTAAAAAACACGATTATGAACATACGTATTTTGATAACCTTATTATTTGGAGTGACTTTGTTTTGTAGCTGCCAACCGAAGCAGTTACCGGTAAATTCTTTGGCAGAACGTGTAACGGAAGGAACCTCGAAAGATCGAATCCTTTTTCGGATGACACCGGAAAAAGACGATGTGTCTAAGGATTACTTTGAAATAACTGCCGAAGACGGTAAAGTCCTGATAGTCGGAAATTCCGATCTGTCATTGGCAACAGGACTGAACTGGTATCTGAAGTATGTAGCCGGTATTCATCTTTCCTGGAATAACCCGTCACAAAAGTTGCCGGAAGTGCTCCCTCTTCCCACGGGGAAAATCCGTCAGGAGACAGCTATGCAAAACCGTTATTATCTGAATTATTGTACTTATTCCTACTCAATGGCTTTCTGGGATTGGGAACGTTGGGAGAAGGAGATTGACTGGATGGCATTGCATGGCATTAATATGCCTTTGAGCATAACCGGAATGGAAGTAGTCTGGTATAATCTGCTGAAACGTGTCGGATACACAACGGAAGAAATCAATGAATTTATCTCCGGTCCGGCATTTATGGCCTGGTGGCAGATGAACAATCTGGAAGGGTGGGGCGGACCCAATCCTGACAGTTGGTATCAGCAACAAGAAGCACTTCAAAAGAAGATCGTATCCCGTATGCGGGAACTGGGAATTGAACCCGTATTTCCGGGTTATGCAGGAATGGTTCCCCGTAATATCGGTGAGAAACTAGGTTATCAGATTGCCGACCCCGGCAAGTGGTGCGGTTTCCCTCGTCCGGCCTTCCTTTCTTCGGAAGACGAGCATTTCGATTCTTTTGCGGCTATGTACTACGAAGAATTGGAGAAACTTTACGGAAAAGCTAAATATTATAGTATGGACCCATTCCATGAGGGAGGCAACACAGAAGGGGTAGACTTGGCGAAGGCCGGAACTTCTATAATGAAAGCCATGAAGAAAGCCAATCCGGAAGCTGTTTGGGTCATTCAGGCATGGCAGGCAAATCCGCGTCCGGCTATGGTTGATGTGTTGAATGCCGGAGATATGTTGGTGCTGGATTTGTATAGCGAAAGACTTCCTCAATGGGGGGATCCGGATTCGATGTGGTATCGTGAGAAAGGCTTTGGCAAGCATGACTGGCTTTATTGTATGTTGTTGAACTTCGGAGGAAATGTCGGTTTGCATGGACGAATGAATCAGTTGGTGAACGGATATTACGATGCGTGTACACATGCAAATGGGAAAACATTGCGTGGAGTAGGTGCTACTCCCGAAGGTATTGAGAATAATCCGGTGATGTTTGAATTGTTGTATGAGTTGCCGTGGCGTGCGGAACGTTTCTCGCCGGATACATGGTTGCAAGGATATCTGAAAGCCCGTTATGGTGGTGAACTGTCACCGGAAGTTATGGAAGCATGGAGAGCATTGGAACATACGGTTTATAATGCTCCCAAGAATTATCAGGGTGAGGGAACGGTGGAATCCTTATTGTGTGCCCGTCCGGGTTTCCATTTGGACAGAACGTCTACATGGGGATATTCCAAACTGTTCTATTCGCCTGATTCTACTTCGAAAGCTGCGGACTTAATGCTCTCTGTGGCTGAACAATATAAAGGCAACAATAATTTTGAATATGACTTGGTGGATATCGTACGTCAGAGTAATGCTGATAAAGGCAATGCATTGCTCGATGAAATATCCCAAAGTTATGATCGTAAAGACAAAGAGAATTTCCGGAAGCAGACGCAGCAGTTCCTTGAACTCATTTTGTCGCAAGACAGTTTATTGTCTACCCGGAAAGAATTCTCCGTATCTTCTTGGCTGACTGCCGCACGTTCTTTGGGCAATACGGACGCGGAAAAGAAACTCTATGAATGGAATGCATCTGCATTAATCACAGTCTGGGGTGATAGTATCGCTTCCAATCAGGGAGGTTTGCATGATTATTCTCATCGTGAATGGAGTGGTCTTTTGAAAGATTTGTATTATCTGCGTTGGAAAACTTTCTTTGAGCAGAAACAACAGGAGTTGGAAGGCAAAGCTAGCGGTGAAGTGATTAATTTCTATGGTATGGAGAAAGCTTGGGCGGAAAAGGCTCATGAGTATTGATTCAAAAGTATGAGATAATAGCAATTTTATTTTTATACTCTTATTGAGGGTTCATCAGGTTCATCTTCGTGTTGGACTGCCGATGAATAAATAGATACAGGGTGAAGGAGAGAAGGAGAAACGATTGAAAGCGTCCTTCACTTCTTCACCCTGTACGTTTTACTTCCATGTAGTGTCCTTTTTTGAACTCTAAAGCGGCGCTTTAGAGTGTGTAAAGCATAGCTTTAGCCTACCTAAAGCGCTGCTTTTCAAAAGTCGAAGAATTTGTTTCAACTATGGACGAAAATAAATAAAGTAACAGCAATTTGTCTACCGGGTTTAACGGGCGGTTAATCAGGCTGTTATGGATGAGATGCTGAATCTATATGTCCAGCGTATTAGATCTATATGCCCAACGCGTTGATTATATATGTCCAACACATTGGATCTATATGTCCGATAAACTAGTAATATAGAAGTAATAAAAAGAGGAGCTGTCCGACAGATCAGCAGTATCTCCCCATAATACGGCTCTAAGCTGGAAAAGTCTGTTCTATTGGGGAGATATCCTGAAAGTGGCTATTACTCCTTTATGGTCAGAAGGCCATATGCCTTTGGGGGTGATGAAGTTGTCTTCTGTATTCTCTTCTATGCGCTGACTTTTGACAATGGAACGGGACGGACCGAGAATCATAGAGGATATCGGTGTAATGTCCTGATTAGGATAAAAGTAAATAAAATCAATCCGGTCTCTTTCGTCCGCATCGGGTGCCCAAGTTAATTTGCTGACAGGCATCTTGTCGTTGTCGGAAGGGAAAGTGAATCCCGGGTGGGTGATCGGGTTCGGATATAGCGTTCGGTATATGTCCTTGAATCCTTCTTTGCAGAGTATACTTGAACAGTCCCAATTGATAACTACCCCATTATGGTCCCATAGGTCTTTTGTATCTTCTTGCCAGTCGAGGTGAGAAGGTTCGTTGAAATCTCCTCCTAATAGAACAATGGCTCCTTCGGCAATGTCTTGCCGTGCGTTTTCGATGAATACTTCAATGGCTTCTTCGCGAAAGGCGATCCGGTTGGCCGCTAAAATGGAATCCGCATTATGAACAGGTTGTGTCATTTTCTTCCAAGTACTTCCATTGTAACCACGAGGTAAGTAACAAGCATAATTCTTATAATCTAAGTGGGCGGAATAAACGGCAATAGTATGTCCGGCTATGCCGATAGTTGCTTTCAGGATAGAGCCGCAACCGCTGTTTGGATAGATAATCTCCTGCTGACTTATATTGTATTTGGATAAAATGCCTACATCCAGAGGGTTATGTTCTCCATAGTAAGTTTTTCCACGTTTCTTAAGTGCCTCAATGATGCGGGATATAAAGAAGGTGCCATTGTAGTTGCGGACTTCGCTGAAAAAATATGTGTAAAAAAAGATAATCCATATAATGGAGTTATGGGAAATGAACAGACTATATATATGATTTTGGGTATTATGTGGTTTGTATTTGATGTTTTATACATAACAATATTGGCATTAGACGGGCTTAATTAAATAATATGGAGGAATTAAGAAATGAAAGTTATAAAGAATATGCTGTTAGAAATAGTAACATTAATTTTGATGATGATAAACCTATATATGTTTTTTATTCAGAGTGGAATTGCAAGGATTCAGCAGACCACACAGGAAGAGTTTGATGCTTTTTGGAGAACACTTTCGATTCTGAGTTTGATTATTCTGATAATCGTTGTTATGGTATATATTGTAAGCGTTAAAGTATTTAAAAGAACAATTGGAAAAACACTTTTAGGAGTAGTTATTCTTCTTACTGTGAATGTGATTATACTGGTACTTACAAATGCA
>ENA-OQRC01002589-OQRC01002589.1-human-gut-metagenome-genome-assembly--contig:-NODE-2589-length-10174-cov-5.571598_pt1 | contig 10174 bp, 10 predicted proteins | sample MGYA00243236_ERZ505102 | MGnify/ENA primary metagenome ERZ505102 (study PRJEB26097, sample SAMN02712089) | human gut metagenome | biome: Gut microbiome | host: Homo sapiens | place: Denmark... | reverse complement strand
AATAAATCCTGCCCTATGTATTTAATTTAAATAATGAGATAAAGAACAAAAATAATTACTTAAATTAAATCATATTTCAAAACTTAAAATCCTGTCTAATAATAATAGAATTATAAAACTATAAAACTAAAACTATTTCATTTGGCTTTCAGCTTGTTGTATTAACTTCTTAACCATGTTACCACCTATTCTACCAGCATCTCTTGCAGAAATGTCTCCGTTGTATCCATCTTTAAGATTAACACCAACTTCGCTAGCTACTTCATATTTGAATTTGTTTAATGCGTCAGCAGCTTCTGGAACTACTTTGTAATTGCTGTTGCTTGATGAATGTGCCATAATTTTCACCTCCTAGAATGTGAATATACTTGAAAAAACTTTTTGCTTTTTCAATATATATAATGCGCGGAAAACCTAAAAGTAAACTGGTAATTTTATGAAAATAAATTTTTAAATATACTGTTCAAAAATGCAAATAATATGATATAATAAAAAAATGAAGAAGGGAAAAGATATGTATAAATTAGTAGCAATAGATCTAGATGGAACATTACTTAATTCGTATGGTAGCGTTTCACAAAAAAATAAAGAAACAATAAAAAAAGCGATTGAAAAAGGAACTCAAATAGTAATTGCATCAGGAAGACCTTTATCATCAGCAAGGAGTTTTGCAAATGAAATAGGAGCAAATCATTATATAGTATGTGGAAATGGTTCTGCTTTATATGATATCCAAAAAGAACAGATATTATATAATAAATTTATAGAAAGAAACAAAGTATTACAAATAATAAAGATATGTGAAGAAAACAGTATATTTTATAGTTTGTATACTGAAAATTTAATAATTTCAAAAGCACTGAACTATAACATTTTGTTCTTTAACAACGAAAACAAAAAAACACCTGATGATAGAAAAACAAATATAAAAATAATAGACGACATATATAAATATGTACAAGACAATCCGAATATTGGAATATTAAAAATTACAATATGTGACGAAAACAAAATAATATTTGGCGGAATAATAAAAAAGCTAAGAGAAATAAAAAATATAGATGTATTAGATATTCAGCATATGGCTAGAAAATATATAACTTCAGGAACAGAAGAAGTAAAAATAGAATATCATTATACCGAAATTACTAGTCAAAATGTAAACAAATGGAGTGCGTTAGAGGAACTTGCGAGAATATTACAAATAAAACCAGAAGAAATAATAGCAATAGGCGACAACATTAATGACAAAGAAATGGTGCAAAATGCTGGTCTGGGAATAATAATGGATAATGGAGCACCATATATAAAAGAATTAGCAGATGTAATAGTGGCAAACAACAATGAAGATGGAGTTGCAGAAGCAATAGAAAAATTTATATTAAATTAAGATAATAAAAATATGTAAAATACACACAATAAATAATAAAAATTATTTTGGAGGTGTATTTTTTTATGGATGAGAAAGAATTAAACGGTAAAACAAGCAATTACGGAGAATTTGTAACATCATACTTTTGCTGGTTAGGAATGGACGAACAAAGAAAAAGAGCAGAAGAACTACAAAAAATGACAGAAAATAAAAACAAAAAATAACGTTTGCACTAGAGAAGCTTTAAATGTAGAGAATTATATGTTATAATATATCCTATAAAAAGAAAGGAAAATTGAATGGCATCAATAACAGAAATAAAAAATCGACTACCACAAAAATTTGTAGAAGAATTATATGAAATGTTTTCACCGGGAATTGTAGATAATGTCTTTAGAGGAATAGCAGAAAAAAGATTTACAACACTAAGAGTAAATACCTTAAAATACAATATACAGGATTTAATGAGATATTTTAAAGAAATCAATATAAAATTCGAAAGAGTGCTATGGTATAACGATGCACTAATAATAAAAAATGCAAACGGAAAAGATTTGCAAAAGCTAGATATCTACAAAGAAGGAAAAATATATTTGCAAAGTCTTCCTAGTATGATTCCACCATTAGTACTCTCACCAAAAACAGGTGAAAAAGTATTAGATTTAACTGCGGCTCCTGGAGGAAAAACAACAGAAATGGCAGCGCTTATGAATGGTAAAGGATACATTTTAGCGAATGAATTAGACAAGCTAAGATGTGAAAGATTAAAATACAATGTAGAAATGCAAGGAGCAAATATTGTGGAAATTGTAAATGGCAGAGGTGAGAAGATAGGGGAAAACTACAAAGAACAATTTGATAAAGTATTGCTAGATGCACCTTGTAGTGGAGAAGGAAGATTTACAATTTATAATGTTCAAAGTTATAAACAATGGTCAGAAAAAACAGTAAATGAACTAGTGAAAATACAGAAAAAATTATTTAAAAGTGCATATGAAGCACTAAAGCCAGGAGGAACATTAGTATATTCAACTTGTACTTTAAATAGACAAGAAAATGAAAATATAATAGAATGGGCATTAGATAATTTTGAAATAAAACAAGAAGAAGTAAAATTAGAAGTAAAACAGATGATACCAGCATTTAATACAAATTCAAACAAAGAAATTAGCAAAGCAAAAAGAATACTACCATCAAAAGAAATGGAAGGATTTTTTGTAGCAAAATTTATAAAAAAGGAGCAATAAAATGAAAGACAGAATAATAGATTGTTTAGCATATGATGGAAAAGTAAGTATAAAATGTATTTCATCAACAAATTTAGTAGAAGAAGCAAGAAAATTACACGATTTAAGTCCAACAGCAACTGCTACTCTAGGAAGACTCCTTACAATAACAAGTATAATGGGATACGAAACTAAAGAAGAAAAAGGTTCTATAACAAACCAAATAAAAGGTGATGGACCAATAGGAATGGTAACAGCAGTTGGAGAATGTAATGGTAATGTAAAAGGATATGTGGAAAACTCAAAATTAGATTTACCATTAAACGAAGAAAACGGAAAGTTGAATGTAGGAAAAGCTGTTGGAAAATATGGAATGTTGTACATAATTAAAGATTTAGGAATTGGCAAACCATATGTAGGAATGACACCAATTGTTAGTGGAGAAATTGCAGAAGACTTTACTAACTACTTTGCAACATCAGAGCAAACTCCAAGTGTTATTGCACTAGGTGTATTAGTTGATAAAAATGGAGTAAAAGAAGCGGGAGGATATAAACTTTCTTTAATGCCAGATGCAACAGATGAAATAATCACAAAAATTGAAGAACAGGTAAGAAATATAGAACCAATAAGCAAAATGCTAGACGAAAACAAAACATTAGAAGAAATAGCAAAAACTGTAACAGGAGATGAAAATCTACAAATATTGTCAGAAACTAATCCAGAATATCAGTGTAATTGCTCAAAAGAAAAATGTGAGAAAGGTCTTATAGCAATAGGCAAAGAGGAATTAGAAAAAATAATAAATGAAGAAGAAAAGATAGAAATTGTATGCAATTTCTGCAATAAGAAATATACTTTTACAAGAGAAGATTTAAAAGAACTAATAAAAAAAGACTAAAATGAATTCGCCCAAGAGGAACGCTTACCTCTTGGGTGAAATTTTTAATTGACCTATGAAGAAATTTCAAAATTTTTAAAAAAAGATATTGACAACATAAAAAATCGTGCTATAATATTTATATAGGTCAAAGAAAGTCAAAGTCAAAAAAGAAAAGAGGCGACTGAAATGAGAATGTCAGATATGATAGAAGAATTTATAAAAGAACTTTTTGAAGAAGAGAATAAAATAGAAATACAAAGAAATGACTTAGCAGAAAAATTTAATTGTGTACCATCACAAATAAACTATGTAATATCAACAAGGTTTAAACCAACGCAAGGGTACTATGTAGAAAGCAAACGTGGTGGTGGAGGACATATTACAATTACAAAAGTAAACATCACAAAAAGCAATTATTTTATGCATATAATATCAAGTATGGGAAATTCTATAACAGCGCAAGAAGTAAGCATTTTTATTAGCAATTTTCTATCATATAAAATGATAACACAAAATGAGGCAAAACTTTTAAAGGTCGCAACGAGTGACAATGTTTTAAACATTGACCCAAAAGATAGAGATCGACTAAGAGCAAACATATTTAAAAATATGTTAGTAAATTTAGTTGAAGACTAAACATAAAAGGAGGTAATTATTATGTTATGTCAAAATTGTGGAAAGAATGAAGCAAATGTAAAATATACACAAATCGTTAATGGAGTAAAAAAGGAAATGGTGCTATGCGAGGACTGTGCATCTAAATTAGGAATTGATAATTTCAAAATTAATATGCCAATACATTTTTCTAATTTCTTAGATGATTTCTTTACAGACGAGCAACTTTTACCAAGTTTCGTAAGAGAAAAACACAGTCAGTGCAATAACTGTGGAGAATTATATGATGATTTTATAAAAACTGGACTTTTAGGATGTCCTTCTGATTATGATATGTTTGGGGATAGACTAGAAAGTGTATTAAGAAATATACAAGGAGGAACAAAACATATAGGAAGAAAACCTCTAAATATAGATGAGAAACTTTCTAACATAGGTGAAAATAAAAAGCCAGAGAAGAAAATGAGCGAAACAGAAAAATTAACACAAGAATTAAATCAAGCAATAAAAGAAGAGAGATATGAAGATGCAGCGAAATTAAGAGATGAGATCAAAAAACTAAATGAAAGGAAGTAATAATATGTCAAACTGGTATTTACAAAATGGAAAAGATTCAGATGTGGTTGTTAGTACAAGAGTTAGACTAGCAAGAAATTTAAAAGGATTTAAATTTGAAAACAAATGCAGTGAAGACGAAAAAAAGCAAATCTTAGACAAGGTTGAAGAAATCATCCCTTCATTAGGCTATGGACTTCAATTATTAAAACTAAAAGATATGGATGAAATAACTAAAATATCATTAGTAGAGAAAAAATTAATCACACCAGATTTTATAGAAAAAGGTGAGAACACAGCAATCGCGATAAACAAAGAAGAAAACATCTGCATAATGATAAATAGCGAAGACCATTTATTACTTCAAGTTTTTGGAGAGGGAATAGTTTTAGAAGAGCTTATGAATTTGGCAGTTGAATTAGATCAAAAAATGGAAAAATTATTACCATATGCATATAGCGAAAAATATGGATACTTAACAGCCTGTCCAATAAATGTTGGAACAGGAGCAAGAGTATCAGTAACAATGCATCTTCCAGGCTTAGCAAAGACAGGAAACTTAAACAAGGTATTTCACGCAGTAAATAGTTTTGCAATGAGCATAACAGGAATATATGGAGATGAAAATCAAAATGTAGGAGATATGTATCAAATATTTAACAATCAAACTCTAGGAGTAACAGAGCAAGAAATAGTAAAAAATATGAAAACAATAGTAGAAAAAATCATAGAGCAAGAAAGAGTTGCTAGAAAATATCTAGGTAAAAACGAAATTGGATTTGCTGATAAAGTTTATAGAGCATTTGGTGTACTATCAAATGCAAGATTATTGAGCAGCAATGAATGTTTAAACCTACTATCAGATGTGAAACTAGGAACAGATATGGGAGTAATTGCAGAGTTAAATGATTTCAAAATAAAAAAATTATATTTATACACAAAACCATATAATCTACAGAAATATCTAGGAAAAGAAATGTCTAAAAAAGAAAGAGATGCAAAAAGAACAGAGGTAATTAGACAGATTATAAACGGGTAAATTTGTCAAAATATACAAAGAAGGAAGTGAATTATTATGAAATACAAATTTACAAACAGTGCAGAAATTGCATTAGAAATTGCAAATGAAATTGCAGCAAAATTAGGACACAATTATATTGGCACAGAACATCTTTTATACGGATTAGTAGAAGAGGCAAATGGTGTCGCAAGCAAAGTTTTAGCAAACCAAGGAGTCACCAGTGCGGAAGTGCTTAAAGAAATTGAGGACCTTATAGGAATAAATGAAGAAGCTTCTATTACAGGTATAGATGCAATAGGATTTACTCCAAGAACAAAAAGAGTAATAGAAAATGCGTTTATGGAAGCAAGAAGATTAAACAGCCAGTATATAGGAACAGAGCACTTGTTAGTTGGTATAATGAGAGAGGGCGACAGTGTAGCTGTAAGAATAATGATGGATTTAAATGTAAATCCTCAAAAATTATACAACGAAATTGTCAAAACAATAAATGAAACTGATAGCAAAGAACAAGGAGCAAAAAGAGGATCAAATAGAGGAAGCTTCAATTCTACACCAACATTAAATCAATATGGAAGTGATTTAACAAAAAGAGCAACAGAAGGAAAGCTAGATCCAGTAATAGGAAGAAGTACAGAAATAGATAGAGTAATCCAAATATTATCAAGAAGAACAAAGAATAATCCTTGTTTAATTGGTGAACCAGGAGTTGGAAAAACTGCTATCGCAGAAGGATTAGCTGAGAAAATAGTTGCAGGAGATGTACCAGAGACATTAAAGAATAAAAGAGTAGTAAGTGTTGACATATCAAGTATGGTAGCTGGTGCAAAGTATAGAGGAGACTTTGAAGAAAGAATCAAAAAATCACTAGATGAAGTAAGAAAAGCAGGAGATGTAATCTTATTCATAGATGAAATCCATACAATAGTTGGAGCTGGTTCTGCAGAGGGCGCAGTTGATGCAGCAAATATTTTAAAACCACTTTTGGCAAGAGGTGAAATTCAAGTAATAGGAGCAACAACAACAAACGAATACAGAAAATATATAGAAAAAGATGCAGCACTAGAAAGAAGATTTAGTCCTGTAACAGTAGAAGAACCATCTGAGGAAGATGCAATAAAAATACTAGAAGGATTAAGAGATAAATATGAGGCTCATCATAATGTAAAAATAACAGATGATGCCATAAAAGCAGCAGTTGACTTATCAATAAGATATGTAAATGATAGATATTTACCAGATAAAGCGATAGATTTAATTGATGAAGCGGCTTCAAAGGTAAAAATGCAATCATATACAAAACCAGACTCAATAAGAAAATTAGAAGAAGAAATAGAAAAAGTCAACAAAGAAAAAGATGAAGCAATAGCAACACAAAACTTTGAAAAAGCAGCTAAATTAAGAGATAAACAAAGAACTAAAAAAGAAAAATTGGAAGAAGAACAGGCAAAATGGAAAGATGGCAATACTAAAAACGTAATTACACTAAATAAAGAAAACATAGCAGAAGTTATTGCAAGATGGACAGGAATTCCTGCATACAAGATTACAGAAACAGAAAGTGATAAACTAAGACACTTAGAAGAGAATCTTCATAAGAGAGTAATAGGTCAAAACGAAGCGGTGTCTGCAGTAGCAAAAGCTATAAGAAGAGGTAGAGTGGGACTAACAGATCCAAACAGACCAACAGGTTCATTCTTATTCTTAGGACCAACTGGTGTTGGTAAAACAGAACTTGCAAAAGCATTAGCAGAAGCAATGTTTGGAAATGAAGATGCAATGATAAGAATTGATATGTCAGAATTTATGGAATCACATTCTGTTGCAAAATTAATAGGTTCGCCTCCAGGATATGTTGGATATGACGAAGGTGGTCAACTTACAGAAAAAGTAAGAAGAAAACCATATTCAGTAATATTATTTGATGAAATGGAAAAAGCTCATCCTGATGTAATGAATATGTTATTACAAATACTAGAAGATGGAAGACTAACAGACTCACAAGGAAGAACTGTAAACTTTAAAAACACAATTATAATAATGACATCAAACGTTGGAGCAAAACTAATAACAGACAAGAACAAATTAGGATTTGCTAATGACAAGAGTGCAGAAAATGAGAAACAAGAATATGAGAATATTAAAAAGGAAGTTTTAGCAGAATTAAAGAAACAATTTAGACCAGAATTCATAAACCGTATTGATGACATCATTGTATTCCATAAACTAAACAACGAAGATATAAACAAAATAATGGAGATAATGTTAAAACAAGTTCAAAAGAGATTAGAACTTCAAAACTACAAAGTGGAAATTGACGATTCAGCAAAAGAGTTAATTGCTAAGAAAGGCGTAGACAACAATTACGGAGCAAGACCATTAAGAAGATCTATACAAAATATGTTAGAAGATAAAATTGCAGAAGCAATCTTAGATGGAATAATAAAACCAGGAAAGAAAGCAGTAGCAACAGCAAAAGATGACGAAATAGTAATAAAAGCAGAATAAATTTCGATTAAAATGCGTACTCAAAGTAGTTTGAGTAGTGTAGTAAACTATAAAGAGTATAATAAAAAACAGAGGCGTTTGAAAGAGAAAAATACTTTCAGATGCCTTTGTTTTTAACAAATGAAACTAAATAATCTTTTTAATTGAATATGTTATTCAATTAAAACTAGCTATTTCTATATATAGCACAACTGTAAGGAAAAAGTCAATAGGCTAAAACAAAGAATTATAAAACTATGGAATAGTGAAAAACAAGAAAATCCTAGAGAGCAAAGGAATTGCACTTCTAAGATTTTTTATTGAATAACATATTTAATAAAAAAATCAAATAGTGGTTGAAAGATAGAATAAAATGTTTTATAATAAAATCATAAAAAACGAGAACAATAAATATGGACAAATGAAACTAAAATCAAAAAACTTAGGAGGAAAAAAATCATGTTAAAAAACAAAAAGGGTATAACCCTAATCGCATTAGTAGTAACAATAGTTGTACTTTTAATCCTAGCAGGGGTGACAGTAAGCTTAATTCTAGATGAAAATGGAATAATAGCAAAAAGCAAAGACGCAAGAGCTAGATGGAATAATGCACAAATGAACGAAGAAAAGAATATGGGTGAAATTGATAAAACAGTTGATGAAATAGTATATAATAAAATAGATCCAACAGAAATGTATGCAGTTCTGTATTCGGATGGGACACTAGTATTTTATCAAAAAACAGAAAATATATTAAATGAAAGAAATGGAGCAACAATTGTAAAACAAACAGAGAACATATCAGATACCCAAGAATTATCAGAAGATGAACTAAAAGCATTACTGTTTTGGATAGGAGACCAAGAACAAGCAGACCAAATAACATCAGTAGTAATTGCCGAAGAAATAGCACCAAAAAGTACAAAGAAGCTATTTAGGGATTTAAAAAACATAGAAAATATTATTGGACTAAACAAATTAAATACATGTAATGTAACAACAATGCATGACATGTTTCGTAATTGTTCAAATTTAAAGAGTGTTGACTTATCAACGTTTAATACCGAAAAAGTAACAACAATGTACGCAATGTTTGCTTATTGTACAAGGATAGAAAACATAAACATGTCAAGTTTTAATACTAAAGAAGTTACAAACATGAGTGAAATGTTTTATAATTGTGGCCAGTTGAAGCAATTAGATGTTAATAATTTTAATACTGAAAATGTTACAACTATGGCATCAATGTTCGCGAATTGTTCTAATTTAGAAAAATTAGATATAAGTAATTGGAAAACTGCTAATGTAGAAGATATGTCCTGGATGTTTGCGGGTGAAGACTATGGAAACCCTCCAAATACTATGAACATAAAACAAATTATAGGAATTGAAAACTTGGATGTAAGCAATGTAAAAACCATGGACAGAATGTTTAGGCATTGCCATGAACTAACATCATTAGACTTACATAAATGGAATGTAAGCAATGTTGAGATTATGAGACAAATGTTCAACAGCTGTACAAGTTTAAGCAAGCTAAACATTGAAAATTGGAATATGTGCAATGTAACAAATACACAGTATATGTTCAATAATTGCTATAAACTAAATTCAATAATAACATTTAGTTTTGATAGTACTAAAATAACAACATATGGAGGCACATTTGAAGATACTGCAATAGACAGTAACTGTTTAGTAACAGTAAACTACACAGCAAGTGCAGCAGAGATAATAGACAAGATTATAGCAACGAAAAATGGAAATGTACAAAAAGGCGAGCAGGTAACAAACTGAGGACTAATTTCCTCAAAACTTAAAAAAGCTAAAGATTACTAGAAAATTGATAAAAATATAAAAGAAGTAAGAATGGAAAAATAAAGCAGAAGAGTTTGAAAGAAAAAATACTTTCAAACTCTTTTATGATTAATGAGTGAAAAAAATAAATACAAAATACAATTTTGCGTAAACAAAAATAAAAAACTACAAACTTCTAAATAATTAATTAAAAATCA
>ENA-OQRC01002586-OQRC01002586.1-human-gut-metagenome-genome-assembly--contig:-NODE-2586-length-10185-cov-3.731787_pt1 | contig 10185 bp, 10 predicted proteins | sample MGYA00243236_ERZ505102 | MGnify/ENA primary metagenome ERZ505102 (study PRJEB26097, sample SAMN02712089) | human gut metagenome | biome: Gut microbiome | host: Homo sapiens | place: Denmark... | reverse complement strand
TGGCAGCAGTCGCTATTGTGGCTTCGCGTAATGCAAAAAAAGAAGAACCGGAGATCATCAGTCTGACAGCGCTGGAAAAGATGAGTGGTATCTGGCTTTGGAAAAAGGACAGAAAGTTCTGGATAGAATATGCGGGTGTTGCTACGGTTGGAATTGATGCATCACTGGTCAATATGGAAGCACAGGATAACATGCGCAAAGAGACCGAAAAAGATACTGTTCTGCTGGCAAGCGCACAGCAGAGGGCACAGAAGCTATTAGATGATTACGTGAATAATATCGGTGCATGTACAGGAAAGACCTATACGATCAAGTGGGTTTATCTGGACGGCGCGAAAGAACTGCAGGGGGCAGAGGCGGAATAGCAGGCAGAGTAGGACATCTGCCACCTTTTTTAACAGAAATAACGTAGATCTGTAAAGCAGACTTGCTGGACACCACCTTTGTGATTTTTTACAATTATGTTAAAAATAATAGCAAAGGTGGTATTTTTATGAGAAAGGTGTACATTGATAATATCCGGTGGATCACAGTGGTTTTGGTTGTGATCTATCATGTGATCTATATGTTTAACGGAGTTGAAACGGCAGGTGTGATCGGACCGTTTGCGGAAATGCAATATCAGGATGTCTATCAATACATGGTATATCCATGGTTTATGCTGCTGTTATTTGTAGTATCCGGTATGTGTGCCCGTTTCTGCCTGGAAGGCTGCTCAGATAAAGCATTTCTGAAAAAGAGAACGCAGAAGCTGCTTGTTCCTTCCACAATAGGATTATTTGTCTTTCAGTGGATACTGGGCTATTATAATATGATGCTCAGTGGTGTTTTTACGGATACGATGCAGGAAATCCCCGGAGTGATACGCTATATCATTATGGCGGTCAGCGGTGTCGGACCTTTATGGTATTTGCAGATGCTTTGGCTGTTTTCTGTTATTCTGGTAGTGATCCGTAAGCTGGAAAAAGACCGGTTGTACCCCAAATGCGAAAAAACTCCGGTCTGGTTGCTGCTAATGTTTACCATTGTCGTATATGGGGCCGCACAGATACTCAACATGCCTGTGATCATTGTATATCGATTCGGTATCTATGGCTTTGGATTTTTTGTCGGATATTTTTGCCTGTCACATGACAGTGTTGTGGAAAGACTGCAGAAATACTGGCTGCCACTGGCATTTGCCGCAGTGGTGCTTGGAATCCTGTTTGTTGTCAGATATTGGGGAGCTCCTTATGCGGAGCATTCCGTACTGGATAAACCACTTTGCAATGCATTTGCATGGATCAGTGTGCTCGCGATTCTGGCGGGCATGAGCAGGTTCGGCAATTTTAAAAATGGATTCACATTATTTATGCAAAAGGAATCGTGGGGACTTTACATATTCCATTATCTGCCACTGGCAATGTGTGCATATTATCTGCATGCATATGCGAAAAATCTGCCGGTCGCTGCGGTTTATATCCTGACCGGGGCTGCAGCGTTTCTTGGCGCCATGGTTTTATATCGGATCATGAGCTGTATACCGGTTATCCGCTGGTGTGTTTTGGGAATCAGGAGAAAGGAAAGATAAAAAATGCTTGGAGAAAATCTGGTGGAACTTCGAAAATATCATAATCTGTCACAGGAAGAGCTGGCAGACAGGATAGGTGTATCCAGACAGACCTTGTCAAAATATGAAACAGGAGAATCTTTGCCGGACATTGAAAAAAGTCAGGCGCTTGCCGAAGTATTTGGTGTATCGCTTGACGATCTTGTGAAATATAAAAAAGAAGATCATATGGGGCTTGGTGTACCACCAAAAGGAAAACATATCTTTGGCATGGTAAAAGTCGGGGAGAAAGGACAAATCGTGATCCCGGCAAAAGCCAGAAAGCTGTTTGATATCGAGCCGGGAGATAATCTGATCATACTTGGAGATGAGGGGCAGGGTATTGCCATTATCAAAGAAAAGGGCTGGTGGAGCTGCTTGGCGCGGCAAGAAAAATGCAGTAAATGATGATTGACGTTTTATAATTTATCTTTGACGCGGAAATAACTGACGTCAAGGCGGAACATGATCTGCCAGCGCATCAGATAATCATATACCGCAAACAGGATCAGGAAAACAATGATCTGTGTCATGGCGTCAAACAATAAATTGGGCATCAGACGATAGAATAAGAAATAAAGCGTAATAAAAGCAAGCGGGACAGAAAAAGTCAACCGGATGATAAAGTCACATATGTAGTAAAACAGCGCCTTTGTTTTTTCTTTGCTCAATACCTTGAACAGTAAAATAATACAGACATTCACGAGCAAAAAGATTGCCAGATAAAGGCTGCGTTTAGAATCCATCAGGTTATCTTTAAATATAGTTGTCATGAAATCGGTAATGCAGAGATCATCACGAATGGCAATAACAGAAAATGATATGACAGCAGCATAAATAATTAAGTTGAGCAGACGAAAAATGTAACGGACAGGTTTATACTTGTACATAGAATCCCCCTCTTTTGTAGATCAATTGATGTTATGCCTAATATAACATAATTTTAAAAAACAGACAAGTTGGTATTTTGTTTGCGAAATTGATATATTCCCTTTGTGTTTCTATAATAAATACAGCGGACAGGATCTGCGAAAAGTCTGAAAGGAGTTTTTGAATATGAGCGACGTACTTACAAAAATGAAAACAAGAAGAAGTATCAGAAAATATAAACCGGATGCTGTTGGGCAGGAGCTGCTTGATCAGATCATCGAAGCAGGACTTTACGCAGCAAGCGGAAAAGGGCAGCAGGCAGCGATCATTATCCAGGTAACGAAGAAGGAGCTTCGTGATAAGATCGCAGAAATGAATGCAGAGATCGGTGGCTGGGATAAGGGATTTGATCCGTTTTACGGAGCGCCTGCCATGCTGATCGTACTTGGCAGAAAAGACTGGCCGACGCATGTATATGATGGCAGCTTAGTGATGGGTAACATGATGCTGGCAGCACATGAACTGGGACTGGGAAGCTGTTGGATCCATCGTGCAAAGGAAGAATTTGAGACTGAGTGGGGCAAAGAGCTTCTGAAATCTCTTGGCATTGAAGGAGAGTATGAAGGTATCGGGCATTGCGCACTTGGTTATATAGATGGGGAATATCCGGCGGAACCTGCCAGAAAAGAGAACAGGGTGTATTATGTGAAATAACTGAGAAGCTTCGCCGGATGTTACAGATGACATCCGGCGAATTGCTTATGCAGATGATTTGCCGCAAAGCATGACCTTTGCACAGAAAATACCATTTTGATGGCTAAACGTACTGGCACCGCCGGATTTTTCCGCAATGTGACGGACGGACTGCAGACCAATGCCTTCTCCTTTCCGCTTGGAGGACTGAAAAACTCCATTTTTTTCCAAAATTTCTCCCACATATGTATTTTCAACCTGGATCAGCAAAAGATTTCCGGCATGAAGGTAGGAAGTTATCCGGATATGCCGGGGGCTGTCAACTATCCGCAGGCTTGCTTCAAGTGCATTTTCCAGAAGATTGGAAAGAACCAGACACATATCTACTTCGTCAACAGGGAGTCTGGCAGGCAGATCAAGCTGCAGAGAAAATGGAATGTTTTCCCGTCTGGCAAGTGCATAGTAGTACCCTGCTACACTGTCTGCAGCCTGATTTTCACACAAATGCATATCAAAATCGGGAATTTTGCAGATGGTGCTGGTAAGATATTCTTTGAGTTTTGGAAGATTCTCTTCTTCTGCCAGTCTGGAAATCTGGTTCAGGTGGTGGCGCATATCATGCCGCGCCTGTCGCATTTCTTCAATGGAAGCTTTTAAATTTTCATATCGCTGCTGCTGCATGGATAGAAGCTGGTTTTCCTGCCGGAGTCTTGCATTCCGGTTCAGAATGGTGGCCATGATCAGGAATGCCGCGCTGAACCAGAGCAATAAAATCAGGAGCGTAAGACTGAGAACGAAGTACCCTTTTAAAATTCGTCCAACATAAAGCGTGCCTGAATATCTTGGGATCATAAACAGATTCAGAGCAATGAAGACAAGCGGCAAAACCCAGAATACATACCAGGTCTGTGCAAAATTCTCATCGTCGACCATTTCTTTTACCGCATGGACTGCCGGATAATAAAAGACAGCGGTAAGCAGCCAGCAAATTGCATTATAGAATATGGAGGCTTGCAGGCAGAGCCATGGATCAGCCTGTATAGGCTGATCCATAAGAAGTACGGCATTGACAGCTCTTGAAAGACTGTTAACACAGGCAAATACAGCACAAATAGACAATGCTACCGTTCCGGATTTCCACAGAGAGATCCGGAGCGTTTTTATATAGAGAAAAGTTGTGACTGACAGGATCAGGGCAAGTGCCGGTATGGTAGAGATCCGCTTTATATAGCACACACTTCCCCCTGTAATGCAAAGAAGCAGAAGAAGCGGTAAAAGCCATATCATAATCTGCCGTATTGGATGCTTCAGGCCGGATTTTACGGGAAAATATGCGAGAATAACGCCGGGGATTACCACACAAAGCTCCAAAATTGGTTGCAGCATATTTATCATGATATACACCCCCTTTGCAGCAGGTATTCCATAAATGCCTGCCGTGCATTTTTTAAAAGCTCCTGACTGACAAATATATGGCTGCCATCTTTCATACAAAATGAGGACCCCTCAAAGTCGGCGGCATGTTCCATATTGACGATCACACCCCGACTGCATATAAAAAATCGTGGATCTGTTGTCAGTGGTGCTGTAAATGCCTTAAAGGTCTGGCGCGTGGCAAGTACCTTTGAGACAGTAGTGTGGACATATATGATATGAGCAAAATGCTCGGCATAAATGATATCCTGATAGCGCAGATGCAGCAGGCTTCCTTCTGCTTTTAATTCCATATATTTGTCTGTGTGTCCAATACGTGTGAGCAGCTCATCTGTCAATGTATCAATGTCTTCAGCAGTAAAAGGTTTTACCAGATAATGCATGGCACGAACCTGAAAACCCTCCAGTGCATGGTCAGTTGAGGTCGTTGTAAAGATCAGAAGACAGTCAGTGTCGGTTTTTCGCAGTTCTCTGGCAGCTTCTATTCCTGTCATACCCATCATATAAATATCCAGAAAAGCGACAGAGAACGGCAGCTTGTGTTCTGCTTCCAGAAAGGCTTCACCACATGTATATTCCAAAATATCAGCCTGTATGCCCATGCGGTATAGCTTTTGTTCTAATTGTTCTCTCAAAAAGTGCCGTTCTGCGGCAAGATCATCTACAATTGCAATTCTCATACAGTATATGCCCCTTTTTGTATGGCTTCTATCTGAATTATAGCACAAAGTATTGACACAAACGAGAATTCGTGACAAAAAACGGGATTTTGTGACAGAGTGCTTGAAAGGAGTAATTGCTGTTTTTATACTGACTGCAGAAAGGGCAAGAAACTGGATCCGGAAAATAACATATTGATCCAGAGCAAACACTATAAAATAATGGAGGATATATTCATGAAAAAGAAAAAAATACTGCAATTTTTGCTGCCTGCGATGCTTTGCGCAGCAACAGCGCTGACACTGACCGGCTGTGGTACAAAGCAGCAGACCGGCGTAGCTGCAACGGAGACGGAAACTGCAACGGATACGGAAACTGCAACGGATACGGAAACTGCAACGGATATGGAAGCTGCAACGGATACAGAGGCTGTGACAGGCAGAGCGCTCCCTGTGAAGGCATTAAGTGCAAAGCGTGTAGATGAAAATCCATATATGGCAAAAAGCGATGCCAATATTCATCATGATGGATACAATACCGATTCTACAGATGAGATTCTGCCGCTTGGTATTTATCCGGAGATTAATGTTTCGTATGAAAAAACAAATGCAAATGCTTCACCGGCTATTTATTTTGACAGCTATGAGCACGCTGTTGTTCCATTTCTCGGCGGTATTGCTATCCGGGATCTGAATGCGGAGGAAACGGAAACACTGGGATACTTTTCGCCCAAGCAGCACGATGGCAGCGATTACGTGATACAGAGCTCTTATACATTCCTGGATGCTGAGAATCGTATTGTCTGTCCTACCAGTAATAACCATGTGCTGATACTGCAGGCAACGGATGAGGAAGGCAATGTTCTGCCGGAGTTTAAAAAGCTTCTTGATATTGATATAAAAGCTGCAGCAGAGGCAGCACTTGGGAAAACACTCGAGCAGAATCTTCTGTCAGTCGTTTTTGATTATGACGGAAATCTCTGGTTCGCAACGGGTGGATTTCGTATTTATCCGGAAAGAGGACAGCAGGGTGTGATGGGATACATTGCACATTCTGCCATTGATGCGATTCTGCGAGGAGAGCAGACCAATCTTGAAAAAGCTGTTTTTGTTTATGAACTGACACCTGGAGAAGGCGCAGAAAATGGTATTGCAGCTTCAAAAGACGGAGCGGTCATTCTGACAAATCAGAACTGCTATCTGCTCCGTGCAAATGATGGAGTTGAGGCTGTCTGGTGTACACCTTACGAGAGTGTTGGCGCAAAGGTCAGCGGCAAGAATGATAAAACTACTGGTGGTGGTCTTGCATGGGGCGGCGGCTGTTCCCCATCCCTGACACCTGATCTTGTGATGTTTACTGATAATGCAGATCCGGTCAAACTGCTGGCATTGGATATGAAGACAGGAGAAGTTACTGCAAGCCTTCCGGTATTGGATGAGCTGCCGGAAGGATATCAGGTATCTGTAGAAAATTCTGCAATCGTTTATGACAATGGAGAGGGCAGTGTCAGTACGATTGTCTGTAACTGGTTTGGGGCAGGCAATGCCGGTCTGGCAGATCCTGACAGTGATTCTTCTATTCAGAGCTACGCAAATATTTATGATACGAACTGGCTTACCAGGGGAAATGTCATGATTGCACCGGGTGTAGAGCGTGTAGATACAGTCAGAACGGATAATGGGTATGAAATGAAAAGCATCTGGTGCAGAAATGATCTGAGTGATACATCGATGATGAAGCTTTCTACTGCAACAGGATATATTTATGGCTATGTACAGGATCTGGAGAGTGGTATGTGGCAGTACATTATTCTGGATTTTGAGACAGGTGAGACAGTATTTACTATGGATGTGTCGGATAAATATGGCTATAACAATATGGCTATCGGTATGTATGCAGGGAATAGCGGTAATGCACTTTACTGCCCGACCGGTTATCTGGAGCTTCTGCGCCTGCAGGATCGGTTTGTATATCTCCCGGAAATGCCTTATCGGAAAGTAGATCTTGATAAAGCAACGCGGAATGTGCTGACACAGGAACGCTTTACCGCAGATGGCGGTGAGGGTAATGTTGTGGGATGGCATTATACTGTAACAGTGGAAAATGTACATCCTAATACAACTGTTGCGATCCGTATGAATAATATCTCCGGAAGCAGTGCAGATCTGAAGCTTTATGCTTACAGGGCAGATGGCACAATGGCAGAAGTTTCTGATGAACTATGGTCAATCAGGGACGAGAATGGCACAGCAGTGGATACATTGTCTGAGGGTACACTTTATGAGCTTTATGTCAGTGCTGCAGATGGAGGGGATTTTGATCTGAGCAGTATAGAAAAAGAAATTAAAATTTCCGTTGTACTTGGAAAGTAATGTCATATGAAAACTACAGAGTGCTGATCTTGACGGGATAATAGTTAAATTTGCCAAAAATGAGTAAACTGGGACAAAAGGAGTGAAAAAGCAATTATAATATGCTATACTCGGAAAAGTGAGGGATCACCAAGGGATAATCCAATACAAATGAATAAGTGAGGGGATTTATATGTATAGAGTGTGCATTTATGACAGCAAGGCAGCAGAGGATACTCTATTTATAAAAGAGATAATCATTGATGAGAGGGGAGAGGTACAGGAAATCTCAGAAAGTCAGAATTTCAGTGATTATTACGCAAGAATTTCAGAACAGGAGAAGGAACGTCCGGATATTCTGGTAACAGAGTTGAACCACAATGCGCAGGAGCTGCAGCTGATCGAGCAGATGTGGAAGATGAATCCGGGTCTGCAGACTGTTTATGTGATGGATAAGTCACATGTATTGACAAAGCCTGTATCGCAGAGCTCTGTGGTGGAATGTGTGAACCGGCGGATGATAGAAGACAGCCACATGATTTCTTTCCGATCCAAAAGAAAAATGCTTGCTGTGAATGCGCGGGAGGTATCTCATGTAGAGAGCAGGAAGCATAATGTGCTGATCTATCAGGATGGAATTCCGCATAAGTTCCGGATGAAAATGGATGAATGTCTGGCGCAGATGCCCGATTATTTTATCCGTATACATCAGAGTTATGCAGTCAATTTCCACTATATAGACAGTTTTCAGCGCAAGGGGATTATTCTGTATAGCGGAAATAAGATTATGGTAAGCAGGAAGTATTTTGAACAGGCAAGGAAGAAATATATGGAGTTGTGTAAAGAAAGTATGTAACGCCGAATGAATTAGGAAGAAAGGCTGTTGCCCAATAGATGGGCGGGTCATTCATAGAATGCTGTGCATTCTATTTCATGAACGGCTGGCGCCGTATAAATCAGCAAAAATAAACGCCGAGCCATTCATAGAATGCTGTGCCGAGCCATTCATAGCCCTGCGGGCTATTCATGTTTGGGCTGGCGCCCAATAAGTCTAAAATAAAAAACAGCTGGAAGTGCATAAATGCCCTCCGGCTGTTTTTTATTTTATCCTTGCTCGGCTTGTAGCTTAACCAAAGTATCTATCCAGTAATCCTTTGAGTGCTTTTCCGTGTCTTGCTTCGTCTCTTGCCATTTCATGCACTGTATCGTGGATTGCATCCAGATTGTTTTTCTTAGCGCATTTTGCAAGATCTACTTTTCCGGCTGTTGCACCGAATTCGCAGTCAACACGCCATTTGAGGTTGTCCTTTGTTGTAGCCTTCATGTTTGGCTCCAGATCTTCGCCGAGCATTTCAGCAAATTTAGCTGCATGTTCTGCTTCTTCGTAAGCAGCTTTTTCCCAGTAAAGACCGATTTCCGGATAGCCTTCGCGGTGAGCGATTCTTGCCATGCAAAGGTACATACCAACTTCAGAGCATTCTCCTTCAAAGTTTGCTTTTAACTGCTCGAAGATATACTTCTTATCTTCATCTGAGATTTCAGGGTTGTTCTTTACTGTCTGACCGTAAACACCATATTCATGTTCAGCAGCAAGTGTCATTTCGCCTTCAACTGCTTTGAATTTGTCCGGACCTACATGACATACCGGACATTCTGCCGGAGGATTGTCTCCTTCATAAACATAACCACATACCTGACATACATACTTCATACTTCATTTCTCCTTTTCTTTTTCATATTTTTCATTTTATTTTATGCTGTTTGAAATATTTCAAACGTGAAACTGTGACTTTCATCACAGAAGTTACCTTTTATTCTGCTTTGACGCAGGCAGGGCAAAGACCGTAAAAATGGGTACAATGTCCTTTGATCTTTCCAGCAAAATTTGCGCCTGCCAGCTTATCGATAGAATCAATATCCGGCATTTCAAGATCCAGAACTGCCTGACAGCGCTCACATACAAAATGATAATGCGGTGAGGTATCAGCATCGAAGTGATCGACACCGTCTCCTAAATGTAATCGGAGGAGCTGTCCACGATCGGAAAGAAGCGTCAGATTCCGATATACAGTGCCAAGACTGATATTGGGAAATTCTTTCCGGATATTGGCATATACGGCATCTGCAGTGGGATGGTCTTTACGGGTCATTAAAAACTGTAGGATTGCTTCCCGCTGTCTGCTGTATTTTAATCCTGCCATCTGTTCACTCCTTTCTGTTATTAGAAACAGTAATGATTACTGATATTAAAATAGCACAATTTTTGTGGTTCGTCAATAGTTTTTTGAAAAAAGTTGAAAAACTTTTTCAGTTAATTCTTATCAATACAGTCCCCGCAGATTCCGTAGAAATGCGTCACATAATTCTGGATCTTGCCCGTACAGCACTGCTGGGCCGTCTCCATGATGCCGTCGATACTCGGCATATCCAGGTCCATAACCCGATGGCATTTGGTACAGATAAAATGATGATGCCGGGTGGCGTTGCCGTCGAAACGGTCAGCTCCTCCGTCAGTGGTGATTTTCATGATCTCGCCCAGATCGGAGAGAAGAGCCAGGTTCCGGTAAACGGTTCCCAGGCTGATGTTCG
>ENA-OQRC01002581-OQRC01002581.1-human-gut-metagenome-genome-assembly--contig:-NODE-2581-length-10198-cov-9.859706_pt1 | contig 10198 bp, 10 predicted proteins | sample MGYA00243236_ERZ505102 | MGnify/ENA primary metagenome ERZ505102 (study PRJEB26097, sample SAMN02712089) | human gut metagenome | biome: Gut microbiome | host: Homo sapiens | place: Denmark... | reverse complement strand
ATTTTGTGGATGAACACGCTCTGACTGCGGCTATCAGCCGGGTACGAAACAAAATTGAAACACCCGACCGTCAGTACATCAAAACGGTATATGGTATGGGTTATATGTGGATTGGAGGGGTGCTGAAATGAATGGGCGAAAACTCTCTGTCAACAAAGCCTGTCTCTTTTTAGCTGTTCTCCTGCTGGTGGCAATGGGGACGGTTTCAGCAGCTTTGTATGGGCTAACTCAGAATATAACCGCTGTCTGGTATGTAGTATTGTTCGGCATCTTTGTGCTGCTTTGCGCTGTTTGTTTTATGGTGCTGGTTCGGCGTAAACTGGCAATGTTCTCCGATAGCTTTTGTAGTCTGATAGATAATATGTTGTCCGGGAATATGCAGCCGAAACAGATTATTGAAGAAGAAAGTCTTTTCTATAAAATTGAATATCGGCTGAACCGTTTATATGAAGTCATGCAGGAAAACAAGAACAGCATTGCACAAGAACGGGCTGACCTGCAAGAACTGATTTCCGACATTTCTCATCAGGTCAAGACCCCGATTGCGAACTTGAAAATGATTAACAGCACCCTGCTTGAAAATGAAGTCCCTGTGCAAAAGCAAAAAGAGTTTCTTACAGCACAGGCCACCCAACTTGATAAACTGGATTTTCTCATGCAGGCTATGATTAAAACCTCGCGTCTGGAAACAGGTGTCATTTCTCTGGAAAAGAAAAGCCAGCCGCTTTATGACACGCTTGCCGCCGCATTGGGAGGTATCCTTCTGAACGCCGAGAAAAAACAGATCAATGTTCAAGTGGACTGCCCGGAGAGCTTGATCGTTTCTCATGACAGAAAATGGACAGGTGAAGCGCTGTTCAACATTTTGGATAATGCGGTGAAATATACGCCGGAGGGCGGTCAAATCCGGGTTTCGGTTGAAAGTTGGGAAATGTATGTGAAAATTGACATTACTGATACAGGCATTGGCATCTCAGAACAGCATCAGGGGGCAATTTTCAAGCGGTTCTATCGGGAGGACATCGTACATGATGTAGATGGAATTGGTATTGGTCTATATCTGGCTCGTGAGATCGTAACCTTGCAAGGCGGTTATATCCGGGTAATATCCGAGGTTGGGAGGGGTTCAACTTTTTCCGTCTTTCTGCCTCGACAATAAAATAAGTACGCTAAAAAACAAAATGTCACAGGCCTATGACATTTGAGATTTAATTAAACAGAGGTATTTTGTTTCCCGTGACATTTCTGTGAGGTTTACCTTTTATGATAGAGCCATCAAAAAGAAAGGGTGGTGTTCTATATGAACATATTACAAACGACAGATTTGAAGAAATATTACGGCACCGAACCGAACATTACAAAAGCATTGGATGGCGTGACCCTATCCATTGAGGAAGGTGAATTTGTTGCCATTGTTGGTACTTCCGGCAGCGGTAAGTCTACTTTGCTGAACATGATGGGCGGGTTAGATACGCCAACTTCCGGCAGTATTAAAGTAAAAGGGAAAGAATTATCGAAACTCAAGGATGAACAGCTTACCATCTTCCGCAGACGTAACATCGGGTTTATCTTTCAGAATTACAATCTTGTTCCTGTGCTGAATGTCTATGAAAATATTGTCCTGCCGGTGGAGCTGGATGGTGATACCGTGGACAAGCGGTTTATGGATGAAGTCGTGAAAATGTTGGCTCTCGATGGGAAGCTGAACAGTATGCCTAACAATCTGTCCGGCGGCCAGCAGCAGCGTGTAGCGATTGCCCGCGCCCTTGTTTCCAAACCAGCTATTATACTTGCAGATGAACCGACAGGCAATTTGGATAGCCGGACAAGTAGTGATGTTCTTGGTTTGCTGAAAGTTACAAGTCAGAAGTTCCATCAAACGCTTGTAATGATTACCCATAACAATGAAATTGCCCAGCTTGCCGACCGAATTATCCGTATTGAGGACGGAAAAATCGCACAGTGACAGGGGGTGACATTGATGGATGATATTTTATTTGGGAACAATAATCAGGCAACAATCAATCGTCTTGCCAAAAGAAGCTACCGCGCTAATAAGCAGAGAAATGTTTTCGTTACCATCGCATTATTCTTGACCGCCTTTATGATTACATCTGTGTTTAGTTTGGGGTGCAGTTATTTTGAAACCTATCAAATGCAGCAAATTCGTGCGATGGGCACGACTGCGGATGTGGCAATTACAAGCCTCTCAGAAGAACAATATGAAGAATTGAGCCAATCCGGCTTGGTATCCGTAGTTGGTGTCAGTCAGAGATTGGGCAGCATTGATACATCTGGAATGGACGATGCCCTGCTGAGTATTACTTGGATAGACGAAACAGAATGGCAAGAACACCGTGTACCAACAATTTCGGATATACACGGAGATTATCCGCAAGCAAAAAATGAAATTATGCTCCCTACATGGGCTTTGCGTGCAATGGGGATTGATGATCCACAGATAGGGATGAATATTTCCCTTTCCTATCAGCTCGGAACAGATTATCAATACAGCTCCGATGAATTTGTTTTGTCAGGCTATTACACAGATTATTCGGCTTCGCGTGCAGGCAACCGTGGTGCTGCTTATGTTTCGGAGCTTTTTGCAACACAAACAGGGCTTCCCTTTGATAGTGTGTCTACCGCAATGATTTCTTTTTCTGATGACAGTAATGCCCTGCGATCCTGTGAAAAACTAAAACGGAAGATTTCGTTTACAGAAAGCCAGTCCTTTGAAATTGTACCTATTGCTCAGAGTAATTCCACCACCATTGTTCTTCCACTGGCTGCTATTATCGTCTTTATCATTATCAGCGGCTATTTGCTGATTTATAACATTCTGTATATCTCAATTTCAAGAGATACACAATTCTATGGACAGCTTAAAACGATAGGCACGACAAAAAGACAAATCAAGCGGATCGTGCGTTCTCAAATATTCAGAACGGCGGTGATCGGTATTCCCAGCGGCCTGATTGTCGGTGGTATTGTTTCGCTTGGACTTGTTCCGTTTGCCATGAATATAATGTACTCAGGCGATACAGACCTTGGGGAGATAGTGTCCTTTTCCCCCATTATTTTTGCGGGTGCCGCAATCTTCACATTTTTTACTGCAATCATCGGCAGCATGAAACCAGCGAAAATAGCTGCAAGTATTTCTCCTGTTGCGGCTTTACGCTATACGGAGGCAAATACAAGGAGTTACCGAGATCATAAGAGCCATAGAACAAAATTATCTCGGATGGCACGAGATAATATTTTTAGAAACCCTAAAAGCGCTTTCCTTACTTTTGCGTCCTTATTTTTAGGCTTAATATTGTTTTTGGTTTCTGCTGGTCTACTATCAAGCCTAAGTCCCGACAATTTTGTAAATCAATGGGGAGAAAGTGATTTCGCATTGACTTACAGCATTTTCGAAGAAGGAAACCTGCTCTCTGATGAAATGTTGCAGCAAGTTGCAACAATGCAGGGAATTGAAAATCTGCGCGTCACTTATTCCGCTTCACCGTGGCCCACTATGGATGTCATTTACAGCGAAAATGTATTCGGGAAATATATTGATTCCTTGGATGGCGTATCGGGTCTTGATTTTTCAAATGCGGAAACACGGAAAAACTATACAGATAATTTTTGGAGCGGCGTTTACGGAATAGATTCCAGATATATCGAAGAACTTAATAAAACGCTTGATAAGCCTATTGACTTAACAGCCTTTGAAAAGGGAGAGTTGGTGGTTTTGTCCGCTATGACGGATGCTGAGGGAAACCCATTGATTCAGCCAGGGCAAGCAATCACCGTTGTCGGTGAGTCCGGAGAACTGGCCTTTACAGTGGCAACTGGCTTTCTGGACGCTGATTTTCAGAGTGGTCGAGGAAATGAGAGAGGTACTGCCCCTGATTTGTATATCAGTGAGCAGGCATTAGAGAAGTTGTCTGGAGAAACTAAAATCTTTCGGATTGCTTTTGATACTATTGATAGCAGTTATGATAAAGGGATTATGGAGCAGCTTCAATCCATTACTGCTTCGTCACCGGGCATTACGATTCTGTCACGATATGAAAAGCAGCAAGAAATGGCCGGATATTTGCTGACCTCAAGGATTATAGCCGCAGGGTTGTCCACTGTATTTTTGCTGATAGGAATTATGAATTTCATTAACACAATGGTTGTTAGTGTAAATACTCGGAAACATGAATTTGCCACACTTGAAAGTATAGGAATGACGAAAAAGCAAATTAGAAATGTATTGCTTTGGGAAGGCGGGTATTATTGGAGTATTTCTTTCCTACTGCTTGCCACACTGGGAACAGCGATATATATTCCAATATACTCAGCCTTTAGAAGAATGGTTCCTTATGCAGCTTTTCACTATCCTGTATTTTCTCTGTTGGTTGTCGCAGCTATTGTTTTACTGGTCTGCTTGGCAACTCCCGTCATAACTTTCATGCAAAATGTTAAGCAAAGCGTTGTAGAGAGACTGCGGCAGAATTAAATATTTGCGATGAAAACCGGGAGATTATTCTCCCGGTTTTTCAAATCTCACAGGTTCGTGAGATTTCAGCCCATTATTCTGTCGAAACAGCGTGTGTCAGTGACATTTCTGTGAGGATTGCTTGTTAAGATAAGCGCAAAAGGAACAAGCTGCCGCACGACGGCAAAAGAAAAAAAGCCGTCGTACAGCAGCCTATCAACACGCCCATTTGAAGCGGCGGCTTTTGAGAAAATCAAGGCCGCCGGTTCTTTTTGCGTATCAGAGCGTTTCATCGTCTGTATGGCGGCCATAGGAGGATGCCGCCATGCGCCTGATATTCTATCGACCGTTCAATCTTGACCTATCAAAAAAAGCCTTGCTCCCGCACAGGGTCAGCAGGGCTTTTACTATGTACTATACAATGTAGCTTCTGCGCATTTCACACTGCCATTATGCCCGGTTGGCCGTTTTCGGTCTGCTGGGCTTTTCTATTGCCGCCTGAAAAGCTGCCTGTTTCAAAAATATTTTTGGAAATTTTCAAAAAAGCGGGCAGAATCGGGTGTTTCAGGTGTCATATTAGCGGAAAGGGAAAAATCCACCCGACATCCCCACGGAAAGGGGGTGAGAAGATGGAAGCTATCCCTCGCAACGATGGCGAACAGTACCGATTCGATGCGTTCTGCAAAGCGGTACTGCGAAATGAGGCCCGGAACTATCACCGAAATAAGAAACGCTTACTTGACCGTGAAAAGTCATTCAGCGTTCTTTCGTTGGAAGAACTGGGGCAGCTCACGAGTGTAGACCATTATCCGAGCGAAGAATTTATATTTTCGTCCTACGGCTGTGATCTGCACCTCGACAATGAGCTTGTTGCCAATGCGTTTGCCGCCCTGCCAAAGCAAGAACAAAGCATTCTGATTCTGTTTTGCGTTCTGGAACTGGGCGATGGCGAGATTGGCGACCTCATGGGAATGTCCCGGAGTGCTGTACAGCGCCACCGGACAAAAACGCTGAACGAGCTGCAAAAAAAGCTAAAGGCGCACTTGCCGGAGGGAGGTTAGGCGTAAATGAACTCCTATGAACACACGAGCAGAGAGTTTTTACCGCTCTCGGTGATTCGCTCTGCCTGCGCTGGGGACACCGATGCAGTTGAACAGGTTTTGCGACATTACAGAGGTTATATCAACAAGCTCTGTACAGGCATTCTCTATGACAAGCACGGTCAGCCTCATGTGTGCATAGACGAGTACATGAAACGCCATCTGGAAATCAAACTGATTTCTTCTATTGTAACCAAAGCCGAAACGGGCTGACCCTTTCCACGTTTCGGGACAGCACCTTGAAAAATATGCCCGCAGGACAATGGCGGTGCATCATAGGGCAAACGGATACGTTGCTGTCTGTATCGAGCCGGACGGCGGGTGCGCCACGATGCTTTTCTTTGAAAAGTGGAGCGATCGCCACCACGCCGCAATGCAAGTGCGGCTGCTTGCGGGCCATGACATACCGATAGGCTGATACTCCCTTACCGTCAAAGTCCGAGCGTTCAGAGCGTCGCAGGCAATGAGTAGGGCTGCATGAGGAATGCAGGGGTGAGATTCCCGTGGGCTGCTGCCAGCAGCCATCCGTTGGCTCATTTTTTATTTTGTGAAAGAGGGATATTTTTGAAAGAACAAAATTTGATACGTTATAGCATTCAGCTTGCTTTTTTGAAGCAGCTGTTGGAAAGAAAGCTCATAACCGATAGAGAGTATTCCCTTATCAAACAGCGCTTAATGAAAGATTATCGTGTGGTTTCCGAACTATCCTCTTGATTTTGTGTCGCATTGGCGTTATGATTAACGCAATGAAAGGAACACATTCAATAAGGAGGTCAAGCATGAAAGATGTTGAAGTCATTAAAGCGCACAACACGCTCTCGCCACGAGCGCGTACAAACTTTGAAAAAAGGCTACGCGTAGCTGCCTATTGTCGTGTCAGCACTGATACCGAAGATCAGCTGAACAGCTACAAATCGCAGGTCAAATACTATACCGAACTTATAAAAAAGTAAGCCGGAATGGTCTTTGGCCGGCATCTATGCTGATGAAGCTATCACGGGTACGCAGGTAAAAAAGCGCGAGGATTTCCAGCGTTTAATCAACGACTGTATGAACGGTGACGTGGATATGGTGATTACCAAATCCATTTCGCGCTTTGCCCGAAATACGCTTGACACTCTGAAATATGTTCGGATGCTCAAAGATAAAGGCGTGGCTGTGTTTTTTGAGGAAGAAAACATCAACACCCTTACTATGGACGGTGAACTGCTCCTTGTAATTTTAAGCTCTGTTGCACAGCAGGAAGTCGAAAATATTTCTGCAAATGTCAAAAAGGGCTTGAAGATGAAGATGCAGCGCGGTGAGCTGGTCGGATTTCAGGGCTGTTTAGGTTATGACTACAATCCAGCGGACAAAACCATCACCATCAACGAAGAAGAAGCGGCTGTTGTCCGTTACATTTTTCAGCGATACACGGAGGGTGCCGGTGGTTCGGTTATTGCCAAAGAACTTGAAAACTTAGGCTATAAAACCAAACGCGGCAGTCCTAAATGGGCAGACAGTACCGTAATCGGCATTATCAAAAACGAAAAATACAAAGGCGACATTTTGTTAGGAAAGACATTTACCGTTGACCCTATTTCAAAACGGCGTCTGTACAACTTCGGCGAGGAAGATCAATTTTATATTCGTGAGCACCACGAGCCCATTATTTCGGAAGAAGTCTTTGAAGCCGCACAGGAAATTTTGCGGCGGCGTGCAAAGCCCCGCAGCCTTAACGTAGACGGCAAACGTGAAAAGTTCAGCCGGAAATACGCTTTTAGCTGCATGATAGAATGTGGTTTCTGTGGTGGCACCCTGACAAGGAGGAGTTGGCATAGCAGTTCACGGTATAATAAAGCTATCTGGCAATGTGTTGTTTCCACCAAAAAAGGAAAAAAGTTCTGCCCGGAGAGCAAGGGCGTTGACGAAAGAACGATTGAGCGGGCTTTTGTAGAATCTTATCGCCTCTTGTGCCAGAATAACAAGGATGTTCTGGACGAGTTTATGAAACGGACAGAAGAAACTCTTTCTGAAAGCAACGCGGGCAAGCGTCTTGCGAAAGCCGAAAGAGAGATTCACGCTCTGGAAGTCAAGAAAAACAAGCTGGTTGATATGCGTCTTGAAGATACCATCGACAAGGAGACCTACGACCGAAAGTATTTGGACCTGTCTAGCCAGATTGAGCAGTTGCAGAAAGAGTGTGAAAGCCTGCAAAATGCAGCCGAAACCGAATCTACAATGCGCAAGCGTGTTGCCACGTTTCGGCAGACCCTTGAACAGAACGAGGTTCTGGACACCTTTGACCGACATATTTTTGAAAGTATAGTTGAAAAAGTAATCGTGGGCGGTTATGATAGTGATGGGAACAAAGACCCCTACATGATTGTCTTTGTCTACAAGACCGGGTTCAAGAACAGCGTGGACGGCAAGAATTTCAAGCCGCTTCGCAAGAATAGCAAGGAGAACCACTCCCCTGCTGTTTTGTGTTCCCATGCTTCTAACGAGGCTGAATCCATGTGTTCCGATTCTAGCGACGACACATATCGAGACGGTATGCGCATTGTCCAAACTGGATATCCACGGCAAAAAGCCGTCCGGGAGACGTTGAAGCTTTTTTATCGCGAGTCAAAAAATGGTGTGTCATTCAAACAGCATATTTGCGATATGCAATGCAACGCTGTTGCATTAAAAAGTTGAATTGCTAGTTGAATGAAAATAAGCGGTTCCCGGTTGAGAAAAGTTTTGCGGAGTGATATACTAATATTGTATGTACCCGGACAGGGGTGTCAGTTCACAGAGCGAGATAATTTGTAATGGATGGCTATTTCTTTATTTTAACGACCATTGATCTTTTTGTGCTTGGCTTTATGTGCCTTCTTACAAAGCTGAGCGAATCTTTGAATAAAAAGCAGAAGCGTGGGTTCTTTCTGGCCTTTGCGCTCATTGCGTGCATCTCGGTGCTGGAGGTCATCACCATTGTGGTAGACGGCACACCGCCGGGCTACCGCTGGCTGAATATTTTGTCCAACTATCTGGGCTTCGGGCTGACACCGGCGGTGGCGCTGTGCCTTGTATATGTGCTGGACAAAAAATCCGTCATCCGGCGCGGGTTCAAGGCAGCGGTCTGCTGCGAGGGTGTGTATCTGCTTTTTCTGGCGGCAACGCTGCCCTATGGGCCGGTGTTCTCGGTGAGCAGGGAGAACCTCTACGCCCGGGGTGAGTACTTCTATATTTATGTCGTTATGTATTATGTCTCCATGCTGTACCTTATGGTGGCTACGGTGCGTACGGCGGCGGTCTTTCAGAACCGCAGCCGCACGCTGATCTACCCGCTGATCCTGTTTCTGGGCGCGGAGACCGTGATCCAGATCGCGCTGCCGAAGCTGCACGTCACATGGCTGTGCGTCACCTTGCTGTCGGTGCTGTATTATATCTATTGCAGCGAGATGTGGAACCAGCTGGACGCGCTGACCGGACTTTTGAACCAGAACAGTTACCTGAACCGCACCGCCGAGATGCGCCGCAGCGGCGGGGTGCTGGTGGTGTTCGATGTGGATGACTTCAAGCAGATCAACGACCGCTACGGCCATTTACAGGGGGACGTCTGCCTTGCCGAGATCGCGGACTGCATCAAAAAAGCCTACGCCCGCCGCGGCTACTGCTACCGTATCGGCGGCGATGAATTTTGCGTGCTGCTGAAGGACGAAGCAAGCGAAGCCTGCTGCGCAGCAACGCTGCAAGCTCTGCTGGCAGAACGGCGCAAGACGCTTGCCATTTTGCCAACGGTCTCCCTTGGCTCTTGCCGTCTTTTCCGGGGAGGACGTGGTCGCAGTGAAGGACCGTGCCGACCGCGCGCTCTACTGTGCTAAAAAGGAACAGAAGGCCCGCGCCGCAGCGGCAAAGCCCGCAGGCAGAGAGCGGACAACCTGAAGCCCTGCCCGCACACCTTATAAACGGAGGAACACCGATGAACACAGACTGGAACAGCCCGCAGGGCGATTTTGATACTGCTGAAAAGCAGGGGGAACTGCTGATGCTGCTCAGTCGGCAGCAGGTCACCGTGCACACATGGGACGACCCGGACTTTGACTACATGGAAGAGCAGGATCTGGCGCTGGTGGTGCAAAGCCCCTCCGGCACAGAGGATCTGCTCATTGAGCTGTGCGGGGAATTCTCGGTGTTTTTTGAAAAGTGGCACGGCGAGTACGCCGCCACCGCCGAGGGCTACGCGCAGCTGCAGCAGGACATCACCGCCATTCTGGACGGCAAAGCGGGCGCACTGAGCCTGTACACGGAGAACGGCTGGCAGGGCACGGTGCTGTGCACCGAGCTGCCCGGCGCAGAGGACGCCGGAGCCACTGCGGTGCTCAAGCGCTGCTGGCAGGCGGTAAAGCCGGACACCGCCCTGCCTGCGGGCAGTCGGCTGGAACTGGTGTGCTGGGACCCGGCACAGAACCGGAAATACCAGCTCCCGGCGGAGGAATGATAGAACAAAAAGGTCGCTGCACGCATTTGTGCAGCGACCTTTTTTCTTTGGCTAGAATTCAAAAGAATTTTTTATAGATGCTGGAAGTCGCATAGGGTAGCATCCTCGCCCTCTCCGTCACCTACGGTGACACCTCTCCCAAAGGGAGAGGCCTTGGCA
>ENA-OQRC01002563-OQRC01002563.1-human-gut-metagenome-genome-assembly--contig:-NODE-2563-length-10244-cov-4.395132_pt1 | contig 10244 bp, 8 predicted proteins | sample MGYA00243236_ERZ505102 | MGnify/ENA primary metagenome ERZ505102 (study PRJEB26097, sample SAMN02712089) | human gut metagenome | biome: Gut microbiome | host: Homo sapiens | place: Denmark: Copenhagen... | reverse complement strand
CGATTGACAGCGGAAGTGTGTTGCTTGACGGTAAGGAGCTTAATAAGCTGAAAAACTTTAAACGTGCTCAGAGAATAGGCAGAGTTTTTCAAAATCCCGCAATGGGAACCTGTCCGTCAATGACTATATGGGAAAACATGTCTATCGCAGATAATAAGGGTAAGAATTTCGGACTTTCGTTTGGACTTAACCGTCAGAGAAAAGACTTTTACCGTTCACAGCTTGAACTTTTGGGTATGGGACTTGAAAACAGACTTTCAACTCTTGCAGGCTCACTTTCGGGCGGTCAAAGACAGGCACTTGCACTTATTATGGCGACTATGATCAGACCTGATTTGTTGCTTTTGGACGAACATACAGCCGCGCTTGACCCTAAATCTTCTGATACGGTTATGATGCTTACGGATAAGATTGTTCATGAAAAGAACATAACAACCATTATGGTAACGCATAATCTTCGTCACGCGGTTGAGCATGGCACAAGAACTGTTATGATGCATAACGGCGAGGCTATTATGGATGTTTCAGGTGCGGAAAAAGATAATAAGACAATAAATGACTATTTGACAGTGTTTAACGAAATAAGTATTGAATGCGGAAATTAGCATAAAAGCTGAATTTGGATATATTCAAATTCAGCTTTTTTAGTATAAAAATCGGCAAATATTTCATTCTCTTCTTGAATTTTTATTCATTAAAGTTTATAATAAAAAAAGAGGCTCAAGAGAGATATTGGAGCCATTTGGAGTAAGGGAGAAAAAACTATGTTAAAAAAATTAACCGCATTTTTGACGGCAGCTGTAATGGTTACATCAGTTGCGTCAATACCGGTGTTGACGTCATATGCCGACACAAATTCAACTACTGAAAAACGAGTAATGGAAAAACTTGATCGAGGCACTGTTGCCGTTAAAACAAATGACGGTGTGTATTTGTCGTGGCGACTTTTGGGTACGGAAAGTCTTACAAATCAAGCATTTGATATATACCGTGACAGTGAAAAAATATACACAACAGGCGAACACGATGCAACTTGCTATACCGATTCAAAAGGCACGGCGGATAACAAGTATACAGTTGTGCCGAAAGGTGAGGCAATAGACAAAACAGAGGCGGTTGATGTTTGGACAACAAACACAACATATAAAGGTCGTTCTGTGGCATATAAAGACATTGCGTTTAAAGTTCCTGACGGAGGAAAGACGCCGACAGATGAAGAATATACATATACCGCAAACGATATGAGCGTGGGCGACCTTGACGGTGACGGAGAATATGAATACATCGTAAAATGGGACCCGTCTAATTCAAAGGATAATTCCGTTAAGGGTTATACGGGCAATGTGTACTTGGACGCATATGAGCTTGACGGCACTCTTCTTTGGAGAATAGATTTGGGAGTTAATATCCGCGCGGGTGCGCACTATACTCAATATATGGTCTATGATTTTGACGGTGACGGTAAGTCGGAAGTCATATTAAAAACAGCACCGGGCTCAAAAGACGGTGAGGGTAATTATGTCTCAAAAGCAGGAAAAAATATAACCAAGGGTGACGATAAAAAAGATTACAGAAATTCATCCGGTTTGCTTATGGGCAAGGATGGCGGACCGGAGTATTTAACTGTATTTAACGGTGAAACAGGTGCGGCAATGCAGACTGTTGATTTTGACCCGCCGAGAAGCATTTTGACATCTTCCAAATGGGGCGACAGCTATGCAAACAGAAGTGAAAGATACCTTGCAGCGGTGGCATATCTTGACGGTGTACATCCAAGCGTTGTTATGACGAGGGGATATTATACATATGTGTATGCGGCGGCATATACTTGGGACGGCACAGACCTTAAAGAACAATGGCTTTCAACTAATACACCGACAGAAGAAAATGGCGGTACAGGTTGTACCGTAAAATATGCAGACGGTACAAGTAAAAATAATACAAACAAAACGCTTTATGCACAAGGTGCACACAGTGTATCGGTAGCTGACGTGGATAATGACGGATATGACGAGATTATTTTCGGCAGTGCGGTTCTTGACCAAGACGGAACTGTTTTGACGTATGACGGTTGAGGACACGGTGATGCGGAACACGTTTCGGACTTTGATAACGACGGAAAACAAGAAATATTTATGGCACACGAGGCAGGTAAGCACAATGATAAAATAATTCCATATGCGGTAGATATAAAGAGATATAATGGTGATATTATGCTACAAGCCGCAAAAGGAGATATAGGCAGAGGTATTATGGATAATGTCGATGATAAATATGCACTGTCAAGCGGTAATCTTTCGTTGTTCTGGTCGGTAGCGGCTGACGGTATATATAATCAAGCCGGTGAAAAAGTAGGAAATATACCTAATTCCCATGGAAGCAATATGGAGAATTTTGCAGTTTATTGGGACGGTGATTTGGGACGAGAATTGCTTGACGGAAATAAACTTGTAAAATACAGCATAAAAAGCGGTACGGAAAGAATTTATTATGACAGTAAAATTCAACATTGCCGGGTTCAATAAATAACAGTACAAAGTCAAATGCGTGTCTTACAGCCGACCTTTTCGGTGATTGGCGTGAAGAAATCGTGCTTAGATACGGTGACGGTGTGAGAATTTATTTTTCGACTATTCCGACTGATTACAGACTTACAACGCTTATGCACGACAGTCAATATCGTTGCGCAATAGCATGGCAGAATGTCGGATACAACCAGTCGCCTCATACAAGCTATTATATAGGTTCGGCGGCTTTGGCGAAAGATTCGGGTGGCAACACATTAAACTACCTTGCACCGAATACGTCATTTACTGAGGTGACTTATCCTGACACATCGTCAATTACACCGCGTCCGACAATCAAGACAACGCCTGAACCTGTTTCGGTTTCTGTCACTGCGGACGCAGACACGTATCTTGTTGACGGTACAACAGCACACGGATCTGATGAAGAATTAAAAATTAATCAGGCGACAGATTATTACTCGTCAACATCTCCGGGATTAAAGGATATTAAAGGTTTGGGGTTGATACGTTTTGACCTTTCTAAATATGCCGGTAAAAAATTAACTTCGGCAACATTGAAATTGTACGATAAATTTACTAATACAGATAAGAGAAATTCGGTTTTGCACCTCGATTATTGTTCAAAAAATGATTGGGATGAGGCGACCGTTACTATAAATGATATAAAGACAAGAGGCGAGGGTACGCCGTTATCGTCATTGGGTTTACAAGTGTCACCTGCATACAATGTCGATTATAAGGAAATATCGTTCGATGTGACGGATGTGATAAAAGAGAAGTGTACAGATAATTTGATTACGTTTACATTGTGGACAGGTACAGGACGTGAACAGGTTATCGCGTCAAAGGAATACAGCGGTACAGATGCGCAAGGACCGACACTTGTTTTGGAATTTGAGGGAGAAGAGCCGACACCAACGCCAACAGTAGTGCCAACGGCAACACCGACATTAAAGCCGACAGCAACACCAACGGTAGTGCCAACGGCAACACCAACATTAAAGCCAACAACAATTCCGACAGCAATCCCAACAGCGACACCAAATTTGGCAAACAACAAAATCACAGCTATGATAAATAGCAACAACAAACTTGATGTCACACTTGATTTTGAAAATGTGGATATGAATGATGTTAATGTGTATGTTGCCTTTAAGAATAACGGTAAGCTTGTGGGTATGAAAATGCCACAGGCAAGCGAGTTAAAGGGAATAGATTTGATTGATAAAGAGTATACGGATATAGAGGTTTATGCTTGGGATAATAAGCAGAAACCGTATGCGAATATAGTACGTATCGTTAATAATGTACAATAAACAAAAAACTGATGTGGAAACACATCAGTTTTTTTGTTGTCTTATAAAATTAGTTTTTCATAATATTTCATCTCTTATTAACCGATTATACCGCAAACGTCCTCTGCAATTTGCTCAGGAGTAAGACGGTTTGCTTTGACGATTTCTTCAGGGTTATATCTGTCAAGAAATTCTTTCTTTAAACCGTAATTCAATACCTTGACGTCAGAATTGCCGTAAAATCTTGCAATCTTTTCGCCGAAACCGCCGTCTAAAACACCGTCCTCGACTGTTATAACAATGTCATGGTTTTCTTTAAGCTGTTCCAAAAGCTTATCGTCAGTACCTGTAATGTAAATAGGATTTATAAGTGTAGCTTTTACACCTGTTTTGTTTTCGATAATTTCAGCCGTTTTTGCACCTACCGAATAGAATGAGCCAAGTGCAACGATTGCAATTTTACTGCCGTTTTGAGTAACTTCATATTCATTTAGCTTGCTGAAGTCCTTTGTAACCTTTTTGCCGTCTGATACAACACTGATAGGTACACGGATTGCAACAGGGTGGTCGTTTTGCTCAATACTCCAATCAAGCATTGCAAGGTATTCTTCCTTTGTTGTCGGTGCAAGATAGACAAGATTAGGAATGTTAGACATCATCGGAATATCATATATACCAAGGTGAGTAACGTCATTCATACCGTAAACAGACGCCCAATATACAAGGATTGTTGCGGGACTGTTGTTGATACATAAATCCTGTGAAAGCTGGTCGTAGGTACGTTGAATAAATGTGCTGTAAACACCGTAAACAGGCTTGCCGCCGCTCTTTGCGATACCTGACGCAAGTGCAACGGCTGTTTCTTCGGCGATACCAACGTCAACAAACTGTGAGCCTGCCTCTTTTCTCTTGTCCTCTGTGAAACCGAAAACGGTAGGTGTGGCAGATGTAATTCCGACAACGGTCTTGTCCTCTTTCATTTTCTTTAAAAGAATATCGGCTGTCATTGAAGAATAATCTTCTCCGCCGTCTTGCGACATATCGGATTTACCTGTTTCAAGGTTGAATGGACCGCAGTAGTGCCAATTTTCCTTGTTTTCTTCTGCTATTTTGTAGCCCTTACCTTTTTGAGTACAAATGTGAACAACTACAGGATAAGTGCTGTCTTTAACCTGCTCGAATGCGGTGATAAGCGAATCAATGTCGTTTCCGTCTTTTACAAATACATAGTCAAGTCCCATTGATTTGAAAAGATTACATTCCGATTTACCGTCTGTATCGCGAAGCTGTTTTAGGTTTTTTATACAAACCGCCGTGATTTTCTGCGATAGACATATCGTTATCGTTTACAACGATTATAAGATTGCTGTTAAGCTCACTTGCAAAGTCAAGTCCTTCAAGAGCCTCACCGCCCGAAAGTGAACCGTCACCGATTACGGCAATTATATTTTCACTGTCACCCTTTAAATCACGACCTTTTGCAAGACCGCAGGCAAGTGAAACGGAAGTTGAAGTGTGACCGATTGTAAAGAAATCGTGGTCGCTTTCGTCGGGATTGCTGTAACCCGATACGTCATCATACTTGTCCTCGTACAAAAACGCATCTTTTCTGCCTGTAAGCATTTTATGCGGATAGCTTTGGTGAGAAACATCATACACGATTTTGTCTGTCGGTGAGTTAAAGACATAGTGAAGTGCGATTGTCGCCTCTACCATACCAAGATTAGGACCGAAGTGTCCGCCGTGTTTGCTTAGCTTTTGCAAAAGTGCTTGACGCATTTCGTCTGCAAGAATGTGAAGCTGTTCACTGTTTAAATTTTTTACGTCTGTCGGTTGATTGATTTTTTCAACATACATTTAAAATTCCTCCATAAGTTTATTTAATGTTATTTACCTATTTTGTTTTGGATACAATGACTTTAGCAACGTCAATCCCAAGATAATTCGCCTGTTTTCACGGCTGTTTCGTAACGGTCGATTTTGTAGTCCAGTCGCTTTAATGTGACATTCATTTGTTCCATTTGGTCGAGTAAATTTTTTCTTTGCTCAACCAAAAGCTGAAGTCTTGCCGGAATGGTTTCGTCACCCTCTTGAAAAAGTTTAACGTATTCGATAATTGATTCAACAGGCAGACCGGCACTTCGCATACAAATAACGTGCTCAACCCAACCTAAGTCGCTTTCCTGATAATCACGAATACCGCTTGATGTTCGTGTAACAGGCGGTATCATTCCGATACGTTCGTAATATCGCAAAGTGTCCTGCGAAATATCGTATTTTTCGCTTACTTCTTTTATAGTCATTAAAATCACCTCGCATATATTTTTTATTTACAAGTATATTATAATACTTGGAGTTTACTCTAAGTCAATAGTTTTTTGAAAATTTTTTGAAATAAATTAAGTGGAGGAGAAAATTTTAAACAAAAAAACAGGCAAAACCGAAAGGTTTTGCCTGTCTTATTATCATATTCGATAATGAATTAGTTTTCTTCGTTAATCTTAGCTTGAGCAGCTGCAAGTCTTGCGATTGGCACACGGAATGGTGAGCATGAAACATAGTCAAGACCAATCTTGTGGCAGAACTCAACTGATGATGGGTCGCCGCCGTGTTCACCGCAGATACCGATGTGAAGTTTTGGGTTAACCGGCTTACCAAGCTTAATAGCTGTTTCCATAAGCTTACCAACACCCTTTTGGTCAATCTTAGCGAACGGATCGTTTTCAAAGATTTTAGCGTCATAGTAAGCGTCAAGGAACTTACCTGCGTCGTCACGTGAGAAACCGAATGTAAGCTGAGTAAGGTCGTTTGTACCGAAACAGAAGAAGTCAGCTTCGTTAGCAATTTCGTCAGCTGTTAGAGCCGCACGAGGAATTTCAATCATTGTACCAACTTCGTACTTAAGTTCGATGCCTGATGCAGCGATTTCAGCGTCAGCTGTTTCTACAACGACTTTCTTAACGTACTTCAATTCTTTTATGTCGCCGATAAGCGGAATCATAATTTCAGGAACGATTGTCCAATCAGCGTGAGCCTTTTGAACGTTGATAGCTGCACGAATAACAGCCTTTGTCTGCATTTTTGCAATTTCAGGATATGTTACTGCAAGACGGCAACCTCTGTGACCCATCATAGGGTTAGCCTCGTGTAAACCGTTGATAATATCCTTAATAGCCTCAACGCTCTTGCCTTGAGCCTTTGCAAGCAATTCAATATCTTCTTCTTCTGTAGGAACGAACTCGTGTAGAGGTGGGTCCAAGAATCTGATTGTTACAGGGTTACCTTCAAGAGCCTCGTAAAGTTGCTCGAAGTCACCTTGTTGCATAGGAAGAATCTTATCAAGAGCTGCTTCTCTTTCTTCAACTGTATCAGCACAAATCATTTCTCTGAATGCGTCAATTCTGTTGCCTTCAAAGAACATATGCTCTGTACGGCAAAGACCGATACCTTCTGCACCAAGCTCCTTAGCTTTCTTAGCGTCAGCAGGAGTATCTGCGTTTGTACGAACTTTTAGTGTTCTGTACTTATCAGCCCATGACATAATTCTGCCGAATTCACCTGCGATTGATGCGTCAACTGTTGGGATAATACCATCATAGATATTACCTGTTGAACCGTCAAGTGAAATTGTATCACCTTCGTGATATTCTTTACCGTTAAGTGTAAACTTCTTGTTTTCTTCGTCCATTGCGATGTCGCCGCAACCTGATACACAGCATGTACCCATACCACGGGCAACAACGGCTGCGTGAGATGTCATACCGCCGCGAACTGTAAGGATACCTTGAGCGGCTTTCATACCTTCGATATCTTCAGGAGAAGTTTCAAGTCTTACAAGAACAACCTTTTCGCCTCTTGCAGCCCATTCTTTAGCGTCGTCAGCTGAGAATACAATCTTACCTGCTGCGGCACCCGGAGATGCACCAAGAGCCTTACCCATCGGTGTAGCAGCTTTTAGAGCGGCAACGTCGAATTGTGGGTGAAGTAGTGTATCAAGGTTTCTTGGATCGATCATTGCAACAGCTTCTTTTTCTGTTCTCATACCTTCGTCAACAAGGTCACAAGCAATCTTCAAAGCAGCTTGAGCAGTTCTCTTACCGTTTCTTGTTTGTAGCATATAAAGCTTTTTATTTTCAACAGTGAATTCCATATCCTGCATATCTCTGTAGTGATCTTCAAGAAGTTTGCAAACATCTTTGAACTGAGCAAATGCCTCAGGGAATTCTTCTTCCATCTTTGCGATTGGCATTGGTGTACGAACGCCGGCAACAACGTCTTCACCTTGAGCATTTATAAGGAATTCACCCATAAGCTTCTTTTCACCTGTAGCAGGGTCACGAGTAAATGCAACACCTGTACCGCAGTCATCACCCATGTTACCGAATGCCATTGACTGTACGTTTACGGCTGTACCCCATGAATAAGGAATGTCGTTATCACGACGGTATACGTTAGCTCTTGGGTTATCCCATGAACGGAATACGGCTTTAACGGCACCCATAAGCTGTTCTTTAGGATCTGATGGGAAGTCTTCGCCAATCTTTTCCTTATATTCAGCCTTAAATTGTGATGCAAGTTCCTTTAGGTCGTCAGCTGTAAGCTCAACGTCAAAAGTAACTCCCTTTTCTTCTTTCATCTTGTCGATAAGTTCTTCAAAATACTTCTTACCGACTTCCATAACTACGTCTGAATACATCTGAATAAATCTTCTGTAACAGTCCCAAGCCCATCTTGCGTTACCTGACTTCTTAGCGATAACTTCAACAACGTCTTCGTTAAGACCAAGGTTCAAGATTGTATCCATCATACCCGGCATTGATGCTCTTGCACCACTACGAACAGAAACAAGAAGTGGGTTTTCCTTATCGCCGAACTTCTTACCTGTGATTTCTTCCATCTTGCCGATGTACTCGTTGATTTCAGCCATAATATCAGGATTGATTGTACGACCGTCTTCGTAATATTGAGTACAAGCCTCAGTTGTAATTGTGAAACCCTGCGGTACCGGAAGACCGATATTTGTCATTTCAGCAAGGTTAGCACCTTTACCGCCAAGCAACTCTCTCATAGTTGCATTACCCTCTGTAAAAAGGTAACAATACTTTTTTGCCATTGGATTCTCCTCCTAAAGTTATAAAAATAGTAGCGACGGCGTCTGCCGCCATATGTCTGTATATTAATTATACCATAAATAAACGAAATGTCTATATTATTTATTCAATTTTTTTATAATTTGTGAAAAATATATCATTGTTTAGATATTTTTTTTATAAATCGACAAAAAAACACCGATGTGTCGGTGTTTTTTAGATTAGTTTTTTACGTCTTTCATTTCAAATACGTTAATTTTCGGTGCTTTGTATGACTCAATGTAGTCAAGTGTTTCGTCCACGTCATCGAAAACTTTGTAAAGAAGTTTACAGCCCGCTCTCAAAAACTTTTCCTTGACCGCAACTTCAAGCATATCAATCATTGCGTTGTAATATCCGTTTACGTTAAGTATGGCGATAGCTTTGTTATGTCTTTCAAGCTGTTTTAGAGTAAACACTTCAAAAAATTCCTCAAAAGTGCCTATTCCGCCGGGAACAATAACAAAAGCGTCCGCTCTTTCTTCCATTATACGTTTTCTTTCACGCATTGTGTCCGTTCTGATAAGTTCCGTACAGTCTTGGAAAATACGGCCGTCAACACCCATATCTTCATCATCAAAGAAATTCGGTACAACACCGACAATTTCGCCTTTCTTTTCATAAACACCGCGTGCAACCGCGCCCATAAGTCCGGATGCACCTGCACCGTAAACAAGTCCGTGACCTCTGTCAGCAATTTTACGTCCGAGTTCTTCGACTTGGCTGACATAAGATTTATCTATTGTGCTGCTTGACGCTCCGAATACACAAATTTTCATAATACATACCCCTTTCTGCCTGTTATTTTTGAGAAAAACTGTTGTAGAAAACAGTTTCGTTTAAATCTTTTCTGCTTGAATGAGCCGCCGAAGGCTCTGCATCGTCTGACGGATAACCTGTCGGTAAAAATGCAACGGGAACATAATTTTCAGGCAAATTGAATTGCTCTTTTACGTCCTTCGGATTAAATGAGCCTACCCAAGTCGTTCCGAGCCCTATGCTTTTTGCCGCCAACATCATATGCGTTGCAACGATAGCCGCGTCGATTTCACCCTCGTCGTGTCCGTCATTTCCGCGCGTCCAAGATGTTTCTTTGTCGTAACATACAAGGAAATTAAGCGGCGGATTAAATGCAAATTTCGTGCATTTGCTCACCTTTTCAAGTTCTTTTTCGTCGGTAAGTACAAGTATTCTCTGTGGCTGAAAATTTACGGCGGTAGGCGCTGCCTGCATTGCCGCAAGAATATAATCTATCTTTTCTTTCTCTACTTTTTTATCAGAAAATTTTCTGA
>ENA-OQRC01002548-OQRC01002548.1-human-gut-metagenome-genome-assembly--contig:-NODE-2548-length-10287-cov-3.849883_pt1 | contig 10287 bp, 10 predicted proteins | sample MGYA00243236_ERZ505102 | MGnify/ENA primary metagenome ERZ505102 (study PRJEB26097, sample SAMN02712089) | human gut metagenome | biome: Gut microbiome | host: Homo sapiens | place: Denmark... | reverse complement strand
GAAAGCAGGAGAGGAGCAGACGATATGCTGAACAACTCGCAGGGTTCTCAGGGAAACAATGACCTTCAAACCGCTCAGAACGCAATTGCCATCCTGATTGACCAGATCAGCAAGGCGCGTGGAGTTGGGCGGACAATCGTTATCGACAAAAACTGGCTCAACAACCAGCTCAGTGCTTTGCAGAACAGTCTGCCTGCCGCCGTGCATCAGGCACAGGCGGTCCTGAAGGAGAAGGAAGTCACCCTGTCCCGTGCGCAGCAAGAAGCGGAGATGCAGCGGCAGACCGCGGCTGATGATGCGCAGCGTCTGAAGGCACAGGCGGAGAAAGAAGCCGCCGCCGCGCGCGCCGAGGGCGAAAAGGCACGTGCCGATGCGCAGAAGGATGCAGAAGCCGCCAAGCAGGAAGCCGAGCGGATTCGCGCCGGCGCAGCGTCTCAGGCGAATGCGGATGCCCGCGCGATTATCGACAAAGCAAATAACGAAGCACGAAATATCATCTACAAGGCGCAGCAGGATGCCAATCGCCTTGTGCAGGCGGATGCCGTCCGTCAGCAGGCGGAGAAGGAAGCTGAAACGCTCCGTTCGCAGGCGAGCGAGGATATCGCCAAGCGGCAGGCGGACTGCCAGCAGTACATTGCGGGTCAGCTTGCGAATCTGGACAGCTATATGACGCAGATGCTGCAAAACGTTCGCAATGCGCGCAGTCAGGTGCGCGGACAGTAACGGTTCTCCATGGAAAGCAAATTTTCTTGCAGGTGTTACAATCAATTCACCAGAAATTCATGCAGACTTCATATTCCTGCACTAAGATACTCTTGCAAACGGCGGAAAGCCACCATCCACCGATTGCAATCTCCTTTTTCCAGGCATTTTCCCCAAAGGGAAATGCCGAACCTCCCTATCCTCCATACAAAGCAAAGCCCGCCAATGCTGTGAAGCGTCGGCGGGCTTTGTGATTGGGCGCATAAATTTTCCGAGGCACGGAAATGCTTCTCCGCATAGGGAGGCATGAAGCGATGCGGAAAAAGCAGGTGCTGCAGCTGCTGACAATGCTGACGGCGACCGCCGCCGTGTGCGCGGGACTCTTCCTGCGCCATCAGCCAATGGAAGTGGCGGCAGTGCGCGTGGAGAAGGGGAACATTTGCCGCACGGTCGGTGTCGCAGGGATGGTCTGCTACACGCAGGAAACGCCCGTCACGGCAATGGTCAGCGGCATGGTGGACGCGCTGTATGTAATCGAGGGGGAGCGCGTGACGCAGGGGCAGGCGCTGGCGCGGATCAGCGGCGGTACGGCGCAGGAACAGGCGGTGCTGGCGCTGATGACGCATTTGGATGACGACGGGCGCAGTGCCCTGATGCAGACGCTGGCAGAGGGCAGTGTCCTGCGCGCGCCTGTCAGCGGGATTGTGCAGCGCGTGGCGACGGCAGCGTATGCGCCCGTGCAGGCGGGGAGCATCCCCATGACGATTGCAGCGGGCGCGCCGGAAATCGTCTGCCTGTGCGTTCCGGCGGATGCGGAAGATGTGCGCGTTGGGCAGCTGGCGGACATCAGCACAAATGGCAAGCATTGCGGCTACGCGACGGTCGCGAGCATCAAGCCGATGATTGCGGAAAGCTCTTCCGCCTATCGCCTGATTTTGACGCCGCAGGACGGGCTGACCCTCATCCCCGGCATAGAGGTGGAAGCGCAGATTACCGCCGAATATCATGCGCAAGTCACAACGCTGCCGCTCAGTGCCATCACGCCCGACGAAACGGTCTGGTGGATTGCTGATGGCATTTGCACAGAAATTTCCGCGCAAATCGTGCAGACGGACGAAAATAGCGCGTGGGTCAGTCTGCCGGAAGGAATCAGCGTGGTGAACGGCGAATTTGACCGCTGTCAGCAAGGCGTTCGCGTCCGGATTGCGGAGGGTACGCCGTGACGCTGCGGGACGCGCTGGATTTTGCGCTGACCAGCCTGCGCGGAAATCTGGCGAAATCACTGCTGACGGTGCTGGGGCTGGGTGTCGGCGTTGGCGCGGTGCTGACGGTGCTTTCGCTGGGCGACGCGGGCGAAATCCGCGTGGAGGAAGAAATCGCGCGCTTGGGTGTGGACAAAGTATGGTTCTGCGCGGAAAATCCGGCGTATCCGCTGACGGAGGATTGCCGCGCTATCGCTGCTTCCACGGGCGCGGATGTTTGCCTTGGCGCATCGACGATGGACGCGGTGTCGCTCGGCGGGCAAACCGTCTATGCGCAAATTGCCGGATATGACGACGGCTTAGAAGCGGTGCATCACCCCAGCAGCGTGCAGGGACGCATGTTCACCGTGCGCGAGTACAGCGGTGAAAGGGTCGCCCTGCTTGACGAGACGCTGGCGGGGCGGCTGAACGCGGCGGTGGGGGATTTCATCAACTGCGGCGGGCGGCGCTACTGCATCGTCGGTGTCGTCGCGGGGATGCCCGCACAGAGTGCATCGCTGGGCAGTGGAATGCTCCTTCTGCCGCTGCAAACGTGGCAGGATGCCTATGCGCTGGCCCCAACAGAACTGGCGCTGGCCGTCCCGAAGGGCGAAAAGGCGGGGGAACTGGCTGAGGATGTTTTGGCGAAGCTGCACAATCTGCCGGGAAAATATCTCTCCGTGACGCTGGAAAACGAGGTTGACGCCGCGAAGTCGGTCGTGCGGATTTTCGTGATGGTACTGGCGTGCGTGGCGTTCGTGTGTGTTGCGACAGGCGCCATCGGCGTGATGAACGTGCTGTTGATTTCCGTACGGGAGCGGCGGCGTGAAATCGGACTCCTCAAGGCAATTGGCGCAACGTCGCGGCAGGTGGCGCTGCTGTTTCTACTGGAAGCGGCGGCGTATGCGTCGCTGGGCGGGCTGCTGGGGATTCTCCTCGGCTTGGGGATGACGGCGCTCTTCGGCGCACTGATTGGCTTGATGCCGCAGGTGAAGTGGCTGCACATGGGACTGCTGCTGGCGGGTGCGGCGGTGCTGGGGCTGAGCTTTGGCGTGATTCCCGCGGCAAAAGCGGCAGGACTTCCTCCAGCACAGGCACTTAGAACCGAGTGATTTTTTGGGCAATTTGTCTACAAAAAGCGTTTCTTTTCAACCATGAGAGACATTCTGCACAAGGAATTGCGCAAAGAATTGGCAATCCGGCCTATTTACGATTTGGCGAAAAACAGGTATAATATCGACAGTGGCCAAGCAAGAGGAACCATTCGCAAGCGTGGTGCTGGCCAACCGGATTACGAATTTTCGTGAGGAGGAATTCATTATGGCAAGTGTATCCCTGCAGCACATCTACAAGGTGTACGCCGGCGGCGTGACGGCTGTCAGCGACTTCAACCTCGACATCAAGGACAAGGAATTTATCGTTCTGGTCGGCCCGTCCGGCTGCGGCAAGTCCACCACCCTGCGCATGGTTGCCGGCTTGGAAGAAATCTCCGACGGCGAACTGTATATCGGCGACAAGCTGGTTAACGACGTTGCTCCGAAGGATCGCGATATCGCGATGGTGTTCCAGAACTACGCGCTGTATCCGCACATGACCGTGTTCGACAACATGGCGTTCGGCCTGAAGCTGCGCAAGACCCCCAAGGACGAAATCAAGCGCCGCGTGGAAGAAGCTGCCCGCGTTCTGGGCATTGACCACCTGCTGAACCGTAAGCCGAAGGCTCTGTCCGGCGGCCAGCGTCAGCGTGTTGCTCTGGGCCGTGCTATCGTCCGTGAGCCGAAGGTCTTCCTGTTCGACGAACCGCTGTCCAACCTGGACGCTAAGCTGCGCGTGCAGATGCGTACCGAAATCACCAAGCTGCATCAGCGCCTGCAGACCACCTTCATCTACGTTACCCATGACCAGACCGAAGCTATGACGATGGCTTCCCGTATCGTGGTCATGAAGGACGGCGTTGTGCAGCAGGTGGATACGCCCCAGAACCTGTACGACTTCCCGGCGAACGAGTTTGTCGCAGGCTTCATCGGCTCTCCGCAGATGAACTTCTTCGACGTGCGCCTCAAGCGCGAAAACAACGAAGTTGTTGCGTACTTTGGCGACAACAAGATCGTTGTGCCGCAGGGCAAGGTTTCCAAGTTTGTGGATGAGTCCTATGTGGGCCGCGAAGTTGTCATGGGCATCCGTCCGGAAAACATCCATGACGATGAAATGTTCCTCGCCAACGCTGCCGATGCGGCCATCGACGTGAAGGTTGAAGTGACTGAGAAGATGGGCTCCGAAACCTATCTGTACCTGACCACCACCGGCAAGGAAGGCAACATCATCGCTCGCGTCAACCCGCGCACGACGTCCGTCGCTGGCGCTGAAATCAAGGTGGCGTTCGACGTGAACCACCTGCACTTCTTCGACAAGGAAACCGCCCGCACCATTCTGGTGTCCGATGCTGTTCCCGCGCCGACCAAGACCAATCTGACGAAGTAATTCACTTCACACAGAATTTTCAGGAAGCACTTTCTCCGTAATGGGGAGGGTGCTTCCTTCTTTTTCATCGGCAGAACGTTTGTTTTTGTGCTAAATTCACAAAAAAGTTTCGATTTTCGGCAAAATCCGCTTTCCTCCCGCGCGAAAGTGTGCTATACTGAAATAGGATATTCTGACACAGGCGCCGCGTGGGATGGCGGCGCGAAAGGGGCGTATACCTTTGATGAACAAACGTTTGCAGGAACAGGTTGACAACGTGCTGAATCGCCTGAGTGTACCCATCACGATTCTGGATGCGGATTCGGACAGACTGCCGGACGGGATGCCGCTATCTACGCTTCGCCTGACTGAGGGTGAAGCGCGTGCCATGCTGGGCAGCCTGTATATGGCGGTGCCGCCGCTGCATATCGTGCTGACTTGCGCCGAGCAGCAGCCCGGCGCGCGCGACGTGCTGCAGCTGGCGGCGATGTTGATTGCCGCGCTCGACCACTCCGGCGAAAATCGCACCGAGAGCAGCAGCGACGTGTATTGCCGCGCGCTCCGGGGCGACCTGATGGGCAGCGAACTGGAGGCGCTCAGCCACGAGCATCAGCTGCCGCAGGAGATGGATCGCACGGTCATGCTCTTCCACATCGTGCAAACCGAAAACGAGTGCGCCTATGACCTGCTGCGGGACATTACGCCGGTGCAGGACAAGGATGTGCTGCTGAACATGGATCGTCACACCGTTGTGCTGATTAAGGAAATGACGGACGTGGAAACGATTGATGACCTGCACCAGTTTGCACAGGCGCTGCAAGAGACGCTGATGGGCGAAACGGCGCACCAGATGACCGTCGGCATCGGCAAAATGCGCCGCACCATCGACGAATTGCGCGACAGCTACAACGAAGCGCGCCGTGCTATTGAAGTCGGACGCATTTTCAAGCCGGAAGAAAGCATTTATATTTACAGCCGCCTGATTCTGGAGCGCTTCCTGATGGAGCTGCCGCAGGACATCAGCGCTTATTATCACGGGCTGCTCTTCAACCGCAAGAATCAGCGCCTGTTTAACGAGGAAATGCTCTACACCATCGAAATGTTCTTCAAGAAGGACTTGAATCTGTCCGACACGGCGCGTCAGCTTTATATTCACCGCAACACGCTGGTGTATCGGCTGGACAAGGTGCAGCGGCAGACGGGGCTGGATTTGCGCTCCTTCGACGATGCCATCACCTTCAAAATCCTGATGGAGTTGAAAAAAGTCAGCGGCGACAAAGCGCCCCGGAAATAAACGATAAGGAGGATTTTTCCCATGAAAAAGAAACTTGCGCTCGTGCTGTCTCTTGTCCTGTGCTGCGCGATGCTCAGCGGCTGCACGACGCTCACCGCTCTGATGGGCAAGCAGATGGCGAATGCCGCCACCGACGATACCAGCGGCGACACCGTCACGATTTCCCGCGAGGAGTATGAGAAGTACAAGCAGTTCGACAAGCTGCTGGAACTGATGGACATCGTGGATGAAGGGTACTTCGAGGACTACGACAAGCAGAGTTTGCTTGACGGCGCGGCGAACGGCCTGCTCTCCGGGCTGGGTGATCCGTACACCTTCTACTACACACCCGAAGAGTACGCCAAGCTCTGGGAGGATGACGAAGGCGAATACGCGGGTGTCGGCATCCAGATTTCCACGTCCTATCTGACGGGAATCTGCACCATCAGCCGCGTGTTCGACAACGGCCCGGCGCATGAGGCGGGCGTCCGCAAGGGCGATATCCTCTACAAGGTGGAGGATTTGTATGTCAACTCCAGCACCATTAACGATGCGGTAGATATCATGCGCGGCACGCCGGGCACGGATGTGCACGTCACGTTCCTGCGTGGTACGGAAGAAATGGCGTACACGCTCACGCGCGCGAACATTAACGTCAACCGCATTGATTCCATGATGCTGACCGACGAAATCGGCTACATTTATCTCTACGACTTTGCAGGCGACTGCGCTGAAAAGTTTGAAACAACCGTTAATAAGATGGTGGAGAACGGCACGAAGGGCTTGATTATCGACCTGCGCGACAACCCCGGTGGCTGGGTGAACGACGCGCAGAGCATCGCCGATATCTTCCTTGACAAGGGGACGCTGTGCTATTTGCAGTACAAGAACGGCGAACGCTACTACTACCGCACAAAGGACGGCAAGGTGGAGATGCAGCTGGTGATTCTTGTCAACGAGAACAGCGCATCGTCCTCCGAAATCCTCACCGGTGCACTGCGTGACCGCGCGAACGCGACCGTTGTTGGCAAAAAGACCTACGGCAAGGGCATCGTGCAATCGGTCGTGCCGCTCTCCGACGGTTCTGGGATGCAGATTACCGTTGCGCAGTACTACACGCCCAACGGCTACGCGGTGCACAAGCAGGGCATCACGCCGGACGTGGAAGTGGACGGAGACAACGGCATGTACGAGTTGGGTGACCTGACCGACGCACAGCTTGCAAAAGCGCTGGAGGTCATGCAGGAAAAGCTCGCGGAAACGAAATAATCACCAAAAGCCGGGGCAACCAGAACGCTGTCCCGGCTTTTGCATACGAAAAAAGCGCTGGAACGTACATTCCAACGCCTTTTGCGCGTTTGAGAGACGAATTAGTCCTCGTCCTCTTCCGCATTCTGTTCTTGGAAAATTTCAAAGACCGCGTTCAGCACGTCCTCGTCTTCCACGCCGGAGTAGGTTTCTTCATCGCCTTCACGAATGACCTTGAGAATCACCACTTCGTCCTGCTCGTCGTCATCCTCAATTTCTTCATCGTCCAGCGGAATCATCACCATGTAGTCGTCGTTGTTGTACTCGACCACGTCCAGCAGCAGGAACTCCACATCGTTGCCGTTTTCGTCGGTCAGCGTGATGATGTCCTCGTCCTGAATTTCGCTCATCGTCAGCCTCCTGCGTCACTCCGCGTCGGTGAACATGCTGTCGTCGCCCTCGTCGCCGTCGGCGAAGTTGTAGTCGTCGGCAAACATCTGCTTAAATTCCTCGAAGATGGCATCGGTGATGCTGTCATCCTCTTCCGGCACAAATTCTTCGGTCTCGTCATCGACGATTTCAGAGCGGAGAATTACGACCTCGTCGTCATTTTCATCCTGCGGGACCAGCACCACATACTCGTTGTCGCCATGTTCCATGCGGGCGGCGATGTCATAGAGATATTCCGTGCCGTCCTCGTCGGTCATCACGACCACGTCCAGATCATCTTCATCCTGCACGTCCTGCGGATTCAGTTCAGGGGTGTTGGGGGTATCAGTCATGATAGCTGCCTCCTTCAATTGCACTTAGGAACCTCCCACATTGTAGCACATCGGGCGCGCTTGTGCAAGCGTTTCCGGCGTTGACAGGCGGAAAATTTTATGATATTATCGGGAAAACGCGGAAAGGGAGATTGGCGAATGATACCAGCGGCGATTCAGGCGCTTCTGCCCCAACATCCGGGCGAAGAGAACCGCATCGGGCTTTCAGGCGCGCAGGTCGTGATGTATGAGGATTGTGTGCTGAAAGTGCAGCCGGACACGGGAAATGCGGCGAATGAGGGCATCATGCTGCGGTTTTTGAAGGGGCGGCTGCCCGTGCCGGAGGTGCTGGCGGAGGCGGTGCAGGGTGGAATGCGCTATCTGCTGATGACGCGCCTTCGCGGGCGGATGCTCTGCGACGAAGCGTTTCTGGACAATCAGCCGCTGCTGGCGCGCCGGATGGCGGATGCGGCGGAGATGCTCTGGAATGTCGACATTGCGGGCTGTCCCTGCTCCTATGTGCTGGACGACGTCCTGCAAAAGGCGGAAGCAGACATCGCCGCTGGGCGCGTCACCATTGACACCGCGAATCAGCCGGACACATACGGCGCAGGTGGATTTGCATCGCCGGAAGCGCTGCTGGCATGGCTGAAAGCGAACCGTCCACCGGAAACGCTCGTTATGTCTCATGGTGACTTCTGCCTGCCGAACATTCTCGCGGACGAAAAGGGGATTGTCGGCTTCATTGATCTGGGGCAGGCGGGCTGTGCCGACCGATGGCGCGACCTCGACCAAGGCTTATGGAGCATGTGGGCGAATACGACCGGGCTTTTTGGCGGAAGGGCGCGCACGTTCGACCGAAATACTCTCTTTTCCGCGCTGAATCTCCCCCTTGATGAGGAAAAACTGCGCTACTACTCGCTTTTGAGCGAACTTTGCCCCTGAAAAAACGCCGCTCACTGCCATTGTCAAGCAGTGAACGGCGTTTCGTCGTCAGCGGATAACAAGTTCCATCGGGTAGTGGTCAGAGCCGCGGATTCTGGGGTGTGCGTTCGCATCGACTATGCGCTCCACCATGCGTTCGGACACAAGAAAGTAATCCAGCCCGCCCGCGCGAATGCCCTTGCGATAGGCGAACGCACCGGGCGCGGTGTCCGGATGAACGTGGCGATAGGCATCAACGAAGCCGCTTTGCAGAAGCGCCGCCATCCCGCTGCGTTCCTCGCGCGTGAAGCCCGGAACGTGCATTCCCTGCGACTTTCCGGCTAAATCCGCATCGTTGTAGGCGGCATTCAAGTCCCCGCAGAGAATGACGGGTTTCTGCGCATCAAGCGCCTGCAAATGACGAAGCAGCGCGTCATTCCACGCGACACGCTCTGGCAGGCGGCTCAAATCCGCCGCGACATTCGGCGCGTAGGCGTTCACAAGGTAAAAGTCACCCAAATCCGCCGTAATCACACGCCCCTGCGTATCCGTTTCATCCTCGCACAAGCCGAAGCGGGAGGATACAGGCGTCCGCAGCGTCAGCACCGCAGTGCCGGAATAACCGGGGCGGTCGGCGTAATTCCAAATGCCTGTAAACCCCGGCAAATCCAGTTCGCCTTGACCCGCCTGCAGCTTCGTCTCCTGCAGGCAGTAAACATCCGCGTCCAGCCGCGCGAAAGCATCCAGCAGCGTCCGGTTCATCAGCGACCGAAAGCCGTTGATATTCCACGAAATCAGCTTCATTTCTGCTCCTTACCGGTATCCCAGCGCGTCCCACTCCGGCGGGTCGGTGCTGTCGCGCCCGGTGTAGCATTCCGGGAAAAGCGCTGCCGTCGAGTACGGCTCATCCGCCGCATACAGGTGCGAAAGGTCGCCTGACTGCATACAGCGGAACACGACCTCGCCCTTGACGCGCTCTTCCGTCACCAGCGTCGTCACGCTGGACGGCTGTGTGCAGAAGCCGTGCCACAGCAGCATCGGCGACACGCCCAGCAAGTGCCCGATGCACGCCATCATAATGCCGAAGTGGCAGAACAGCACAATCGTGTCCGGCTGGTTATTTTCGCAGCGGTACAGATGTCCGTCGCGAATCATACCGTAGCGCGCCAGCAGCGCATCCATGCCCGCCTGCGTTTCACGCCAAATCGCATCGACCGTGCCGACGCGGAACAGTTCATCCTCCATCCAGTGATTCACGTCGTACAGCAGCGGATGCCCCTGCCACAGCCGTGGCTTGTAGTCCCACGGAATCCGCTCTGCGCCCGTCTCCGGGTCAATGCTCCGTCCGCGGAACTCCGCCAGCCACGGCAGCGTTTCCGCCGTGCGGTGCGTGCGCTCCAAGGTGTACCGCGCGGTTTCCTGCGCACGCCCCAGCGGGGAGGCGTAGAAGTCCCGCACGTCGAGTTTTGCCAGCCGAAGCGACAGCAGCTGCGCCTCCCGATGCCCTTTCAAGGTCAGCGAATCGTGCTTGTAGTCCGGTTCAGCATGGCGGACAAACATCAGTTTCATCGTTTTGCACCTCATACTATTTCAAAATGAGAATGCGCCAAGATGCGCCGCGAGTTTTTCGTTCTGGCTAACGGGAGTGAAATGCAGCGTAGCAGCGCTACGCTAAATG
>ENA-OQRC01002544-OQRC01002544.1-human-gut-metagenome-genome-assembly--contig:-NODE-2544-length-10293-cov-21.188220_pt1 | contig 10293 bp, 5 predicted proteins | sample MGYA00243236_ERZ505102 | MGnify/ENA primary metagenome ERZ505102 (study PRJEB26097, sample SAMN02712089) | human gut metagenome | biome: Gut microbiome | host: Homo sapiens | place: Denmark... | reverse complement strand
ACGTAGCTTACAAGAGCGAGATGACAGCTTCTGATACCATCATAACCAACAACAACTATGGTGGTCTTCCTATCGCTAAGTGGACCAATTTCCGTACCAACCTTTATGATAAGGTGACAACCGGTCTTCATTGCGGTATCAACCTCCGTATGATGCGTTATTCAGACGTTTTGCTTCGTGCTGCAGAGTGCGAGAACGAGGTGAACGGTCCTACACAGCAGGCTATCGACTGGATTAACCAGGTTCGTGAGCGTGCCAACCTGAAGGATTTGAGTCTCTCAGACTTCGATACCAAGGATAAGCTCTTCGAGCAGATTGCCAATGTAGAGCGTCCAAAGGAGTTCGGTTGCGAGTATGGTCGTGGTTTCGATTTGATTCGTTGGGGATTCTTCTATGATCAGGGTCGTTTGGCTCAGTTGAAGGAGCACGGAACCTTCCGTCGTTCTCCATACAAGGCAAAGGAGTCAGTAAGCTACTCTTTGGTAGGTGTTGATTCAGAGGTGAAGAGCTCTTACGATACATACGTACCAGGTCATGAGTTCCTGCCTATCTATCAGGGCTTGTTGAATGATAACCCTAACCTGACAGGTAACTCAGCTAATACGAATACGGATAACTCATCTGATTTCTTCGGAAGAGGTTGGACTGTTCATCCTGTAGTTAACTTGGGCAACTAATAATATCTATTCCTATGGGGGGGCTTAAGGATAGCCCCATAGGAAAACCAAAATAACAATTTATATATTTATAATAGGATATAATATGAAACGTCTAAATAAATTAGCATCCGTCTTCTGTGTGGCAGCCATGGCATTGACAGCGATGACAGGATGTGAGGGTAGTGACATGTTTAGCGTCAACTCTCCTGATTGGCTCTCTGAAAAGATTGATTCAATCGAAAAAGCTAACCAATCTACAGAGGAAGTGCTCGTAGGTATGAATGAGGATGTTTATACTGTAGGTAATACTGATTTCTCTTCAGCCTTTTTTACTTCATTCTCAAAGTATTATGTGGTTCAAGACAACCAGAAGTGGAATGCCGTGTTCAATCTGAACATCAATCCTTCTGCGACTAACACCTATAAGAACTTTGCCCTCGTCATCACCAATGATGTGGATCGTGGCGGAACAGGTTATACCGAGTATGGTGCTATCCGTTTTGATAACCAGCCAAGCGGTAACTCTGAGTGGGGTGACCATATCGACAGAAGCTGCGTGCAGAGTAATCTCACCTTTGAAACTGATACAGACAAGGGTGTAGATAAGTTGGGTGGTAAGGTAACATTGACGGTTGACCGTTCCCGTGTAGATACTTTCATGGTGAAGATTACCAATGGTACTGTTACCAAGACCTACATTCAGCCATCTAAGATTGCTAATCTGAATGCAGACGAGAGCAATACCAACATCCGTTGCTTCCTGGTACCTGAGGGCTCTTACATCGATTTCATGCAGAGCAACGTAGAACCTATCGGCGGTTATACATCTGCCCAGGATAAGGCTCCGGTTTCTATGGTGTTGAACAATGTTCCTGCCGAAGTAGACGAGAATACACCCCTAGAGAAGGCAATGGAGAATGTATCTGCTACCGTAACCTTCGAGGAAGGTATAACCAAGGTAATTCCTGCCAAGGAACTTTATTTCTCTCCCATCAACGATATGGATGTTTCTGGCACCAAGAACCTCATCGTCATCTATAACAAGACATTCAAGGGCGAGAATGCTTCTACTCCTATCGTTGCACAGAAGACATTCGAAGTTGTGCCAGCTATCACAGCTCTCCATATAGTAAGTGCGCCTAAACGTCTTGACTATACATATTATGAAGCTTCTGGTATAACATTGCCAGAAAATGCAACTTTGGCTTTAGATGTAAAAGGCTTGGCAGTACAAGCTACATATTTGGATGGCAAGACTCGTGACATTGCTCTTGATAAGTTAACTTTCTCTAGTGTACCTATGAAGGTTGGTAAGCGTGCTATTACGGTAACTGCAAAAAATGGTGTTAAGACAACTTTCGATGTTAATGTAACGAAGAGTGCTGCTACATTCGTAACCCCTAGCCCTGCAGTCTTGGGTGCAGAGGATTGCACTAGTCCATGGTGGAGTGCTCACCTTGATGCAGATGTTCATGTCCCTTCTGGTGAAGTTCGTGCATTCTCTCTGACTAATTATGGCGCAGCTGCTAATTTTAACAATTATGTAATAGTCCTCCGCAAGGCTGATTTGAGTGAGTATGGTGTGTTCCGTTCTGACAACTGGGGATGGGGCGCCGCTGTAGGTGGTGATGGTGCTCCTAGTATCTCTCATGCAGGAACTCAGGGTGAATGGGCAACTTGGCTTGCTGGTATGAATGGTGCCAAAGTACAAGTTTATGTAGCCAATCAAAATGGTAAGGTTAATATTTTGGCAGTGATGGTTGGTACTACAGGACAGGTTTCTACACAGTATTATCTGGATATTCCTGTAGAGGCTGATGATGTCAATGTTGACTTTACTGTAGATAGCAGCTGCTTGAAGTTCGATTCTACATCTTCTGCTCGCAAGCACTATACTCGTGCTCACCGCAGATAATCCTCGAAGAGAAATCTTTGGCAAAACTATAATAATAAGGTAGGTCTTGATGCTAACAGGCTTCCATAGACCTGCCTTTATTAGAAAGAAAATATAAAGGATATAAAAACTAACTAAACGTAAGGAAACAATGAAGAAACTTCATACTTTAGTACTATTGCTCGCTTGTACTTTGGCGGTAGGCTGTAGCAGTGGAGGCGATGACCCAATTGACGATCCAAAGCCTACACCAACTCCTACGCCTACTCCAACACCTAGTGATCCAACGGATGCCGACTTAGCAAACTACAAGTGCCCAACCTATGTTGATAACTATGTATCCATAGCCGACTGGAGTAAGCGTAGCCAGTGGAATCTTGCCAATGTGCACGACCCATCGGTGATGAAGGCAGCCGACGGCTATTATTATATGTATCAGACTGATGCCAGCTATGGCAATGCCCACGATGGTCATGGACACTTCCATGCTCGTCGAAGCAAAGACCTCGTAAACTGGGAATATCTCGGTAGTACGATGAAGGTGGCTCCTGCTTGGGTGAAGGCTAAGTTGAACGAGATTCGTGCTGAGCAAGGTTTGGCTCCTATCGCCAACCCAAAATATGGCTATTGGGCTCCTTGCGTAAGAAAAGTGAAGGATAATCTTTATCGTATGTACTATGCCATCGTGGTGGACAACTACATCAAGACAGGTGGCATTACCTATGATGGCTCTTGGACGGAGCGTGCCTTCATCGGTATGGCAGAGACTACGGACCCATCCAGCAACAAGTGGACAGACAAGGGGTTCGTGATTTGCTCTTCTTCTGATAAGGGTAAGAACTGGACTCGCAAATCGAACAGCGACTGGGACGGCTACTTCAAGTTCAATGCCATCGACCCTTCGTTCATCATCACACCTAATGGCGAGCACTGGCTTATCTATGGCTCTTGGCACAGCGGTATCGCTGCCGTGCAGTTGAACCCAGAGACAGGCAAGACCTTGAAAGAACTTCCTAAGTCATACGGTACAGCAGATGAGATTGCTCCTTACGGAAAGCTTATCTTCACTCGTACCAACGGTAGTCGTTGGCAGGGAGCTGAGGCTCCTGAGGTTGTATACCATGATGGATATTATTATCTCTTCTTGGCTTACGATGGCTTGGATGTTCCTTACAACACCCGTGTGCTTCGTTCCAAGAATGTGGACGGTCCTTACGAGACGATGAACAACAGAGTGACTAATGCAGCCAATGGCGCAGGTGACAATCCTACCGTCTTGACTCATCCTTATAAGTTCAGCCAGGGATATGGTTGGGTAGGCATCAGCCACTGTGCCGTCTTCGACGATGGCGCGGGCAACTGGTATTATGTATCCCAGCAGCGTTTCCCACAGAATGTAGGTGGAAATGCTTATAGCAACGCCCTGATGATGGGTGGCGTGCGCAGTATCAAGTGGAATGAGAACGGATGGCCTGTTGTCATGCCTGAGCGTTATGGCGCTGTGCCACAAGTGGCTATCAAGGCTAGCGAACTGGCTGGCACTTGGGAAGGTATCGACCTCGCTTATGAGTATGGCAAACAGCGCGTCAGCACCGAATTTACACTCAATGCCGACGGCTCAATGACGGGTGGTACGGCTTGGCCTAATGTGAAGGTATGGAACTTTGATACTTCTTCTAATACACTCACCATCGGTACTACCAAGCTCAAGGTACAGCGTGAGGTTGACTGGGAGGCTAGTCCTCGCAAGTTGACTATCGTATACTCTGGCGTCAGTGGTAGCAAGAGCTTCTGGGGCAAGAAAAAATAAATGTTAGTTAGTTTTTAAGGTATAAAAGAATCTAAGTAGAATCTTTGGGGGAGTTAAGCAGTGAAGCTATGACTCCCCTTTTTTGTTAAAAAAATAGAGAAGATATACAGATGAAACAAACTGCAATGAAATATTTTGGCATTGTGGCGATAGCCATGATGCTAGCGCCAGCTGAGTCTCGTGCACAACAGCCTTTGGTTGTAGATACTCCTTTTGTCCACGACCCCGTAATGGCGTATGAGAATGGCAAGTACTATCTCTACTGCACAGGTCATGGCATCACGCAGATGACTTCCACCGACCGCAAGCATTGGACCATCGTTCCTCAGGGCGTGCTCAAGAACAGCGAGATTCCGGCATGGACGCATGATAGTGTGCCGGGTTTTACCACGCATATCTGGGCTCCGGATGTTATCCGCTTCAAGAACAAGTGGTATCTGGCTTATTCCTGTTCCACCTTTGGCAAGAATACTTCTGCCATCGGCTTGCTGAGCAATACTTCCTTATCTGATAAGGATGGATGGAAGGATGAGGGCTGCCTCGTCGCCTCCAAGGGCGATAGAGACAACTGGAATGCCATCGACCCGAATTTCATTGTTGATGAGAAGGGGAACCCTTGGCTTACCTGGGGTTCTTTCTGGGATGGTATCCAGATGATCAAGCTGGATAAGAAGACGATGCATGTCAAGAAGGGCGCCAAGCCTCAGACCATCGCCCGTCGTCATGTCGTGGGCGATGCATCAGCAGAACCGAATCCTACTTCTAAGTTTGCCGGTACCAATGCCATCGAGGCTCCTTTCATCATGAAACATGGTGGTTATTACTATCTCTTCGTGAGCTGGGATTACTGCTGCCGTGGCATCAAGAGCAACTATCGTGTTGCCGTGGGCAGGAGCAAGAAGGTGGCTGGTCCTTATCTGGATAAGGAGGGTAGGGACATGCGCAATGGCGGTGGTACGCTGATTCTGGAAGGCGATAAGAAAGAATATGAGGCGATGGGCCATTGCTCTGCCTACTCTTTCCCTGATGGCGATTTCTTCTTCTGTCATGGTTACAGCGTGCCAAAGAATGGCGCCAGCATCCTGGTTCAGAAGAAAGTCAACTGGACGGAAGATGGGTGGCTGACGCTGGAATAGCCTCGATTTTTAAAACACGGACAAATTGAATTTGTCCGGCTCTTTGTCCGGTGGCTTGTAAGTTCTTGAAAATAAGAATCTTGTGAGGATGCGGGCAATTTGTCCGGACAAATTCAATTTGTCCGTTTGTTTTTTTTAGTCCTTTTGGGCTTGAAAACCTTGGGATATGATGCCGAAACCTATGAGATGCTGGGAAGAAACCTATGAGTTATGATGAAAGAAACTATGAGTTGTGGGGGAGAAAACTATGACTTATTTTTTTAACAATTCAAGATGAGAAAACGAAAATGCGGAAAAAAGTCCCGATAGTGGTGCCAAAAGTTGCTTTTTTAGGCACTTTTTGCACCACTATCGGGCTTTTGGCAAATGAAACTTACTATCATGCGTTATCCTGCCTTCGATACACTCTATGCCATAGTATTTTAGCGTAGAAGAGACTGAAAAATACTGAAACTTGTAAAATAAGGCGTTCTGAATACCCCGAAACATGTAAAATAAGGCACTCTGATGAGTTAAAAACATGTAAAATAAGGCTTTCCTCATTATTTTTTCTTACCTTTGTTCGCCCCGAAAAAACAACGGGATTGGGTTGTGGAAAGGGGGAAAGAGAAAATAGAGATAAATATAAGAAATGAACAAATTAAAAGCTTTATTGGGTTTCGACCCAAAGACTACTACGGTCAAGACTGAGTTGGTTGCTGGTATGACTACCTTCCTGACCATGTGTTACATCCTGGCAGTAAACCCTACTATCCTTGCTACCACAGGTATGGACAAGGGAGCTCTCTTTACTGCCACAGCTATCGCTTCAGCCATCGCCACCTTCCTGCTGGCTTTCATGGCAAAGTTGCCTTTCGCCCAGGCTCCTAGTATGGGACTGAATGCCTTCTTCGCCTTCACCCTTTGTCAGGCTATGGGCTTGACCTGGCAGCAGGCTTTGGCGGTGTTGCTCGTAGAGGGTATCATCTTCCTTGCCATCACCTTTCTCAATATCCGCGATAAGATATTGGAGTGTATTCCGAAGAATCTCCGATTCGCCATTTCGGCTGGTATCGGTATGTTTATCGCTTTTATCGGTTTGAAGAATGCGGGCATCATTACTGCCAATGCGGATACTTTCGTGCAGCTCGGCAAGTTTACACCAGTCAGCATCCTGGGTCTCATCAGCATCCTGCTCTGCGGCTGTCTGATGGCGAGAAGAGTGAAGGGCTCTTTGTTTATCGCCATCATCATCTCTACATTGATAGGTATTCCGATGGGCGTAACCCAGTTCTCTGACAACTGGATGCCGGTATCTACCCCTCACAGCATCGCTCCTATCTTCTGCCAGTTCGATTTCACCGGCTTCTTTACTCCTAAGATGTTCATGGTGGTATTCTCCCTGTTGCTTGTCAATATCTTCGATACCATCGGAACGGTTCTGGGATTGGTTTCCAAACTCGGTGTCAAGGAAAATGAGAAGGGCGAGATTCCGGGCGTGAAGGAGGCGATGATGAGTGATGCCATCGGTACTACAGCCGGTGCATTGCTGGGTAGCTCTACCATCACCACTTATGTGGAGAGTGCTTCGGGCGTTGCCGAGGGTGGTAAGTCGGGTCTGACATCTTTCTTTGTGGGTTTGATGTTTATCCTGAGTATCTTCCTGGCTCCAATCTTCCTGCTGATTCCGAGCGCAGCTACCAGTGGTGCCCTGGTAATGGTGGGTGTATTGATGATCGATTCGTTCAAGAAAATTGAGTTGGAGGATATCTCCGAGTCATTCCCTGCCTTTATCACGATGATTACGATGGTACTCTGCTACAGTATTGCCGATGGCATCTGCCTTGGTATTCTGAGCTATGTATTGATCAAGATGATGGTGGGCAAGTTCAAGGATCTGAATCCTACGCTGTATATCCTGAGCATCTTCCTGCTCTTCAATTATGTTTTCGGTTAATTAAACGACAGATAAAAAACGAGGCGGCAATCTGCATCACGCAGGTTGCCGCCTTCTCTTTTCTAACTAACTTTCTTATCAACTATTCAAAATGTTATTACCTATATATGGATCCCAGGGCATTCTGCCCTGTGTAGTCTGTTATTTCAAACGGATGATATTCAGCGAGCTGGCTGGAATCTCTACCGTTGCACCGTTCTTCTCTGTAGTTACGTAGTTTTCTACAGGATAGATATTGGTAGGATTGTCGATGGTGTTCTCCTCCAGACCATTCTTGGCAGAAAGGCGGATGAGCTTGCCATTCTTGATTTCCTTGCCTTGAAGATTAATCTTCGCTGTGGTGTGCTCGGTGCTGGTGTTGGCAATCTTCAGGATTACCTCGCCCGTCTGTTCATCAAGTGTGGCTGTAGAGAAGATGCCAGGAAGGGTGTTTGCCTTCAACTTGGTAGAGAATATTTCCTTGCCATCCAACTTGGCGAAGATGCTGTCGCCTACTACTTTCAGCTCGATGTCATACCACTTGCCGGTCTCGATGCTGCCTGGGGTAGTAGCTATCTGACTCTTGGCACCATTCACGATAGACTCCACACCGTGCTGGGTATTGTTCCAGCCACCGAGGTTCAACCAGCAGTAGTTGTTCTTATCCACGTAGTTAAAGATGATAAGGAAGCCTTCGTTTCCGGCATCCTTCTTCGCGCGTACCTTATATATATAGCCGTTGCTGGTAATCTCGCCTGGGTTCAGACGGATGCAGCTTTCTTCGTTGCTGGTCTGCTTGATGAGGCTACCCTCTGTCTTCCACTGTCCACGGATATCGGTAGGCAACTCCTGCAAGGTCATCGGCAGCGCCTTTCCGTTCTCATCGCTGTAGCCCTTGTCCTCGAAAGAAACCTGAGTGCCCCATGTTCCCATACCTACGCGGCAGATAGCTGGCTTCACCTGGGTCTGCTCATATTTGTATGGATTCTCCAGGTTCACCTTCAGTACACGGGTACCGATGTTGTTTGCCATCACGTTCTGAACGTAGTAAGATGGAGTTCCGAATACCTTGTCTGATGTATACTGAATCATATCCGGTGCCCACATACGGTTGTTGAGGTTGGCGAAGATAGGAGCGTAGGATGCCATGGTCACGATGTCAGAGTTGTTCTCGATGCCCATCATATAGACAGCCTCACCGAGTGCAGCATCGAGTGAACCCATATTGCCGAAGCCCTGGGTTACGGCATATTCACCTACATAAATCTCGCTGCCCTTACGGTCGTAGTTATCATACTTGTTGAAGTTCTCGGCAAACCAGGCAGGATTTCTGTAGTAGTGCTCGTCGAGGAGTTCTACGCTCTCGTTGCTTTCCCACTTAGGATTGTCATCGCCCCAAGCCACCACGTTACCGATGAGGTGCATCTTAGGATATTTTGCCAGAACCGCATCCTTGAACTTCTTGAAGCGCTCGTAGTAATGGTCGCTCTGAGCCGCAGGATCCGGCTGGTTGTTCTCATTACCAATCTCCAGATACTCGATATTGTATGGTTCCGGATGACCGTTCTTAGCACGGAGCGCACCATATTTAGAGGTAACAGGACCGTTGGCATACTCCAGGGCATTCATGCACTCATCAATCCAAGGCTGGATGCTGTCTACAGGAGTCATACCGCCGTGCCACAAACCTACGTTTACAACATAGAGAGGCTTGGCGTTCAGATCCTCGGCAAGCTGCAGATACTCATCGAATCCCATACCGTCGCTGGTACGGTAGCGCCAGTTTACGTTCTTATGGCCCGGACGTTCTTCGATAGGACCGATAGTCTTCTCCCAATGGAAAGCATTCTCAGGAGATTCCTGTCCCTCTACGTAGCAACCGCCAGGGAAGCGGACGAACTTAGGATGGATGTTATAGAGAAGCTGAGCCAGGTCAGGGCGCAAGCCATTCTCGCGATTCTTGAAAGTAGGAGGGAAGAGGCTTACTACATCGAGAACGATGGTACCCTTTCCGTCGGCTACGAGTTCAAACTGAGCCTTGGCGTCGTTTCCGTTGGCTGTCAACTCTGCCGTATATTTGGTCCACTTCTTGCCAACCTTGGCATTGAGGGTGGTTTCTGCGTAAACCTTGTCGCCCTTGGCGTTGGTGAGGCGAGCCTTCAATCCGCCCTTGTAGCTACCCTTAGCCCAGAAAGAGAGTTTATAGGTTCTGCCCTGCACGGCGTTGATTCCCCAGAAACCCTCATTGATGAGAGAGGCTGTAGCTGCAGGCTTGGCAGCGATGGTAAGCTGGAGTGCCTTGCCCTGTGCATTGTTGAGCAAACCCTTATTGATGAGTTGTGCATTGATCTTTGCACCTTCTTGAGCGGCAGTTTTCCAGGTAGGAATATTCTTGTCATCGTCTTCGAAAGAACGGTTGCTGATGAGTTCGGCATAGAGACCGCCATCTGCAGCATGGTTGATATCCTCGAAGAAGATACCGTAGAGGTTAGGAGATACCTTGATACCTGGGTTAGAGGCATCTACATTGATGGAAACCTGTGCGTTGGATGCCAAAGCAGAGGCCAATACTGCTGAAAGTAAAATCTGTCTTTTCTTATTCATTTCTTATTCTTAGGTTTGTTTGTTTACTTGTTGGTTGGCATGAAATCAAGCCAAGTCTGAATTCATGCCGCTATTAATACACAGTTGCAAAAGTACACAAAAAACACAAAGAAGAGGTGGACAAAAAGCGAATTATAGTGTAAAAGGTGGATTTTCTGATGAAAATCCACCTTTTGTTTATTGTTGGTAAATAAAATCGGTTTTAATATAGTAATACCAGTCCGGCAAAAGCCGAGTAGAGTATCATGCGGATAGGATTGATCTTCATCACCTTC
>ENA-OQRC01002533-OQRC01002533.1-human-gut-metagenome-genome-assembly--contig:-NODE-2533-length-10308-cov-3.213694_pt1 | contig 10308 bp, 7 predicted proteins | sample MGYA00243236_ERZ505102 | MGnify/ENA primary metagenome ERZ505102 (study PRJEB26097, sample SAMN02712089) | human gut metagenome | biome: Gut microbiome | host: Homo sapiens | place: Denmark: Copenhagen... | reverse complement strand
CGAGAAGGAAGCCGTTCCCGGCGGCATGCTCGTCAACGGCATCCCGAGCTTCCGCATCGGCAAGGACGTTGTCAAGTCCGAGATCGACGTGCTGCGCGAGATGGGCGTGGAGTTCAAATGCGGCGTCGAAGTCGGCAAGGACGTCACCATCCAGCAGCTGCGCGAGGAAGGCTACCAGGCGTTTTATGTCGCGGTCGGCCTGCAGCAGGCGTCGAAGCTCAACATCGCCGGCGAAGATCTCACCGGTGTCAAGAGCGGCCTCGACTTCCTGCGTGAAGTCAATGCCGGCAAGCTTAAGAAGCTCACGGGCGATGTGGTCGTCATCGGCGGCGGCAACGCGGCCATCGACGTGGCGCGCGCGGCCCTGCGTCTGACCAACGGCGGCGTGAACATGTACTGCCTTGAGAAGGACGAAGAGATGCCCACCGTTCCGGACGAGAAGAACGCCGGCATCGCTGACGGCGTCGTCATCAACAATTCCTGGGCGCCGAAGGCCATCCTTGGCGAGGGCGGCAAGGTCACCGGCATCGAGCTCATGCGCTGCGTGTCCGTCCGCGACGCGAGCGGCAAGTTCGCCCCGGTCTATGACGAGAACGAGACCATCACCGTCCCGTGCTCCAACGTTCTGGTCGCCATCGGCCAGCGCTCGGTCTACGGCGATGTTCTCGCCGGCACCGCGGCAGAGACGGGCGACGGCCGCCTGATTGCGCACGACGCCGTGACGTTCCAGTCCAACGAGCCCGATATCTTCGTCGGCGGCGACTGCGCCACCGGCCCGAAGTACACGATCGACGCGATCGCGACCGGCCGCGAGGGTGCGGTGTCCATCCACCGCTTCGTCAATAAGGGCCAGACCCTGACGATCCACCGCAACACCCGCGAGTTCAAGGAGCTCAATAAGGACGACATCGTTCTGCCGACCGAGAAGATCAAAAAGCCCGCACGTGCCGCCATTGCTATCGACAGCAAGAAGGTGCGCACCATGCAGGACGACCGCGTGACGTTCACCGAAGAGCAGATCCGCTCCGAGGCGTCCCGCTGCCTGAGCTGCGGCCGCAGCGTTGTCGATCCGAACAAGTGCATCGGCTGCGGCATCTGCACGACCAAGTGCAAGTTCGACGCCATCCGCCTCGAGAAGGTCAACGACACGCACGGCCGTGAATACTTCCGCACGCTGCTGACCGTGGCGGGCAACACCCCCGCCGCCATCGGCCGCCTCGTGCGCAAGACGCGCGGCAGATAAGGAGCAGCGCCATGCATGAGATCGGCGTGGTGCGCGCCATGGTCAAGACCGTCACCGATTACGCGGCGGCCAACCACATCGATGAGATCTCCGAGATCGTGGCCGACTGCGGCGAGCTGTCGCTCGTCATCCCGGAGTATGTGGAGGAGCTCTATCCCCCCGTCGTGAAGGGCACGCCGCTGGAAAACACGAAGCTCATCGTCAACATCGTGCCCGGCATGGCCGAGTGCGAGGACTGCGACGAGATCTTCAATGTCATCGAGTGCAACGGGCATTGCCCCAACTGCAACAGCTTCAACAAAACGGTGCTGTCCGGCAAGGACTTTACCATCCGGGAGATTCATGTCCCGGAAGAACGTGAACCCGGGTCTGTGGAGACCTAAAAAATAGAAGGAGCGTATTCAATGAACGAAAAGTACAACGCATTGTTCACCCCCTGGAAGATCGGCAATGTGGAGATCAAAAACCGCATCGTGCAGTGTTCCATGGGCGGCACGTCCCTGTTCGGCTGGATGGAGCCGAACCACTTCGACAAGGAAGCAGCTTACTTCCTGCTCAACCGCGCGCAGGACGGCGTGGGCCTGATCCTGCCCGGCATGCAGTGCATCCGCGATCCGCTGGGTATCCCCGGCCGTAAGTGGCTGTACCAGAACGACCAGATGTTCAAGCAGCTCAAAGAGTACATGGTCGAGTTCCATAAGACGGGCGCGAAGCTGTTCATCCAGCTCGCCGCCGGCATGGGCCGTTCCATGGCCATCAACGGCTGGATGACGAAGCTGGCCAAGAACAACGTCCTCAACAAGATCGCCAGCCCCATCGTGGACGTGCAGTACATCTGCGCCTCCGCGTCCGAGGTGCCGAACCGCTGGAAGGAGGACGTCATGTCCCGCCCGCTGACGGTCAAGGAGATCGAGGACATGGTCTACGCCTTCGGCCAGACCGCCAAGAAGCTGCGCGCCGCCGGCATCGACGGCGTCGAGATCCACGCCGTGCACGAGGGCTACCTGCTTGACCAGTTCACCATGGCCAACTGGAACCACCGCACCGACAAATACGGCGGCTCGTTCGAGAACCGCTTCCGCTTCCCGGTCGAGATCGTGCAGGAGATCAAGCGTCAGGCCGGCTCCGACTTCCCGGTGTCGCTGCGCTACTCCGTCGTGTCCAAGACCAAGGCGTGGGGCAAGGGCGCCATGCCGTACGAGACCGACTTCGTCGAGTTCGGCCGCGATATGGCCGAGTCCGAGAAGGCCGTCAAGTACCTCGAGGACGCGGGCTATGACATGTTCAACTGCGACAACGGCACCTACGACGCCTGGTACTGGGCACATCCGCCGCAGTACATGCCCGATAACTGCAACCTCGAGTATGTCGAGCACATCAAGAAGTTCACGAGCCGCCCGGTCGTCTGCGCCGGCCGCATGGACCCCGTGAAGGCCGCTGAAGAGATCGCCGCCGGCCGTCTCGACGCCGTGGCCATCGCGCGCCAGAACCTCGTCGACCACGAGTGGATCCACAAGATCCTCAGCGGCCACGAGGATGAGATCAAGCCCTGCATCCGCTGCCACAACGGCTGCTTCAACATGTCGAAGTTCAAAGGCACCGCGAACCTCCAGAGCATGGACGACTCCCTGCACCTGGCCCGCTGCGCCCTGAACCCGACGACCATGCAGCACAACAAGTACAAGATCGTTCCGACCCGCCATCCGAAGAAGGTCGCCATCATCGGCGGCGGCATCGGCGGCATGGAGTGCGCGCTCGTGCTCAAGCAGCGCGGCCACACCCCGGTCATCTTTGAAAAGACCGGCGAGCTCGGCGGCCTGTTCCTCACCGCGTCCGCGATGAGCTTTAAGGAAAACGACAAGGAGCTCATCCGCTGGTACCTCAACGAGGTCGCCAAGGAGGGCATCGACGTGCGCCTGAACACCGAGGTCACCGACCTTGGCACCCTGCGCGGCTTTGACGAGATCATCGTCGCCAGCGGCTCCATCCCGCGCACCATGCCGTCCATCCCCGGCTTCGAAAAGACGCTCACGTTCACCGAGCTGCTCAAGGACAAGAAGGAAGTCGGCGACAAGGTCCTGTTCATCGGCGGCGGCCAGTCGTCCTGCGAAGCGGCGTATGACCTTGTCCTCCAGGGCAAGCACCCCATCATCGTCGAGTACGCGAACGACCTCGTCGCGGCACAGGCCACCTGCCTTGCCAACACGTCCTTCCTGCGTGACGCGATGGAGTACCACAAGGTCCCGACCTATCTCGAGTCCACCGTCACCGAGATCACGGACACCGGCTGCACCGTCAAGAACGTCAAGACCGGCGAGAGCACCTTCGTCGCGTGCGACAACGTGGTCAACGGCGTCGGCTTCATCCCGACTCCGGTCGGCGGCAAGGACAACAAGCAGGTCCACCGCGTGGGCGACTGCGTTGCCATCGGCAACCTGCGCACCGTCATCTGGCGCGCGTGGGATGTCTGCATGAAGATCTGATCCCGTAAATGAGAATCCCTCCGGCTATGCGGTTGCCGGAGGGATTTTTTCATGGTATGACGCTGCAAAGCGCCCCCGGAGCGAATGCTCCGGGGGCGCCTGCCTCGTTTATCTGTCTTTTTATTTCTGCCGCGTCCGGCTCACTCGCCCTGCGCGCGCAGCCAGCCGCTCGCCACGCCGGGGAAATTCGTGATGATGCCCTCGCAGCCCCAGCGGTGGAGCTGCTCCAGACCCGCCATGTCGTTGACGGTCCAGACGTTCATCTTCACGCCGTGCTCCTTGCAGTCGCGCACGTTTTCGTCCGTGAGCAGCTCGATCGGCGGGTGGTAGCAGGCGAAGCCCGCCTGCTCACAGTAGTAGCCGGGGAAGCCGCCGATGCTGTCCTCGAGCACGAGCGCGCCGACCTCGACCGCGTTGCCGCTGATCTCGAGGATGCGGCGCAGCGAGAAGTGGTTGAACGACGAGAACATGACCTTCTTCTCCAGGCCGTAGCGCTCGATGGTGGCCCAGATCTTGCGCTCGATGTCGGGGTAGTAGATCTTGTCGGTCTTGATCTCGATGTTGTGGCCGACAGACTCGCCGGACGCCCACTCGCAATACTCATCGAACGACGGGATGTGCTCGGGCGCGTACTTGCCCTTGTAGCGGGCGGCGGCGTTGACCTGCTGCAGCTCGGCGAACGAGTGGTCGCAGATGCGGCCGGAGCCATCGGTCGTGCGGTCGAGCCGCTCGTCGTGGATGACGACGAGGCGCCCGTCGCGCGTTTCATGCACGTCCATCTCGATCGCGTCGCAGCCGACCTTGACCGCCTCGCGGAACGAGAGCATCGTGTTTTCCGGATATACGCCGCTGTAGCCGCGGTGTGCCATAACTTTCATGCAATTGTCTCCCTTAATAAATGAGATTCGGTATCAGCATCGAGATGCCCGGAATGTACGTCAGCAACAGCAGCGCAATGAGCAGCGCGATGATAAACGGCACACATTCCTTGATAAATTCCTGCATCTTGCAGCCCGTGATCGACACGCACGTGAACATCATAGAGCCGAACGGCGGGGTCAGGCCGCCGATCATGATGTTGACGTTGCACACGATGCCGAAGTGCACCAGGTCGATGCCGGCCGCCTTCACGATCGGCACCATGAGCGGGGCGAGGATAATGAGCGCCGCGCCGCCCTCGAGGAACATGCCGACGATGAGCAGCACGATGTTCATGACCAGCAGCACAAGGAACTTGTTGCTGGCAAAGCTCGTCACGGCGTTGAGCAGCATGGTCGGGATGTTCTCCCAGTTGAGGTAGTAGCCGAACACGGTCGCCGACACGATGATGAGCATGACGGTGGCGGTGCCGGAGATGGTCTCGCGCAGGATGGGGACGAAGTGCTCCTTTTTCAGGCCCTTGTAGACGAACTTGCCCACGATCAGGCAGTAGAGCACGCCCACACCGCCGGCTTCCGTCGGCGTGAAGATGCCGAAGCGCATGCCCATGATGATGCCCAGCGGGAAAAACAGCGCCCAGAAGGACTTGAGCGCCTGCCGGCCGATCTCGCCGAGCGTTGCGCGGCGGGGGCGTGACGGCGCGTAGCCGCGCTTTTTGGAGATGATCGCCACGGCGATCATCAGCGTCACAGCCATGAGCAGACCGGGCACGTAGCCGGCAGCAAAGAGCTGACCGACGGATGCGCCGGCGATCAGACCGTAGACGATGAGGTTGATCCCGGGCGGGATGATGGGCGTGACGCACGAGGACGCCGCCGTGATCGCGGCGGAAAAGCCCTTGCCGTAGCCGCGCTTTTCCATCTCGGGCACGAGCAGCTTGCACTCCATGGCGGCGTCGGCATTGGCCGAGCCGGAGCAGCCGCCCATGAGCATGCTCAGCAGGACGTTGATCTGCGCAAGGCCGCCGGGCAGATGCCCGGTGAGCGCGTCGGCAAAGTCCATGAGCCGCGCGCTGATGCCGCCGTAGTTCATGATCGACCCGCACATGATGAAAAACGGGATCGCGAGGAACGGGAACGACTGCGTGGACGTGATGAATTTCTGCATCAGCAGGCACGGCACGGTCGTCGTGTCAATAAAGCCGAAGTAGGTCAGCGCCGCGGCAAAGAGCGCGTAGGCGATCGGGATGCCCGTGAAATACAGCACGAGCGCGATGATGATCGGCAGGATGGAGAGGAACGTGCTCATGCGTCCACCTCCCCGCCGTGGCTGCCGCTGCGCCTGAGGTCTTTGACGAAAAAGACGAGTGAATAGATCGTCATCAGGCCGAAGCCGATGATCAGCGCCGTGCTGACCGCGGAGGACGGCAGCTTTGTGATCGGCATGCGCTTGATCCAGGACGACTGGATAAACTGCACGCTGAGCATCGTGATGTAGCCGTTGATGATCACGAGCAGGGCGTTGGTGATCAGATGCACGACCCTGCGCGCCGGCCGGCAGCCGCTCCACGAGCAGATCGACGCCGACGTGCTGGTGCTTGCGGTAGGCATAGGCCGCGCCGATGAACACCGAGTACACGAAGCAGGAGGTGGCGATCTCCTCGCTCCAGATGATGATATAGTTAAACAGTTTTCGCGTGATTACGTTGACGATGACGAGCACGATCGTTACGATCATCATCGCGCCCGCGATGACCCCGTCAAAATTTTTCAGTGCATTTTTCAAATTTGCTTTCCTCTGCTTTCTGTGGCGTTGCTCAGCAATGCCGGGTGTCCGGCAGCATGTGCGGGACACCCGGCATAAATGGGGCTTCCGGCCGTCCGTCAGCGCGCAGCGCTCACTTGTTGGCCTGGCGGTACTCGGCGAGGATGGCCTGCGCCTGCTCGTAGAAGGTGGGCGTCACGCCGTCTTCCTTGACCATGCGATCAAACTCCGGCTGCACGGCAGCGCGGAACGCATCGACGTCGACCTCGTTGAACGAGCAGCCCTGCTCCTTCTCGAGCTTGGCCTTCGTCTCGGCGAAGGAAGCGTTGGTGAAGTCGGTCAGTTCCTTAGCGCCCTTGGTGAACTCTTCCTGGATGATGGTGCGGTACTCTTCCGGGATGCTGTTCCAGACCTTGGAGCTGATGTAGGCGCCGCAGGTGCCGACAAGGTGGTTGGTCAGGGACATGTTCTTGCACACCTCGGCGCTGCCGTTGGTGGAGTAAGCGTTCATGTTGCCCTCCAGGCCGTCAATGACGCCCTGCTGCACGGCGGAGATCGTCTCGGAGAACGGCATGCCGGTGGGCGTGGCGCCCATGGCCGTGAGGCAGTTGATGTACATGGAGCTGTTGGGCACGCGGATCTTCATGCCCTTGAGGTCAGCGGGGGTCTTGATGACCTTGTTGGTCTGCATGCAGCGCATGCCGACGTTGAAGTCGAGCGCGAGCACGTGGATGCCGTAGTTATCTTCGAGCTTCTGGCACATATTCTTTACCAGATCGGACTGGCAGACGTAGGAGTACTCGTCGATGCTGTTGTACATCATGGGGCCGATGAGGGCTTCGAAGTCGATGTCGTAGTCAGCGAGGTAGGAAGGGTCTTCGCAGGCGATCCAGTCGGCGCCGTTGACGACCTGCTCGATGTTGTCCTTATAGACGGCGAGCTGGCTGGAGTCGTAGCACTGGATCTCGATCGCGCCGTTGGTGCGCTCCTTGATGCGCTGGGCGACCTGCTGCATCTCGATCGTGAGCTGCTCAGTCGGAGCGAACACGTGGCTGAGTTTGAGCGTGAGGTGGTAATCCCCGTTGTTGTTGGCAGCGGCCTTATCGCCGTTGCTGCCGCAGGCACACAGTGCGAACACCATGACCAGCGCAAGAAGCATAGCAACAAATTTCTTCAAGGTAGTTCCTTTCTGCTTAAAAAGCGTTGAATTTTTCTCCGTCATTTTAACGGCTCTCTGTGAAAAATGGTAACATTTTTGTGCGATGCCGTCAACATGAACGGAAATTATCCTTGCCATTTTTCTGTTTTCGCTATATACTCCTCTTGGAAATTGGTGAAACTGCAAAGGCAAAAGCGCGATTTTTCACCGAAAAATGCTTAATTTTTCAACACAAAGGTCTCCCTTCTCGTGTTGTCACCGGAGGTGCCTATGAGCAGCAAACCCACCCTGCGCGACATCGCGGAGGCGACCGGCGTTTCGACCGCGAGCGTCTCCATGATCCTCAACGGAAAATCGCTGGAGCGCTTTTCCTCTCAGCGCGTGGCGAGCGTGCTCGCCGAGGCGGAGCGCATCGGCTACCGCACGCCTTCGGCCCGCTGCGCCGGCAAGCAGATTGCCGTCCTCTCGCCATCGGTCTCCAACCCCTACCACACCAAGATGATCACCGGCATCGACGCGGCAGCGCACGCCGCCGGGTATCACACCGCGATCTACAACACCTATTGGAATCCCCGCACGGAGAGCCACCTGCTCGACACGCTCGACTATTCGCGCGTGGCCGGCATCATCTTCGCCATGACGCCGATCCAGACGGCCAAGGTGCGCGAGCTGAGCCGCCGCGTGCCCATCGTCGCCGTCGGCGACCGCGTCACGGACTGCGGCATCGACACCGTGGACGTGGACAACTTCGGCGCGGCGCAGCTCGTGGCCAAGCACCTCATCGACCTCGGCCACAAGCGCATCGCCTACCTGTCCACGGCGCTCAACGAGCACCACATCTCCCGTATGCGCCGCGGCGAAGGACTGCAGGATGCCTACCGCCGCTGGTGTCCGGAGGGCAGCGTGACCATCTGCTCGCACGCCAACTCCCTCGAGGCGGAGATCACCACGCCCGACCTGGAGTACCGCTCGGGAATGGAGCTGGCCTACAAATGCCTGCGCAACGACAAGATCACCGGCATCGTCGCCATCAATGACATGGTGGCCTTCGGCGTGCTCGACGCGCTGCAGCGCGAGGGCTACCGCGTGCCGGAGGATTTCAGCCTCTGCGGGTTTGACAACGTCACAACCTCGGGCTATCAGCGCATCCAGCTCACGACCGTGGACAACAACACCTTCAGCCACGGCAAGAGCGCCTTCAACCTGCTGCTCGAGCGCATCGAAGACGGGCTCAACAGCCGCGAGGACCAGCCGATCAACCGCGTGGAATACCACAGCCGGCTCATCGTGCGCGGCAGCACCGGCAAGCCGCGCAGCGGTGGCCTGTAACCAACTCAGAAAGGAATCGCATCCATGGCGTCCGTACTCTCCTACCTGCGTGAACTGAATATCGTCACGATGATGCTGCGCATCGTGCTCGCCGTGCTCTGCGGCGGGCTGATCGGGCTTGAGCGCGAGCGCAAAAACCGCCCCGCCGGCTTTCGCACCTATATGCTCACGGCGCTCGGCGCGACGCTCACCGTGCTGCTGAGCCTGCAGCTCGACCAGATGCTCCACGGGCCGTGGCGCGCGCTCGCCGAGAGCATCGGCGCGACGCAGGACGTGTCGCGCTTCGGCGCCGAGGCCGCAAAGGGCATCGGCTTTCTCGGCGCGGGCACGATCATCATCACCGCCCGCCAGCAGGTCAAGGGTCTGACCACCGCCGCCGGACTCTGGGCGAGCGCGTGTCTCGGCCTTGCCATCGGCGCGGGGTTTTATGCCTGCGCGCTCATCAGCATGCTCTTCATGCTCGTGTGCATGTACGCGCTGCCGCCGCTCGAGCGGCGCATGACCCGCCGCGCGCACCACATGAACATCAGCCTCGAGATCGAGAGCATGGAAAAGCTCGGCACCGTCGTCGGGCACCTGCGCGCGCAGGGCGTGCGCATTTTTGACTTCGAGGTCAACCGCAGCGGTTCGGCCGCGCTGCCGAACTTCCTGTGTCAGTTCAGCGCCGTGCTGCCCGACCGTCGCGACCACCCCGAGCTGCTGGCGGAGCTGTCGGCGCTCGACGGCGTGATCCTCATCGAAGAGATCTGAGAAAGGAGGCTGTGCCATGCTGCATTGTTTTGACCCCATCCGAACCCTGAGCTTCTGGGCCATTCTCGTCCGGCTGACGCTGGCCGTCGTCTGCGGCGGCGTGATCGGCGCCGAGCGCGAGACGAAGCGCCGCCCCGCGGGCTTCCGCACGCACATCCTCATCTGCCTCGGCGCCGCCATCACCACGCTCACGAGCCAGTACCTGCTGCTCTCCCTGCACCTGTTTACCGACGTCGCGCGTCTCGGCGCGCAGGTCATCTCCGGTATCGGCTTCATCGGCGCGGGCACGATCATCGTCACGCGCGACAAGCGCGTCAAGGGCCTGACTACGGCCGCCGGGCTCTGGGCCGCGGCCATCATCGGCCTCGTCTGCGGCGCGGGCTATGTCGAGTGCGCAGTCTTTGCCACGCTCGTCGTGCTCGTGGTCGAGCTGGTGCTCATCCGGCTGGAGTTCAAGCTCACGAGCAAGAGCACCGACCTCACGCTCTACATCGAGTATGCGCACGCCGTGTGCATGGAGTCCGTACTCGCCCTGCTGCGTGAGCGCCGCGTCCAGGTCGAGAATCTCGAGATCAGCCGCATCGCGGACACCGACGCCCCCGACGCGCCGCACCACTACTGCGCGCTCATCCCCATCCACAGCCGCGCCCCGCTCCGGCCCGGCGACCTGCGCAATGATCTGGCTGCGCTGCCGGACATTC
>ENA-OQRC01002532-OQRC01002532.1-human-gut-metagenome-genome-assembly--contig:-NODE-2532-length-10310-cov-5.195807_pt1 | contig 10310 bp, 10 predicted proteins | sample MGYA00243236_ERZ505102 | MGnify/ENA primary metagenome ERZ505102 (study PRJEB26097, sample SAMN02712089) | human gut metagenome | biome: Gut microbiome | host: Homo sapiens | place: Denmark... | reverse complement strand
AAGGCTTATCTGGCATAACTCCAAATATAAATTGCACATAAAAAGCAGTCCGGAGACCGACAGATTTTCTATCTTCTGCCGGTTCCGGACTGCTTTTATAATACTCTTGCAAGTAATATACCTATTTCGCCTCTTCCGCTTCGCCGTCTTTTTTCTTGTTGAATACGAACAGCTTACTGAACACATAATTTCCAATGATGACCAGAACCGCAGAGATCACGGTTGCAACCAGCAGGTTTACACCAACTGCGGTCAGCACCTGCATCACTACCATATCCAGGATCAGGGTAGATACTCTGGAAAGGACGAATTTCGGAGCCTCCGAAAGCATCGGTGCGTTGCTCTTGAATACGAACTTACGGTTCGTGAAATATGCAAAAATAACACCGGCGGTCCAGTTAATAATACTCAATACAACATTCTGGAACGGTGTGGGATACATCGTATTGTCAAATAACAGGAAGTTTGCTAAGAACTTTGCTGCCCAGGATACGACCGTGGTTAGTCCACCTACGATCAGATATGCGATGATCTCTTCATATTTGATCCACAGTGCTTTTATCTTTTCTATCATGTTATCCTCATTTCCTGTAGTATCCACGCTTACGCGATAATGTCCTACATTAATCTCATTTTTCATTGTTGAAAGCCGTAATTACAAATATACACAAATATCTCTATGAATGCAAGTATTTTACAGATTCACTACATTCCTGTTTTCCCCGCGCATAAATGCCTTGATGTTCTCATAGACACCCTGCACGCAGCGGGTTCTCGCTTCCACGCTTGCCCATGCCAGATGAGGGGTAATGATCAGCTTGTTGCTGTCCTTTAGTGTACTTAACGGATTGGACAACTCCAGGGGCTCCTTCTCCAATACATCCAGACCCGCTGCCTGGATCTCTCCTGCCACCAGTGCCTCATAGAGATCGGAATTGTTCACTACCGGACCTCTCGCCACATTAATGAGGACCGACGTTTTTTTCATCTTACGGAAAGCTTCCTTGTCGATGAAGTTGCGGGACAGATCACTTAACGGACAATGCAGGGACAGGAAATCACTCTCTCTTAATAAAGTATCCTTGTCCACCTGGGGATAATCCGTGCAGGTGCTCTTACCGGTGATGGAATAAAAGATCACCTTACAGCCGAACGCCGTTGCGATTGCCGCTGCTCTCTTACCGATATTTCCCATTCCTACGATGCCCCAGGTCTTGCCTTCCAATTCATAAAAAGGTCTGTCAAAATTAGAAAAACGATCCTGCGCACTGTAAGCGCCGGATTTTACATATTCATCATAATAGGGGAGCTTCTGGCCGAGAGCCAGTGCCAGAGTAAAGGTATGCTGTGCTACCATAGCTGTAGAATAATCCACCACGTTTGCGACCTTAATGCCTCTGGATTTGCAATATTCCAGGTCGCAGTTGTCATATCCGGTAGCGAGTTCACAGATCAACTTCACGTTCGGACAATTTTTCAGGGATTCTTCTCTCATCGGAGCCTTGTTGCAGACGATCACATCCGCATCTCCTACACGCTCTGCCACTTCTTCTACCGTAACCGTATTGGGATAGGATGTTACTTCTCCCAGTTCATAAAAACAATCTACCGGCACATCCGTACCCGCACTGTTTCTCTCCAGCAATACAATCTTCATTTTTACCGTTCTCTCCTGTTCTTTTGTAGTATTTGAATCATCATTCTATGTCACATAAACATCTTCGTATCATATTCATCAATAATACAAGCATCTTGATTCTCTTACACTCATTATTCCATAAAATATAAGCTTATAATACAACAACAGCGTAATGAAATCAATTCATTACGCTGTCTTTTATACTTTGCAGATATATGATTGCTTGTAACAATTACAGTCTCTTCAGCAGTTCTTCTCTCTGTGCCTCGTAACCGGGCTTGCCAAGCAGAGCGAACATGTTCTTCTTATAGCTCTCTACACCGGGTTGGTTGAAAGGATTTACACCCAGCAGGTATCCGCTGACACCACATGCGAACTCGAAGAAGTAGAACAACTCGCCAAGATAGAACTCATTTACCTCGGGAACGGTTACCATGAAGTTGGGAACCTGACCGTCGGTATGTGCCAGAATGGTTCCGTTCATAGCACTCTTATTGACAAAATCAACGGTCTTGCCTGCCAGATAGTTCAGACCATCCAGATCTACAGGCTCCTCGCCGATCGTAAGCTCCTCTCTCGGAGTGTCGATGTTGATCACGGTCTCGAACATTACACGGGAACCGTCCTGAATGAACTGACCCATGGAATGCAGATCGGTGGTCAGATCCACGCTTGCGGGGAACAGACCCTTGTTGTCCTTACCCTCGCTCTCACCGAACAGCTGCTTCCACCACTCACTTACATAGTGAACAGCAGGCTCGTAGTTCGCCAGAATCTCAACACTCTTGCCCTTGCGCAGTAAGATGTTACGCAGAGCCGCATACTGCAGCGCATCGTTCTCTTCGAAATCATTCTCCAGTGCACGCTTTCTTCCGCTGGCTGCACCTTCCATCAGCTTGTCGATATCAGCACCGCTGACAGCGATAGGTAACAGACCTACTGCGGTCAGTACGGAGAAACGTCCTCCTACATCATCGGGTACTACGAAAGTCTCGTAGCCTTCCTCATCGGACAGATGCTTTAAGCTTCCCTTCGCCTTATCGGTGGTAGCATAGATTCTCTCTGCCGCACCCTTCTTGCCGTATTTAGCTTCCAGCTTCTCCTTGAATACACGGAAAGCAATAGCGGGCTCTGTGGTGGTACCGGACTTGGAGATCATGTTGATGGAGAAATCTCTGTCGCCTACTACATCCATCAGGTGCTTCAGATAGGTGGAGCTGATGGAGTTACCACAGAAGTAGATCTCCGGAGTCTTACGTACACTCTTATCCAGCACATTGTAGAAGCTGTGGCTTAAGAACTCGATAGCCGCTCTGGCTCCCAGATAAGAACCACCGATACCGATAACCAACAGAACGTCGGAATCGCTCTGGATTTTCTTCGCTGCTGCCTTGATGCGGGCGAACTCTTCCTTATCGTAATCTACGGGAAGGTCGATCCATCCCAGGAAATCATTGCCTGCACCGGTCTTGGATACCAGGGTCTCCTTCGCATCCAGGGTAAGCTTCTTCATGTAACCGATCTCTTCTTCAGAAATAAAAGAGCCGGCCTTGGAATAATCAAATGTAACTTGTCTGCTCATAATGCTCCTCCTTATATCTTTCAGATATATCACATACTTAACAAAACTATTCTGATCCATATTTGCATAACTTTTTGTGAAGCTTTCTTTATTGCAAATATGCCTCAGATAGTTTTTATTTTAACAAAGTTACATTCCATTTTCAAGATGTATATCGAAATCGTTTCCATTTATTATACAGTAAGCAGTTCCTGCAAAAGTGCCTGTAATTCTTCCTCTGTGACGCTTGAAGATTCATCCTGCTGAGACATGCCTCTGTCTTCCGTTTTCCCGGGTATCGCATGTTCCGCGGAAAACACCTCTCTTTCTGTCTCCCGAACCATCTCCTGCGGCTGCGCTGCCCTGCCCCGGATCGGCATCAGCTCTACAGTCCGCCTGCCGGGGAGCTTCGACGCTCCGTACAGTCTCACGTAGTCCTGCTCCGTCACCGGGATCCTGCCGGACAGGTGATTTTCCAGATAATCGATCAGATTCGTCTTCAGTACCCGCCGCTTCCCCTTGATATCCACCAGTGCCGACAGGGAAAAATACAGATACAGCCCCAGGAAGCTCGCAATATAAAAAGGCAATATCTCACCTAACATCCTTCCGTCCAAAATCCCCTTACAGATCCCCACTCCTGCAAATATCACCGAGAACAGCATGCACTGCCCGGACAGATGATACCATGCATCAAAGGATAAATGTCCGAAAGACAAGCGGTTTAAGAACTTGTCCACAAACACCGGAATATTGGACACGCCTCCGTTTAACTGGTAACAATTCGCGAATTTGACCTTGCACTGTTTCAAAAGCCGGTTCCCCGTAGTTGCCATATTGTCTGTCTCCCGGATCATTGTATGATACATCCACGCCAGCATCAGACGCACCAGAACGCTGAGACATAAAAATACCAGGATCCCCGCCGTGATCACTTTTTCTTCTTTAAATATCGTAAACATCCTCAAAACTCCTTTCCGTCGTTTCCTCAAGTATAACGTATATATGTCCTGTTTTGTACGATTTTTCATCGTCATTCTTCTACTGCGTCAGACAAAAATTATGAGCTTTCTACATTTTTTATAACAAGAAAAGCATTCTGACATTATTGTATAAACCATAAAAATCTGCTATAATCAATCTTTAGTGATTCTGTTAGAAAAGAGGTTGATTTACTTATGATATACAAGACAAAGGGTACTTGCTCCACTATGATCGACGTAGAATTAAAGGACGGTGTCATCGATTCCGTTAAATTTACCGGCGGCTGCAACGGCAACCTGCAGGGCATCAGTGCTCTGGTAAAAGGTATGAAGCCCGAAGAGGCCATCAACCGTCTGAAAGGAATCCGCTGCGGCTTCAAACCTACCTCCTGTCCTGACCAGCTGGCTCACGCCCTGGAGGAAATGATCGCAAAATAATAAACAGGTTACCGAAAGGCATTGAGATTTTATGAAAAAAATAGTACTGACCGGCGGCGGAACTGCCGGACACGTTACACCGAATATTGCATTGTTACCGGCGCTGCAGGCAGCCGGCTATGAGATTGCCTACGTAGGCTCCTATGAAGGTATTGAGAAAAAGCTCATCGCGGACTTTAACATTCCGTATACCGGAATCTCTACCGGAAAATTCCGCAGATATCTGGATCCCAAGAACTTCTCGGATCCTTTCCGTGTCATGAAGGGATTCGTGGAGGCACGCAATTATCTGAAAAATTATCAGCCGGATGTAGTATTTTCCAAGGGAGGCTTCGTAAGCGTCCCCGTGGTCCGCGCCGCAGCTTCCTTACATATTCCCTGTATCATTCACGAATCGGATATGACTCCGGGGCTGGCGAACAAGCTGTGCATTCCCGTTGCGGAAAAGGTATGCTGCAATTTCCCGGAGACTATGAAGAACATCCCCGCAGACAAAGCCGTCCTCACCGGTTCTCCCATCCGTGCGGAGCTGGCCCAGGGCAGTAAGCTTGCGGGACTTAACATGTGCGGATTTACTGCGAATAAGCCTGTGATCATGGTCATCGGCGGAAGCCTGGGTGCTGCCAATGTCAATAAGGCAGTCCGTGATGCCCTGCCGAAGCTGTTAGAGGATTTCCAGGTCGTACACCTCTGCGGCAAAGACAAGATCGACAATCTGTTATTAAATACCCCCGGGTATAAACAGTTTGAATATATCAAAGCGGAATTAAAGGACATCTTCGCCATGGCAGATATTGTGATCTCCCGCGCCGGAGCCAACGCCATCTGCGAGCTTCTGGCACTGAAAAAGCCCAACATCCTGATCCCCCTGCCTGCTGCCAGCAGCCGCGGAGACCAGTTGTTGAACGCTGCTTCCTTCGAAGCCCAAGGATATTCCATTGTCCTGAATGAGGATGATATTACGACGAATCTTCTGGTAGATAAAGTACATGAACTGTACTTTAACCGCCAGAATTATGTAGACGCCATGAGCAAAAGCCATCAGATGGATGCCGTTAAGACCATCATGGAACTGATCAACGCTGCGGCAGATAAAAAGACGAATTAGCATCTTAACAATCTAAATAAGATCACTCAGCTGTGCAAATTGTTCCAGCGTCAGTGCCTCTCCGCGAACGGTAGGTGACAATCCCATCTGTTCGAGAGCTGCTGACGCTGATTCTTTTGTAATTCCGGGAAGTCCCGCATTGCCGAGACCGTTCACCAGAGTCTTTCTTCGCTGGTTAAAGGAAGCCCGGATCAGAGAGAACATCTTCTTCTCATCCTTTACCTTCACAGGCGGCTCTTCATATCGGGTCAGACGGATCACCGCACTGCCGACATTGGGTCTCGGAATAAAGCAGTTCGGAGGAACGTTAGCCACGATCTCCGGCTTTGCATAATACTGCACTGCCAGGGATAATGCGCCGTAATCCTTCGTGCCGGGTCCTACCTGCATACGATCCGCCACTTCCTTCTGTACCATGATCGTAATGCTTTTCAACGGTACACGGCTCTCGAACAGTCCCATAATGATCGGTGTCGTGATGTAATAGGGCAGATTTGCCACGACTTTGATGGGACGTCCACCGTTTTTCTCCTCCACCAGTCTGTTAATATCCACTTTCAGAATATCATCATTGATCACCGTAACATTATCGTAATCCTGCAGAGTCTCCTCCAGGATCGGAAGTAACGCCTTGTCGATCTCCACCGCCACAACACTGCCCGCGCGCTCCGCCAGATACTGTGTCATGGTGCCGATGCCCGGACCGATCTCCAGCACACAATCCTCCTTCGTGATCTCCGCGGAAGATATTATCCGATCTAAGACCGTCGTATCTATCAGAAAATTCTGTCCGAATTTTTTCTGAAAATTAAAATGGTATTTCTGAAGTACCGCGATGGTATTCTGGGGAATTCCCAAATAAGCCATGGTAAACCTCCTTAATTACTTATGTTAATAATGTGAATCCTTAATAGAATTTAAAATTCTCTAAAAAGTGAATGCAATCATACAGTACCAGCACATCCATGCCCTGCTCGGGCTCATACTGCTCCATGAGCTGGAACAGTTTCCCGTTAAAATACCGAAGATCCACCACATAGATCGTCTCATAGTGCGCCGCGAGCAGCGGGATCATGCTGTTCGCATAGGAATCCTTGATCACAAAAAGCGTCTTGCCAGGGTTATAGCCGGTATGAATCTCTATAAAGGCATGATTATCATTCAGGAAAAATCCGTACTGGTTCTTGGTCTCCAGATATTCCGGCGCATACAGAGAGTCCGCCGTGTCTGCGAAATCATAGGTGACCGATACCGGCTTTTTCTCCGTCTCGGGAAAATACTGTATCCTGTCCTTCGTCCAGGCCACATTGATCCGGGACTGCAGTGTCCCCTGAAAATCCTCCGACACTGTCTTCATGCCTGCCGTATTATACGGATAGGGGAATTTTCCCATGTTGTCTGCCCATGCCAGGAATCCGTAATAGGCTCCGAGGCTGGTCCAGTGATGATCCGTGCGGTAATAGATCGGTTCCCCCGCATGCTCCTGCAATGCGGAGTACACATCGATATAGTGCTCCTCACCGACAGACTCCTTCACCTTCGCAAGCAGTCTCATCTCATCATAATGCGGTGCAAAAGCGGGCAGCTTATCTGTCAGAATATTATCCGCGGTAGGTACCAGCATGACTTTGGCATCCCACCGGTTTACCAGCTTTTTCAGGGACGCAATCCGGGAATCTTCCATCTGTTCCGTGTATTCTTCCGGATCATTTACCCTGATCAGATAGCGGTCTGCCCCCAGATAGACTCCGTTGATCTCCTTTTTCTGAAACAGAATATCCGCGCGGGTCTTTATTCCCACCCATTTATCACGTCCTACAAACTGGTCAGACATATATTCTTCGTAATCGTCGCCATACTCTCCCGACAGCAGGCTCTCCCAGGAAAACGTCGGCCTGGAAGCCAGCACCCTGTTCTCTGTCTCAGAATAAATTCTGTCACTGTTACACAGGTCGGCGATTCCCAGAATGAAAAGAACCGCACATATCAGTCCGACAGTCAGCAGAGCATTTCTCTTATCATCCACACACGGTTCCTCCTTCCCTGTCAGAATCGGAAATACAAAAACGGGTTATAAGATGCATCCACTATATATGCTACAGACAAAATCAGCAATGCCGCCGGAATGACTTTTTCACCTACGCGGTATAATGCCATGGCTGGTCCTGTCTTGCTGCTTTTGAGTCTGTGTATCAGCAGACTGCCGACGGGCAGACATGCCACCAGTGCAATGATCAGAAGCACCAGATACTCATTTCCCAAAAACATTGCCTGTGTGTTCATAAGTCCAACACCATTTAATCCAAACATCGCCTGCAGATATGCCAGAATCTCTCCCGGCTTCTCCAGTGCGAAAAATACCCAGCTGATCAATACCACTGTCAGCGTATAGACTCTGCCAAACACCACCGGAGCATTTTTCAGGAGCTCTCCCAAAAACAGTTTTTCCAGAATTAAAAACAGGGCAAACCAAAGTCCCCAGAACAGGAAATTCCACCCTGCACCATGCCAGATTCCGGTCAATGTCCATACGATCAGTATATTGAGGATCTGTCTGGCGGGTCCCTTGCGGTTACCGCCCAGGGGAATATATACATATTCCTTGAACCAGGTGCTGAGGGAAATATGCCATCTGTGCCAAAAATCCGTAACAGAGGTGGCAATATAAGGATAATTAAAGTTCTCCGGGAAATGAAATCCCAAAATTGCTCCCAGTCCGATCGCCATATCCGAATATCCGGAAAAATCAAAATAGATCTGAAAAGCGTATGCCACAATTCCTATCCACGCCATCAGCACACTCATCTGATCATTTTTCAGGGAAGATATCTGTGTCCACAAAAGTCCGAGATTGTTGGCCAGAAGAACTTTTTTCGCAAGTCCCGTCACAAAGCGTTTCGCTCCGTAGCTGATGGCATCCAGATCGGAACGCCTTTCCTGAAGATATTTTTCAATCTGATGATACTTTAGGATCGGTCCCGCGATCAACTGCGGGAACATGGTCACATAGACACCGAACTGTAAAATATTACGCTGCGCTTTGGCATCTCCTCTGTATACATCGATCACGTAAGACATGGTCTGGAAGGTGTAAAAAGAGATACCGATAGGTAACGGAAGCCCCAGCAGCGGGATCGATGTTCCGAACACTGTATTCACCGTCTGCAACAGAAAATCGGCATATTTAAAAAATCCCAGGATAAACAGGTTGATAACAACAGAACATAACAAAAAGATCCTGGAGCGATCCTCCCCCCTATATTCCTCTATCAGCCTTCCCCATACAAAATCCGAAATCGTGGAAAAAAGCATCAGAAAAATATAGACCGGCTCTCCCCAGGCATAAAAGACCAGGCTCCCCAGGAAGAGAACCAGATTCTTCATCTTCCGGGGAACCAGGAAATAGCAGATCATAAAAATCGGCAAAAACCGAAAAAGAAACAATACACTGCTGAATACCATTCACTCTACTCCGCATTTACTCCAGAGTCTGTCTGATAGCCTCCAGGGCAAGTTCATTCTGCTCCTGACAGTAAGTAATCACGGCCTCATCCCCCTGCTCTTCCACAGAGGAAGTGTCCGCGCCCAACTGTACAAAGCATACATAATCACCTATCCGTTCTACTCGGGATGCCTGAATCTTGCCAAGATTCATGGGATACTGCATCGTGTCATTCACCAGACTGTCACGATAGGCGTTCAATGCATTTTCTACATCCTCTACCTTACCATCTTTTGCGTGAATAATCAATAAAGTATCTACATTGACACTGATCATGGGACACTCACCCAGATAAGCATCATACAGATCTGCACTGACACCATAGGTCTCATTCAACATTTCCTCCGGGATCTCGGAATCCGGCCAGTAATCATCACCCAGCGCGTCTGTCACTGCTTTTTTGGCGCTCTGCAATGCCGATGCCACATCTCCATTTTCCTGCTGTGTGCCGGCATTTCCCGCCTCAGTGCTCTCTACACTCGTCCCGGTGGATTCTGCGGTGCCTTCTGTACTTTCCACACCGGTCTCTGTAGCAGCACCGGTATTCTTGTCCTGCCCGTTTCCGCAGGCCGCCATGGACAGTGCCAAAGTACCCATAAGTAACATACATGCTAATTTCTTCTTCATAAAGTCTCTCCTCTTTTCTATGGGATATGCCCATATTTATTGTTGTAATATCCCCCAGACGGGGCTTCCTATACTATCAGACGACAGCTGATGTTGAAAAGTTTCAAAAAAATCAATTTTGCTTTCTATGTTTCTTTCTTTTTCTTTACAAAACCGCGGGCCGTAGGCTATACTTGCAGGAGAATACGGAAATGAGTCCGCTGCATACGCAGCAGAATGTGAGGAATTATGAGTATATTAAACGTAGAACACCTGACCCACGGCTTCGGTGACCGTGCTATTTTTAACGATGTATCGTTTCGACTGTTAAAGGGCGAACATATCGGCCTCATCGGTGCCAACGGCGAAGGCAAATCTACTTTTATGAATATTATCACCGGCAAGCTCATGCCGGATGAGGGAAAAGTGGAATGGGCGAAAAATGTCCGCGTCGGCTATCTGGACCAGCATAC
>ENA-OQRC01002511-OQRC01002511.1-human-gut-metagenome-genome-assembly--contig:-NODE-2511-length-10363-cov-3.585080_pt1 | contig 10363 bp, 7 predicted proteins | sample MGYA00243236_ERZ505102 | MGnify/ENA primary metagenome ERZ505102 (study PRJEB26097, sample SAMN02712089) | human gut metagenome | biome: Gut microbiome | host: Homo sapiens | place: Denmark: Copenhagen... | reverse complement strand
AGCTCCTGAAACAATGTCATTCTTGAGCTGTTCCATCAGCGAGAAATATTTAGGCTTTCCATTATCTGTCATGTCTTCTTCCCTCCTGTATTTAGGATACAACTTGTACGCACGTACGAACAAGTTGTTTTTTATGCATAAATTATACAAAATATCGAGAGATTTTTCATTAGTTTTTTCCAAAACACCTCGAGGGATAGTGATGTGTGAACAGTAACAGTTCATCCTTTACGAAAGTTACCAATATCCGACTGATTTCAACATCACTTCGGCTCAGCTTTTTCTATACCATAACATTCATGGCAAATCCCATGTACCGCCATACGTATTTCTTTATCCAGACGTGAATTACAGGTGATCAGAGTCACCATTCTCTCCCTTTCATCAGGCTCTACTCCTGTGTCATACATGGAATTATTTTTCAATATAGATAATTGTCTCCTGTATGCAGGACTGGATAACTTGTATCCATATTCAAATGCCGGGCTTTGGGAAGATGCCTGTTCCACAGAAAAAATTTTGTACAGAAACTTTCTTTTTGGTGTTGTGATCTCAATTTCAGGACATTTTTTCAGAAATTCAGGCTGTTCATAACGGTTCAGATTTGCAAACATCATATTACCTTCTATATTATGCCCGTAAAGAATACTGTGGGAATCTGTAAAATTCTTTTTTATGTCATGTTCCAGAAAAATACATCCAAACAGATCTTCCTCTCCTCTGAAATTATGTTTCAGGTAATATTCATCATCTGCCGCCTGAACTACAGGATAAGAAATATCGGCTCCCGGGACAGTAATCCAGGCAACTGTCTGAGAGTTGATCTTTCTTAAATTTTCCCAGGAAATCCCGAAGGATTCCCTGATTTCATCTGTACAGTTTTTGTTTTTTGATTCAGAAGATCTTCTCTGTTTTTTCCTGCGTTTTTTTTCACTGTTTTTTGTACTGCTGTCTTCATCAGTTTTTTTGCCATCTGCCAATAATCCGGCACCTTCTCTGTTCTTCACCCCTGCCATTTGGGAAAGCTCTGCATATTCCTGCCTTGCTGCAAGATTCTGTTCATAACTTTTTATATAGAAGCCGGCACAATATATAAGAAGCCCAATTGCTGCTATGATCATACTTACTGCAAATGTTCTGAGTTTTTTCATTTCCGCGGCATACCCTTTATATTTCTTTTCCCGGAAACAGTTCTTCTGTAGATCACCACACCTCCTGTCAGCATTCCCATTCCGATAAGTCCAAGAACAGCCATCATTTTAAACGGTCTGACATCTCCTGTTTTAGAACTTCCTGCCATGGAACCACCCTGATAGCTTCCGTATCCACCCGAATTTCCGTAACTGCTGCCTCCGTTTCCGGAAGTTGTGCCTCCATTATTTCCACCATTGTAAGATGCCAACGGTGCTTTCGTCGGTACAGGAGTCATTTTCGGGCAGGTTCCCGGTACAGATGGTGTTGGTGTGGCTTTTGGCTGCTCCGTCGGTTTCGGTACTTCTGTAGGTTTTGGTGTCTCTGTCGGCTTTGGTGTTTCTGTTGGTTTCGGTGTTGCAGACGGTGTTGGTGTGGCAGTGGGTTCTGCTTTTGTTTTCACATATACCTCCTGCTGCGCCGCAATTTCCGGTGAAATATCTCCTCTTGCTTTCGCTGTGTTTACAATTTTTTCAGGCTCTGTGCTTTCTGTTTTAAATACCACTTCATAGCAGACTTCAATTTTATCCATATCTGACAACGATGCTCCTGTCTGAATTACAAATCCTGTATCATCTGCCTCTATTTTGGCATCTTTCAGTTCTATACCGTTTTTCTTCACAAAAATGCTGTCTTTTACAATGGAAGCCCCTTGGGTTTCCAGTTTATCTTCGATAACAATATTCTGATCTGTGACATCCTCACGCAGTTGTCTTACTGTCAGCTTATAGTATCCTTTCTCACCGGACGCATACTCTTTCTTATCTGATTCCTTCACAATTTCCAGAATCGGACTGTGTACCTCTGTCTCTGCTTCCCCGGTTGCAGGTATCTTTTCACTGCTGTCTGCAACTGCAGTATTGTGCACTTTCTGTCCTGCCAGGGCTGCATCAATCACTGCTGCCTGATATTCCACGATCATACTTTTCTGTTCCTGACAGTCCAGAGGATTATACATTACCTGCTCAAAAAGACCGCCTTTATCATTATCGCAGATACTATATCTACTATCCCTGACCAGTGTCCTGCCTGTTGACATCAGGAAAGTATTATCATCATTGATCTGTACATCAGCATCTGCCACATTTCCTTTCTCATCCATCAGAATCACCGAATCCTTCAGAAGACGTACTCCCTGAGTATCGATCACATCCTGCAAAGTAACATTACGCGCCACACATCCGGTCTGCTCCTGTGTCAGGACAATGCGGTATGTAATAATATCACCATATTTGTAAAATGGTTTGTCCGTCGTCTTCTCTACTTTAAGAACAGGCGAGTTCACCCAGATTTTTGAGGAGTCCTTTACTTTCTGTGCATTATCTGCATACGCCTGTGCTGTATTTACAATCTCCATCCCATTTACGCTTTCCTGCGCAGTACAGCGGAAATTAACAGTCACAGGTGTCTGATACGGAAGATCTGAAATCGTCACGATCCATCCGGTTCCCTGACGTGTAACCTGACAGCTGACCGGTTTTTCCACTGTTTCTTTATAATTTTCCGGATTCAGCTGATTTCCTGCATCATCAGTTCCTGCCACCGGATTCTGAATAACATCCGGAACACCGCTTACAGTAACAGCATCTTCAGCTCCGTCCAGAGCCAGCCCTTCAGGAAGGGAAAGATCACTGATCACAAGATTTCTTGCGATAGATCCCTTCTGAAGATTATTAACCGTAACCTGATAATTCACCTGTTCTCCTACCCGAAATTCATTTTCCGCACGTCCGTCCCCGGCTGCCAGATATGGATTCTGAAAACTTTTCTCAATAGAAAGAACTGCTGTATTTACATACACTTCTGCGTCATCCTGCGAAACAGGGGCATTCTGCGCCTGCACATTGGCAACATTAATGCTTTCCATTCCATTTGCCGCTTCCGTAACTGTGCAAAGGAAAGAAATCATAACCGGAGTATTTGCCGGAAGATCTGAAATGTTCAGTCTCCATCCGCTTCCCTCCTGAAGAAATTCATAATTCACTGGTTTCTCTGATGTCTCATTATAAAATTCCGGATTGAGCTGGTTCAAAACATCTTTGGTCCCTGCTGTCAGCTGCGTAATATTCTGTGGGATTCCGCTTACCGATACATCCTCTGCCGATGAAAGTGCAAGTCCTGCCGGCATACTGGTATCCCAGACAGTTACGTTCCGGGCCACTGTACCTGCTTTTTTATTCTCCACCACCACATTGTACTGTACCTGTTCTCCGACCTGCCATTCATAATGATCTGCAGATTTCTCAATCCAGAATTCTCCTGAATTTACATATACTTCTGCATCATCAGATCTCTCATCTGTATTAGCAGCTTTTACAGTTGCTGCATTTACGCTTTCGTGTCCATTTGCCTCTTCCTGTGCGATACAATGGAAAATAATCGTTACAGGCTGACTGTATGGTACATAAGAACAATAAAAGGAAAATCCGTTCTCATCTGCATTCAACTGAGAATCCACAGGTCTCGCTTCATATGCCTGTCCTGTTTTCTTATCCGGTACGGGATAGTTTACCTGTTGCTGAACTCCCAGTACTTCCATGCTCTGTGCACCACCTGCCAGAACCAGTCCCTGCGGCAGACCAATATCAGTAATAGTTACATCTTTTGCGATTGTTCCTGCCGTTACATTATTCACCACGATCCGGTAAGCTACCTGCTCTCCTGCCTGCCATTCATATTTGTCTGCTGTTTTATCAATTTCAAGCTGTGGACTGTTCGGCCATACTTCTGCCATATCCTTTCTGGATTCCTGTTCTCCCGTCTCAGGATTGATCAGATTATCCGCTGTTGCAGTCACAATATTTTCCCATTCCTGTCCATTGGAATCCGCAGATGCCTGACATTTAAAACGGATTGTGATCGTCTCCCCATACTTCAGGGACGGACACTCTGCTTTCCATCCATTTTCTCCCTGTCCGGTAAGCGTACAGTTCTCACCTCCCTGACTTGTCTCTACAGCATACTGCCCTTCCAGAAGCTGCAGACATGATGGAAGCTCGTCTGTAATAACAACATTTACTGCTTTTACATCCTGTTTTATCTGAGAAACCAGAATCTCATAATCTATGATATCTCCCGTTTTCCATTCATACTGAGAAGTATTTTTCTTTACTTCCAGTTCCGGTGGAATCACACCCTTTACCCACACTGTTTCCGTATCCATTGTATCTCCGCTTCCGTTTGTACGTTCATAACTCATGGATGCATGGTTTGGTACAAGAATACTGTATCCATCCTCTGCAAGGTATTTTGAAATGTTAATTTCTGATTCCGGTCTCTGGCGTACTTTTAAAGTAAATGTGTAAGTCTGATTATCTGTAAATGCTTCATCCTGAAGGCTCTCTGCTTTGGCCCTGCAGGTCACTTTCTGTCCTTCAACAGCAACATCAAACCAGTCTGTCACTGTCTGCCCTGCATCATTCACAATACTGACTTTTGATGTATCCTCTATAGTAAGACAATCCTCAAGTATATCCTGTACCACAAAGGATTTCAGTCTATTGGGTGTCACCTCTGCCCGGATCATATACTGAAATTCCTGTCCCTGACGAATGCCAAAAGGTTTTTCTTTTGATGCGGCAGCTGCCTGTTCCCATGTACAGTTTGCCTCTCCCACACGTTTCTCAGGTGCTTTTTTCATCTCAACATCGCCGAAACAATAGGATGTAAAATCAAAATATGCATATGCTTTACAGTATTTCTGTCCTTTAAAGTTCGGACAATAACTGTTGCCTGATGGATCCAGATATTTATTTCTTGTAATCTCTGCCCATCTTTCCTGAGAACCGGCTTTTGCAATGGCATCTTCACGACTTTTATCCCATTTATCCAGTCTGAACTGATGACAGAATTCTACCGTAAAATTATCTGTATTATAAAAAAGATTCAGCCATCCTCTCGGATCATCCGGCTCAACGGAACCAAGGGGTGAGCTTACAGAATTTCCATCTACCGTCAGATAATCATTGTTTTTCAGAACATATGCATTATCCAGACTGCTGTCTGACGGAATACGGACTCCCTGTCCCGCATCAATATCACGTATGGTTCCATGGCCACTGATCGGCAGTGTTTCTTCTGTTCCATGCTTCAGAAACTGAAACTTAACCTTTGCGTATCCTACAGAATAAATAAATACACCGATACTGTTTTTGGAAAAGCCAACCATTGGATAAGCTTCATTATCTTTCCATGCAAACGTAGCTCCGCCTTTATTCTGAACAATCGATTCTGCAGTGCGCAGATCATAACGGGGTTCTGCATTCTCTACTCCCACAAGAATGAGTCTGACATCAACAATATTTCCATTTCCATCTTTTCCTACATTGTTATAACGCATCCCTGCGCTTCCGGCTTTATAGTCCGCTCCTACACGAACGCACTCTGTATCACGTTCGCTTTTTCCATTGTCTGAAAAAGCTTCCCTGTCCAGATTATCACACCCAAAAGATTCATATGTGGTAATTCCGGGCTGAAACTTCATGTTAAAGCGATAACCATAATCTACCACCTTGTCACTGTCCCATGTTTCTACAGTTAACGGTGCCGCCTGAGTTACGCAGACAGGCACAAGCCCCAGAATTGCCTGCAGAATAAAAAGCATTGCAAGCAGCAAAGCTCCAAGGCGTTCTTTCAGTTTGAAATTGTGTTTCATTTTCCGTCTCCTTTCCGAACAAAAAATATAAAAATGAATGTGGGATTTTTCCCTGCACCTGGCAGGATTAAAGAATAGAAATAAGTTGAGATTGTATGATTATAAATATTCAAGGGGAATTAATATCGTGAAACAAGAACGTTTACACTTAAGATTTTAAGATTCTGCGCAGGGTTTCTTTTCTGAAACCCTGCATAGATTTTCATTGATCATTTCTTTTCTTCAGCCATGAAAGAAAATAAAGAATAATTGCAAGAATTATAAAAAACGGAAGCGCAACTCCGATTATCAGTATCAGTAAAATAATTATAACAGCCGCTGCTGCAATAACAACAGCCCTGCCATGCCAGGTAGAAAGATCGATTACTTTTTTCCATCTTTTCTCCTGCTGATGAGGAAGCTCTGTCTCATTGCCATAACTGCTTCCGTAAGAAGAATACTCTCCGTAATCTTCCTGTGTACTTCCATCATCTGTATCGATCAGAGTTTTTGCTATCAGATGTGGATCTCCCAGTTCCTGCAGTACCTCCTGCTCTGAACGTCCGCCACGTACCTGAGACTGTATATAATCTTCATAATACCTGATATGTGCTGCTGCTTTGCCCTCCTGCATCTGACCGGCAAGCTGGCTTCTCAGGATTTCCAAAAATTCTTTTCTGTTCATCTTCTACACTCCATTTTGCCAGAAATACATGTCAAAACTCTACTGCTCGCTCCGTTATCAGTAACGTTCGTACTCTTATTTTACCATATATACCGCAGGTAGCAACTAATATAATCATAAACTTTTTATGAAATTCTTATAAACTCAGTTACTGTTCACTCCGTTCTCAGTAACTGAGCCAAAATTCATTCCGGAAATTTTTGCATACATCTCCGGTCTGCGGTCTCTGAAAAGTCCCCAGTTCAGTCTATCTGCCTTTAATGCATCCAGGTCAAAAGTGCTTACAAGCACCCCCTCTTCCCCTCCGGGCAGTTCTGCACAGAGAGCACCTGTGTTGTCTGTGATAAAAGAAGAGCCGTAAAAATTAAGAGCAGATTTCTGCATTCCGTTTTCCGGACATGGCTCCACTGTTTCCTCACCGATTCTGTTGGCAGCGATCACAGGGATCAGGTTGGAGGCAGCGTGTCCCTGCATACATCTTCTCCAGTGTTCCATGCTGTCGCATTCCAGGATGGGTTCACTTCCGATGGCAGTGGGATAAAAGAGAAGCTCTGCGCCCTGCAGTGCCATACATCTTGCCGTTTCCGGGAACCACTGATCCCAGCAGATTCCAACTCCGATGGTTCCAAATCTGGTACCAAAAACCTTAAAGCCGGTATCTCCCGGTGTGAAATAGAATTTTTCCTGATAATAATGGTCATCCGGAATATGTGTTTTCCGATAAATGCCGAGATTCTTTCCATCTGCATCCAGAACCGCAACGCTGTTATAAGTATTATTGACCTCTTTTTCATAAAAGCTGACCGGGATCACAATCCCCAGCTCTGCCGCTACCCTGCTGAAATGACGCACTGCAGGGTTTTCCTCTGCAGTCTGCGCATATTCATAATACTCATATCTGCGCTCCTGGCAGAAATAGGGCCGTTCAAAAAGCTCCGGAAGAAGAACAATCTCAGCTCCCTTTGCTGCTGCCTGACGCACCAGTTCCTCTGCATGGGCAATATTTTTCTCCACACTTTTACTGCATTTCATCTGAACTGCTGCCACTGTTACATTTCTCATCCTGTCTGTTCCTCCTGCTCCTGTTTACATAAGTAAGTTTTTTCATAACTTTCAGGTAATAACCCTCAAACACATGACTCTCAAAGTTTTCTGCATCAGGGTCAGATATTTTTTCCGGGAATCTGCTGGGTGATACAGTGAATATTTCCACCGCCAACAATGATGGCTCTGGCATCAATGGGATAAATCCTTCTCTCTGGAAAACACTTCTGCAGAATCTCCACTGCCCTTTTGTCATTTTCATCCCCAAACTGAGGAAGAATAATTCCTTCATTGGAAATATAAAAATTCACGTAACTGGCGGCCATCCGTTCTCCTGCTTCCCGTTCGTCTTCTCCCTCTTCAAACACAAAACCATCCACATCTTCCCGGGTAAGGCAGACCGGTTTCTGAGGAATCGGAAGCTTATGAATCTTAAATTTTCTGCCTTTTGCATCTGTTTCCTGTTCCAGCACCTTCAGATCAGCCAGAGACATGGCATACTGCGGATCTGTCTCATCCTCTGTCCATGCAAGCACAACCTCTCCGGGCCTTACAAAAGCGCACACGTTATCCACATGCTCATTGGTTTCATCCTGATAGATTCCACATGGAAGCCAGATAATCTTGTGGACACCGAGCCAGTACTTCAACTGTTCCTCTATCTGTTCCCTGCTCATCTGAGGATTGCGTCCCTGACTCAGAAGACAGGCCTCTGTAACGATCAGAGTCCCCTCTCCGTCAGAATGGATGGAACCGCCCTCAAGCACAAAAGGTCTGGCATCCAGACATGGACAACCAAGAGTCCTGCAGATAAAGGCAGCCACCCTGTCGTCCTTCTCCCAGTTCCGGTAAAGTCCATCAAAGTCTCCTCCCCAGGCATTAAACTGCCAGTCAACTCCACAGACCGCCCCTTTCTCATCCAGAACCATGGTTGCTCCCACATCTCTGGCCCAGGCGTCATCTGTCTCGCATTCCAGCAAAGTCACACCGGAAACATTCCCAAGCTGATTCTTTGCATTCTCCATCTGAGCTTTGGAAACCAGCATATACACCTTTTCGCTCTCTCCAATAGCCTCTGCAACTTTCACAAATGCTTTCTGTGCTTCCCTTGCCCCATAATTCCAGGAACCGGGACGTTCCGGCCAGATCATCACACATCCCTCATGAGGCTCAAATTCTCCGGGCATACGATATTTTGTTCTGTTCTTCTCTGTAACTTCCATGTCTGTCTCCTTTTCTTTGATAGCCCGGCAGATATCAGGAAAGCCGGCTCTTAAAGTCTTCGTATCCGAAATGTCTGATAACCTCACACTCTCCGTCCTCATGCATAACCGCAATATCCGGCAGCGGCATACCGTTAAATGTATTATTCTTCACCATAGAATAAATCGCCATATCCATAAAATACAGCTTGTCCCCGATCCGGATCTCTCTGTCAAAGGAATAATCTCCAATCACATCTCCTGCCAGGCAGGTGCAGGAAGATAAACGGTAAGTATATGCCTTCTCCCCTGCTTCCCCGCTGTCCTTAAGAGGCGGACGATATGGCATCTCCAGCACATCCGGCATATGGCAGGCTGCAGAAGCATCCAAAATCAGCGTTCTGATCTCATTTTCCACAATGTCCATAACCTCTGTCACCAGATATCCGGCATTCAGGGCAACAGCCTCCCCGGGCTCCAGATAAATATCCAGATCATAGGTTTCCTTCATATGCTGAATACATTTTTCCAGGAGCTTTACATCATAATCCTCTCTGGTAATATGATGTCCGCCGCCCATATTCAGCCAGGAAACCTCAGACAGAAATTCTCCAAACTTCTCCTCTACCGCCTGCAATGTTTTCTCCAGGTCATCCGCATTCTGTTCGCAGAGCGTATGAAAATGCAGTCCGTCGATCCATTTCAGACATTCCACGTCAAAGTTCTCTCTGGTAACCCCCAGCCTGGAACCCGGCGCACAGGGATCATAGATCGCATGATCCCCCTGAGTGGAGCATTCCGGATTAATACGGAGTCCCAGACTGGCTCCGGTACACACTTCTTTAAATTTCTTCAGCTGTGCTGTGGAATTAAAGATAATATGGTCACAGATACAATCCAGTTCCTCTATATCTTCTGTACGGTAAGCAGGGGAAAAAACATGATTCTCTTTCCCCATCTCTTCATATCCAAGCCTTGCCTCAAACAGACCGCTGGCAGTGGTACCTGCCAGATATTTTCCGATCATGGGATACAGAGCAAAGCCGGAAAACGCTTTCTGCGCCAGAAGGATCTTACACCCGGTATCCTCCTGGACTTTTTTCAAAATCTCCAGATTCTCCCGCATCTTCTTCTCATCGATCACATAGCAGGGAGTTTGCAGTTGATCAATCTTCATTGGCTTTCCAGACCTTTACCAGTTCAGGATCTTCGCAGACTTTCCATGGAAGTCCCCATTTGTTCAGTGCTTCCATATATGGATCCGGATCAAATTCTTCCACATTAAATACACCCGGCTTCTTCCACTGTCCGGTCACTACCATCATGGAACCGATCATAGCCGGAACACCTGTTGTATAGGAGATTGCCTGGGATTCCACCTCTTTATAACATTCCTGATGATCACATACATTATAAATATAAATACTTTTCTCTTTTCCGTCCTTAACACCTGTGAAAATACAGCCGATATTTGTTTTACCCACTGTTCTCGGACCCAGAGATGCAGGATCCGGCAGAAGAGCTTTCAAAAACTGGATCGGCACGATCTCCTGTCCATTAAATTCCACAGGTGCGGTGGAAAGCATTCCTACATTTTCCAGACATTTC
>ENA-OQRC01002499-OQRC01002499.1-human-gut-metagenome-genome-assembly--contig:-NODE-2499-length-10377-cov-6.184267_pt1 | contig 10377 bp, 8 predicted proteins | sample MGYA00243236_ERZ505102 | MGnify/ENA primary metagenome ERZ505102 (study PRJEB26097, sample SAMN02712089) | human gut metagenome | biome: Gut microbiome | host: Homo sapiens | place: Denmark: Copenhagen... | reverse complement strand
TCTTCCGATCTTAAAAACAGGAAATTTTAAGCCGGTATATCTCCTGTATGGGGAAGAGGCTTATCTGAAAAAGCAATACAGAGACCGGATAACCAAGGCAATATTTCCGGATGGGGATACGGTAAATTATGCATATTATGAAGGCAAAGGGATAAATCCGGGTGAACTCATAGATCTTGCCGAGACAATGCCGTTTTTTGCAAAGCGTCGTCTGATAGTGGTAGAAAATTCGGGATTTTTTAAAAATGCAACACCGGATCTGGCCGATTATATCAAGACGATGCCGGATACGGCATGCTTTTTGTTCGTGGAAAATGAGGCGGACAAACGAGGAAAGATGTATAAAGCGGTGAAGAGTAAAGGACGCGTAGTTGAGATGGCGCGTCAGGATGAGAAGACATTATTATACTGGGTTGCAGGTAATGTAAAAAAAGAAGGCTACAAGATCAAGGAACAGACGGCCAGATATCTTCTGTCAACAACAGGAACGGATATGGAGAATCTGGAAAAAGAACTGGAAAAACTCTTCTGTTACTGTATGGGAAAAGAAGAGATTGAGATATCAGATATAGAAGCAATCTGTACAACACAGATTACAAATAAGATTTTTGATATGGTAGAAGCGGTTGCAATGAAGAACCAGAAAAAGGCGCTTGATTACTATTATGATCTTCTGGCATTAAAAGAACCGCCGATGCGTATCTTATACCTTCTGACGAGACAGTTTAAGCTGCTTTTGGAAGTGAAAGATCTGGTGGGGAAACGCTACGATAAATCATCAATCGCAAAGACAGTCGGACTTCATCCGTTTGTGGCGGGAAAATATATGCAGCAATGCCGCACATTTGAAAAGAAAGAGTTAAGGAACATTCTGGAAGAGGCTGTAGATACCGAAGAGATGGTAAAGACGGGACGCCTGAATGATGTGATGAGTGTGGAACTTTTCATTGTAAAATACAGTGCTGCATGATAGAATTGATAAGATAAACATTTAATTAAGGAGAAGATATTAGTGTCAGGAATAGATCAGAGTAAAATTCGAAATTTTTGTATTATAGCACATATTGACCATGGTAAATCAACACTGGCGGACCGTATCATTGAGATGACGGGACTTCTTACCAGTCGTGAGATGCAGTCCCAGGTGTTAGACAATATGGAGCTGGAAAGAGAACGAGGAATCACGATCAAAGCCCAGACAGTCAGAACGGTATATAAGGCAAAGGATGGAGAAGAGTATATCTTTAACCTGATCGATACGCCGGGGCATGTAGACTTTAACTATGAAGTATCCCGAAGCCTTGCAGCTTGTGACGGGGCAATTCTGGTAGTGGATGCCGCACAGGGGGTAGAAGCACAGACGCTTGCCAATGTATACCTTGCGCTGGATCATGATCTGGATGTAGTACCGGTATTAAATAAGATCGATCTTCCAAGTGCCGATCCGGAACGTGTGATTGAAGAGATTGAGGATGTGATCGGAATAGAGGCAGAGGATGCGCCGCAGATTTCTGCAAAGACCGGACTGAATGTAGATCAGGTGCTGGAAGAAATCGTAGCAAAGATACCGGCACCAACCGGAGATCCGAAAGCACCGCTTCAGGCGTTGATCTTTGATTCTTTATATGATGCGTATAAAGGTGTTATCGTATTTTGCAGAATCAAAGAAGGAACTGTAAAAAAAGGAACACCGATCCTTATGATGGCGACAGGAGCTAAGGCAGAAGTAGTAGAAGTTGGTTATTTTGGGGCCGGACAGTTTATTCCGTGTGAGGAACTGAGTGCCGGAATGGTAGGCTATATTACGGCAAGTCTTAAGAACGTAAAGGATACCCGCGTGGGTGATACGGTAACCAATGCGGCACATCCATGTGCAGAACCGCTTCCGGGATATAAGAAAGTAAATCCAATGGTTTACTGTGGATTATATCCGGCAGATGGCGCAAAATACCCGGATCTCAGGGATGCGTTGGAGAAATTACAGTTAAATGATGCATCACTGCAGTTCGAACCTGAGACTTCAATTGCACTGGGATTCGGATTCCGCTGTGGATTCCTTGGACTTCTGCATCTGGAGATCATTCAGGAACGTCTGGAAAGAGAATATAATCTGGATCTGGTAACAACTGCGCCGGGGGTTATCTATAAAGTACACAAGACAAATGGAGATGTGATAGAGCTTACGAATCCATCGAACCTTCCGGATCCTTCAGAGATCGAATATATGGAAGAGCCAATGGTAAAAGCAGAGATCATGGTGACATCGGAGTTTATCGGCGCGATCATGGATCTGTGCCAGGAACGTCGAGGCGTATATGAAGGTATGGAGTATATTGAAGAGACACGTGCAGTATTACATTACCAGCTCCCGCTTAATGAAATCATTTATGATTTCTTTGATGCATTAAAATCAAGATCAAGAGGATATGCTTCGTTTGACTATGAGATGGCCGGTTATGTGAAGTCAGAACTTGTCAAACTGGATATCCTGATCAATAAAGAAGAAGTCGATGCATTGTCATTTATCATTCATGCAGATACTGCATACGAACGCGGAAGAAAGATGTGCGAGAAGTTAAAAGAAGAGATCCCGAGACAGTTATTCGAGATTCCAATCCAGGCAGCAATCGGAAGTAAGATCATCGCGCGTGAAACAGTTCGTGCGATGCGTAAAGACGTGCTGGCAAAATGTTATGGTGGAGATATCAGCCGTAAGAGAAAGCTTCTGGAAAAACAGAAAGAAGGAAAGAAACGTATGCGTCAGGTGGGCAACGTAGAGATTCCGCAGAAAGCATTTATGAGTGTATTGAAGCTGGATGATAAATAATGAGACCATTAGAGTTATATATCCATATTCCATTTTGTGTAAAAAAATGTCGGTACTGTGATTTCCTGTCTGCGCCTGCAACACCTGAAGCGAGACAGGAGTATGTCATGGGCTTGTGCCAGAAGATCCGTTCTTATTATGATCTTGCCGGTATGTACCATGTAAGCAGTATTTTTATAGGAGGCGGTACACCGTCCATATTAGAAACTCAGCAGATGAGGAGTATCTTCGATGCGATACGTGCTACATTTCCAATTGATTCGGACGCGGAGATCACGGTAGAAGTGAACCCGGGGACAGTAGATAAGTTGAAATTGATGGCATATCGGAATGTCGGGATTAATCGTCTGAGTATCGGATTACAGTCAACGGATGATCAGGAATTAAAGATGCTCGGAAGAATTCATACATATAAAGACTTCCTGGATACCTATACGCTTGCAAGAGAAGTGGGATTTCAGAATATCAATGTAGATCTGATGTCGGGAATTCCATTTCAGACATTGGGAGGATGGGAAGATACATTAAAAAAAGTGGCAGAACTTGGTCCGGAACATATCTCCGCATACAGTTTGATCATCGAAGAAGGAACGCCGTTCTATGAAAAGTACGGAGAGGGTGAACGCGCTGAGGCGAGAAGAAGAAGAGAACTTCCGGATGAAGATACAGAACGGATGATGTATCAGTTTACAAAAAATATTTTGTGGAGTTACGGCTATCACAGATATGAGATATCTAATTATGCCAAAGAAGGATATGAATGCCGGTATAACCTTGGATACTGGAACCGCACAGAATATCTGGGAATCGGAACCGGTGCGGCATCTCTTATCAATAACCAACGATTCGTAGAAGGCGGTGAGATCGAAGTTCTTAGTTTGCAGAATCAGATGGAAGAATATATGTTTCTGGGGCTCAGAAAAATCGAAGGAGTATCCAAGACTGACTTCAGGCAGACTTTCGGAAGAAGCATTGAAAATGCATATGGAAAAGTACTGATCGATATGTACCAAAAGCAGCTGCTTGAAGACACCGGCGAATACATCCGGTTAACAGAAAAAGGAATTGATGTCAGCAACTATGTCATGAGCGAGTTTCTATTTTAAATTGTTCCAATCAAGATATCACAACGGTTAAGGTTCCATTATATAATTATTATGGCATACAAAAACGTAACTGAATAAAAGGATAGAAGCCATTTCTCCATGATTGAATCAGCACAGAAATGGCTTCTATCCTTTTATTCAGGTCCGGGGTAAGTCACCAAAATAATTACTACAACAACTTCGCCATTACTAACGCATAAATCTCCTGGTTCCGTTTCTGCCAGTTGTTTGCAATGGTTGCAGCTTCGGATTCTGTCGGGGCTGTTACGGTGAGGTCGATCAGAGGAAGTCCCTGTTCGATGACCTGACAGCGTACAGAATATTCCATGTTGGAATTCTCGAAATAGTCCGCTTTTACGGACATCTCATTTTTTAATTCGTAATGTTTCTCTTTTAAAAATTCGTCGATATCATGCTGGATTGCCGGAGAGATATCGTTTGTAAAATAATGGATGGTCTCTGCTCCGTCTTCCGTAAGATGGTAAAATGTACGGTGATGAGTAGATTCTTCACGAATAAATCCTGATTCCAGAAGTTCGGATAAAGCCTGCTGTAATTTAAAGTAGGTTGTATATCCTTCATCCAGAATAAATTCTGATATCTGGGAATTGGTAAGAGGAAAATCAACTTCGTTCAACATATACAAAATGATCAATTTATATAACGTAAAAGATTTGGCCAAGGTTAACACTCCTTTCCCTGCCAGATGTCATGTGTTTTTAAGTAAGACTGGAACTGATTCAGAACTTGCCTTTTATTACAGGTCCATAAAGGGGCGATCAAAAGATTTTTTGGTCCGTCTCCGGTTAATCGGTGGATAACGATGTCCGGTCTTAAGTGGCTGATACACATCCCGAGAAGCTGGTAGTATTCTTCCGGTGTGGGAATGTAGAATGGAGAGGCCAGGTAGATGTCGGCCAGATCGGTATCTTTTAATACATGTAAAAGCTGCAGTTTGATGCCCTGAATATCCTGGTGGTTCAGGTATTCTATGGTCTGGAGTATATCCTGTTCGGTTTCATTTGGAAGACACAGGATTGTATGGACAATAACATCGATTCCACGCTTTCGAAGCTCGGATACTGCATTTTCAAATACCGGAAGCTCATAACCTCTGCGGATATATCGGGCGCTTTCTTCATGAATAGTCTGAAGACCAAGTTCAACCCAGACTGGTTTGATCCGGTTTAAGTTTTCCAGGAGATCCAGAATCTTTTCGCTTAGACAATCCGGTCTGGTAGCTATGGAAAGAATCCGGATATCAGGATGTGTAATTGCTTCCATATATAATGTTTCCAGATATTCTAAAGAAGCATAAGTGTTGGTATATGCCTGAAAATAAGCAATGTAAGATGATCCGGTATATTTTTTTGCAGACTGCTGCTTCCCGGCTTCAATCTGCTCTGTGACAGACAGAGTACGACTGGCGGCAAAATCGCCGGAACCTCCACGGCTGCAGAAAATGCAACCGTGGGTTCCGAGGGTACCATCCCTGTTTGGACATGTCATGCCGCCGTCGAGAGATATCTTATAGAGCTTTTCACCATAAGTCTTTTTCAGATAATAATCCAGAGAATAGTATCTTTTTTCTCCCCAGTGTACGGTCATATCAGATCAGTTCCTTTACAGCACGGCTTACAACATCTGCAACACGTGGGTCAAATGCTTCAGGAAGAATATTATTTTCATTCAGCTCTTCATCAGGAACAAGACCTGCGATTGCTTTTGCAGTAGCCAGTTTCATATCTTCGGTGATGGCAGTAGCACGTCCCTCGAGAGCACCTTTGAAGATACCAGGGAAAGCAACCACGTTATTTACCTGGTTCGGGAAGTCGGAACGGCCGGTTCCTACTACTTTAGCGCCCGCAGCTTTTGCAATATCCGGCATGATCTCAGGTACCGGATTGGCCATGGCAAATAAGATGGCATCTTTGTTCATAGAAGCAACCATTTCCGGTGTAACAATATTCGGAGCCGATACGCCGACAAAAATATCAGCGCCTTTTAATGCATCGGCGAGTTTACCGGTTTTCTGTTCCAGGTTGGTTACTTCAACCATCTTCTCCTGCATCCAGTTGAGGTCTTTGGAATCTTTTCCGAGAATTCCATTTATGTCGCACATGGTGACATGTTTAAAGCCGTAGGTCAGGAGCAGTTTGGTAATAGCAACTCCGGCAGAACCGGCACCATTTACGACAACTTTGGAAGATTCCTTATCTTTTCCGGTTACTTTCATAGCATTAATGATTCCGGCAAGAACTACGATAGCAGTTCCGTGCTGGTCATCATGAAATACAGGAATATCCAGCAGTTCTTTCAGTCGTTCTTCGATTTCAAAGCATCTTGGAGCACTGATGTCTTCCAGATTGATCCCTCCGAAAGCAGGGGCGATATTTACAACTGTTTTGATGATCTCTTCAGTATCCTGTGTGTCAAGACAGATCGGTACAGCGTTGACACCACCGAATTCTTTAAAAAGAACAGCCTTTCCTTCCATAACGGGCATTGCCGCAAGAGCACCGATATTACCAAGACCGAGTACGGCACTTCCGTCAGAAACAACAGCTACAGTATTGGATTTCATAGTATAAGTATAGGCAGCCTCGGGATCTTTTGCGATTACCTTACAAGGTTCTGCAACACCAGGGGTATAGGCAATTGCAAGATCTTCACGTGAATTTACGTGGGATTTTGCACAAGTTTCAATCTTTCCATGCCATTCTTCGTGCATTTTCAGGGCTTTTTCACTATTCGTCATTTTATGGATACCACCTTTTCATAAGTTTGTTTAATCATATCATTCATAGAAGTTCAAGTCAATATACGCACAAAAGAGGAATTGGGTAGAATAGATATACCGTTATGAAAAAGAACTTTAAAAAAGAACAAAGATGTAGTATAATATCTCCATGTTTCAAATAGTATCGTCATTTCTGACGTGATTTTCCAGTAAAGTAAGAGATGCTACTTAATAAATGAAGAAACTAGAATGAAAGCAGTTTGATGTGAAAGGACTAATATGATGAGAGAAAAATATGAATCTCTTCCGCTGGCGACGTTAAAAGATCTCGCTAAAGCAAGAGGATTAAAGGGAATTTCCACCATGAAAAAGGCAGAACTGATAGAGCGTATGCTGGAAGAAGATGAAAAAGAAAAGAAATCGGCACGAGAAACCGTGAAAGAATTATCTGCTAATACAGGAGATAAAGAAGTACATGATATAGATAAGCTGGACAGTGGAATTACGGCACATGGGATTCTTGAAGTTATGCAGGATGGTTATGGATTTATCCGAAGTGCTAATTATCTGCCGGGGGAAAACGATGTCTATGTATCTCCGTCTCAGATCCGAAGATTTAATCTGAAAACAGGAGATATACTGGAAGGAAATACAAGAATCAAAACACAGCAGGAAAAATTCAGTGCACTTTTATATCTTTCAAAGATCAATGAGATGGATCCTATGAAGGCTATGCACAGAAAAAATTTTGAAGATATGACACCAATCTTTCCGAATGAAAGACTGAGTCTGGAATGTGGAAAGACAAGTACTGCAATGCGCATTATGGATTTAATGTCTCCGATCGGAAAAGGACAGAGAGGTATGATCGTCTCACCACCGAAAGCAGGAAAGACAACCTTATTAAAGCAGGTTGCATTATCCGTACAAAAGAATAATCCGGAAGTACATCTTTTGATTCTTCTGATCGATGAGCGTCCGGAAGAAGTAACGGATATCCGTGAATCAATAGAGGGACCGAATGTAGAAGTGATCTATTCTACGTTTGATGAGCTTCCTGAGCACCATAAGCGTGTATCAGAGATGGTGATCGAACGGGCCAAACGACTGGTAGAGCACAAAAAAGATGTCATGATCCTGATTGACAGTATTACAAGACTGGCAAGAGCTTATAACCTTACAGTACCTCCGTCAGGAAGAACATTATCCGGAGGACTTGATCCCGCAGCACTTCACATGCCGAAGCGTTTCTTTGGCGCGGCGAGAAATATGAGAGAAGGCGGAAGTCTTACAATACTGGCAACGGCACTTGTGGATACGGGAAGCAAGATGGACGATGTTGTATATGAAGAATTTAAAGGAACCGGTAATATGGAACTGGTATTGGACCGCAAGCTTTCCGAAAAAAGAATGTTTCCTGCTATTGATATCTTAAAATCAGGAACAAGAAGAGAAGATCTTCTGCTTTCAAAAGAGGAGCAGGAAGCTGTTGAAAGTATGAGAAGAGCACTGAACGGACTGCGTCCGGAAGAGGCGGTAGATAACATACTGAATATGTTCTCAAGAACGCAGAATAATGAAGAATTAATACAAATGGTAAAAAAGACAAAATTTATCTAGACAAAATTTGATTCTTGTGTTACAATGAACGAGCTGTGTAAATAAAAGAAATTTACTGCACATTAAGTGCGTGTCAAAAAATAAAGAAGAGGTGAAAATCATGAAAGAAGGAATACATCCAAATTATTATCAGGCAACTGTAACTTGTAACTGTGGAAATACATTCGTAACAGGATCTACAAGTGAAGAAATCCACGTAGAAATCTGTTCTAAATGTCATCCATTCTATACAGGACAGCAGAAAGCAACTCAGGCTCGTGGCCGTGTTGATAAGTTCAATAAGAAATACGGAATGGACAAATAAGATTACAAGTATTGGGTTGAGGTTTTTGAATCTCAACCCTTTTTTCATTACAATAGATCTTCGGGCAAGAGATAGTCTTTGTTCCAGAAGATGTGGTATAAGGAGAATATATGAAATCATCAAATATCGGCGGACAGGCAGTTTTAGAGGGAATCATGATGAAGAATCAGGATCGTTATGCTGTGGCTGTCAGAAAACCGGACGGAGAGATCTTTGTTCAGACAGAGACGTTTCACAGTATTACCGGCAATTGGAAAAAACTGACTACGATTCCTTTTGTCCGGGGGGTTTTTAATTTTATTGATTCCATGGTACTTGGAATCAAGACGCTGACTTTTTCGGCGAGTTTTTACGAAGAGGAAGAAGAAAAAGAGCTTTCCGGAAAAGATCTGAAAAAGAAAGAAAAGCAAGAGAACCTGATGATGGCAGGAACGGTTGCCTTTTCCATTGTTGCAGCAGTTGCAATCTTTATGATATTGCCGTATTTTCTGTCGACACTTATGAAACCGGTTATTCCGTCGTATCATCTTAGAACCGTGATAGAAGGTGTTGTCCGGATTGGAATTTTTATTGTGTATATTTTGCTGATTTCCAGAATGGAGGATATTCAGAGAACATTTATGTACCACGGTGCGGAGCATAAGTGTATCAACTGTATTGAACATGGGCTGCCGCTTACGGTGGAGAATGTAAGGAAAAGTTCGAGACAGCATAAAAGATGTGGGACAAGTTTTCTGTTTTTTGTGCTGGCGATCAGTATTATTTTACTGTTGCTGATTCGGGTGGAATCGCCTTTGATGCGGGTGGTTGTCCGTATTGCACTGCTTCCGGTGATCGCCGGAATCTCTTATGAGGTGTTGAAACTGGCGGGGAACAGTGAAAATGCCCTGGTCAATCTGTTAAGTAAGCCGGGAATGGCAATTCAGATGATGACAACCAGTGAACCGGATGATGATATGATAGAAGTAGCGATACAGGCAGTAGAAGCTGTATTTGACTGGAGGGCGTATGAACGGGAAAATTTTCACACTTCGTAATCTCTACCAGAGTGGAACAGAAAAACTTGAAAAGGCAGGGATACGGGAAGCAAAACTGGATGCCTGGTATCTGCTTGAATATAAGACCGGAATCAGCAGAGCAGTATTTTTGGCAGACCCGGACAGAGAAGTAGAAGAAGAAAAAGCAGAAAGCTATCAGAAAGATATCTGCACAAGAGCAAGAAGAATTCCACTTCAGCATATTACCGGTGAACAGGAATTCATGGGATTAAATTTTAAAGTGAATGAAAATGTGCTGGTTCCAAGACAGGATACAGAGATTCTGGTAGAAGAGGCTTTAAAACGGATCAGACCAGATATGCAGATCCTGGACATGTGTACCGGTTCGGGATGTATTCTGGAAAGTATTTTGAAATTCGGCGAAAAAAAACAGATGCATCTGAAAGGAACCGGCTGCGATATTTCGGAAGAGGCATTGAAAGTTGCACGAGAAAACAACAGCCGTCTGGGAACAGATGCAAGATTTATAAAAAGTGATCTGTTTGAATCTGTCACCGGAAAATACAATATGATCGTGTCTAATCCGCCTTATATCAGGACAGAAGAAATCAGTCGTCTGGATGAGGAAGTAAAACTTCATGATCCATGGATTGCGCTGGATGGAAAAGAGGACGGACTTTATTTTTATCGCCTGATCGTAAAAGACAGTATAAGATATCTGAACAAGGGAGGATATATCCTGTTCGAGATTGGCTTTGATCAGGGAAAAGATGTATCAGAAC
>ENA-OQRC01002488-OQRC01002488.1-human-gut-metagenome-genome-assembly--contig:-NODE-2488-length-10405-cov-5.095749_pt1 | contig 10405 bp, 10 predicted proteins | sample MGYA00243236_ERZ505102 | MGnify/ENA primary metagenome ERZ505102 (study PRJEB26097, sample SAMN02712089) | human gut metagenome | biome: Gut microbiome | host: Homo sapiens | place: Denmark... | reverse complement strand
TTACTTCTTCTGCTTCTATTACTTATTGCTTCTTTTTATTTGTTTACCAGTTTTTCCAGTTCTTCCACGGATTGTACAATGTAATCCGCCTTCGCTTCCTTTAACTCTTCCTTACTTCCGTAACCGTAGGTCACGCCCACGCTCTCCACACCGAGAGCCCTGGCTCCTTCCACGTCGAACTTTCTGTCACCGATCATATAGACCTGCGCCGGATCCACGGGATTCTCTCCAAAGAGCTGACGCAGAGTTTCCTGTACCACCTGATCCTTGGTTTCTCTTCTGCCGTCCAGTTCACTACCCACCACTACAGAAAAATATTTTTTCAGATCAAAATGTTCCAGGATGCGCTCTACGTATACCTGGGGCTTACTGGATGCCACTGCCAGGAAATACCCCTTCGCCTGAAGCGTTTTCAGCATCTCCGGAATACCGTCATAGACCTCATTTTCAAAAAGTCCCGTATCCTGAAAGCGCTCTCTGTATTTTGCCACAGCTTCTTCTGCCTGTTCGGCGGTGAAACCGTAGAATTCCATAAAACTGTCTCGTAAGGGCGGTCCGATAAAGGGCTCCAGCTTGTCCAGATCCGGCTCCTCGATGCCAAAGGAGTGCAGTGCATACTGCACACAGGTAGTAATTCCGATTTTAGGATCTGTCAGGGTGCCGTCCAGATCAAACAGCAGATATTTCTTCATTCTTATAATTCCTTTTTCTTTCTATTCTTATATGTTCCGCAGATGATTAGAAGCTACGGATCTTGTCTCCGTCATCCTCGGTGTTTTTCAATGCCTTGATCTCCACGTCATAGCCCACATTAGCATTGACCTGCACATGGACCACATCTCCTACTTTTTTGCCAAGGAGCGCTTTGCCCAGGGGGGACTCGTTGCTGATCAGACCTTCCAGGGAATTACCGCGGACGGTGGTCACAATCTTGTAATCCTCTTCCGTGCCGTCATCGATAAATTCCACGGTAACGGTGTTGTTGATACCTACCTCATCCGCTGCGGAGTTCTCGGAGATGACCTTTGCAGTCTTGATCATTCTCTCCAGATAACGGATGCGGCTCTCATTCTGATTCTTATACTTTTTGGCTGCATAGTATTCAAAATTCTCACTGAGATCGCCGTGGGCTCTGGCTTCCTTCACGTCCTCCAATGCCTTGGGACGTACCACCAGCTTGCGGTACTCGATCTCATCTTCCATTTTCTTAATGTCAGTGGGTGTTAATTCGTCGTACATAATAATCTCCATTCCGCAGACGATTCCTTTCGTCGGAGGAATCGCGAATCAAATTTCAAATTTGATTCTGCGATAAGGGCTAGTTTGTGACGCCTGCGGCACAAATAGCCGTGTGAAAAATAAGCTATCATGCGTATTTTTCACACTATAATCCTTCTTTCTACAGCTGCATCGCATAGATCACTGCCAAAGACAGAATGATCTGAATGATCGCAAAACGGAATACGGTCTGTGTATTGGACCAATCCCACACCTTACGCACATGATCGTGCAGGGGGGTACGTACATTTTTCAAAATATGGATCTTCAGGAAACGAAGCAGGGACACCTTAAGAAGTCCCAGTCCTCCGTCCAGAATCAGCACCAGTGCCAATGGGATAAACAGGAACGGGCAGCCGCTCTTCAAAATGGCGATGCTGGTGAACAATCCCATGGCCCGGGAACCGGCATCCCCCATCATCAGCTTACTGGGTGTCGCATTGTACCACAGATATCCCAGAATACATACGGCAAATAATAGGATCAGGAAGGAATAGGTCTCGTCGACCTCCTTCATGCGGTCTACAATATAGATGGACATGATGGTAATGATCGACAGGGTTCCGGACAGTCCGTCCACACCGTCGGAGCAGTTGGTCACATTCACGGAGGTCCATACCAGGATCACCGTGAGAATGGCGAATACCACAGGCGGCAGAGTGAACTTTACATGGAACAGCGCCAGTTCCACCACGTTGGAATTATATTTCAGAAAAGTGATGGCTACCAGTGCCGCCACGCACAGATCTAAGAAACCTTTTTTGTACTCACCCCATGGAGTCTTGGAAGCATCGTCCAGAAATCCCGTCATCATGCATACCACGATCAGCAGCAGGTAGATCACCAGCTCTGCGCTTAAAGGCGAAAACAGTAGAACAGATGCCACAAATGCCAGGACAAAAATAATTCCGGCGCCTCTGGGTTTCCCCGCGGACAATTTTCCATCATGGGCAAATTCTCTTCCGGCATCCTTGGGCAGATACGGACTTAATTTTGCCGTTGCCAGTACCGTAGCTCCAAAAGCAAAAAGGATTCCAAAAAAAGCAAGGAGAGAACTGCTTCCCTCCGGCAAGATCATCTGTAACATACTATCCCTCGTTTCCACATGAGATACTCACTTTTGTACTCTCATGCTGTATTTTCTGATAAATTCCGTAACTGTTCACAGGGGCATTCGAGAAATGAACACCTCAGAACGGTCACAAAATATTTTAACACAAATATCCCGGAATCTCAAATAATTTCCACAACAGTTCAGTTCTGAACATATCTGGGCGCAGAAATCATGCTTGCATGATTTTGCGGGCAAATATGTGCAGGAGCTAAGCGCCAATCTATGAGCAAAGGTAGTCACGAAGTGACATAAAAGCGTGTTAACGCGACTCCCGTGAACGGCGCGGCTGAACTGTTACGTTTGACAGTTTCCCCACGGTGGACTACTATATTCTTATGAACACTTTCTGAAAAATAGCCATAAAAGGAGAATGCCCTATGATGATCCATAAGATTGAACCGCATAAATATTATCCGGAATTCCGGAATCAGGAGCCAAAGCCTTCCGATTATCTGCTGTTATTTGATGGAGAGAAGATCTATCTGCCCTCCCATACAGGAAACGACGCTACTGTTGCGGGTTCTTCCGCGAATGCAGGTATTGTGAAGCATCCTCAGGTATATCTTCCTACCTTCGAGGAAATTCACAAACTATTGGGAATCCGGCAGCCCCTGGAGCGTTTTTTCCTCGACTGTGAATATCTCTTTTCCATCGATGACAGGGCATTCTTCCGCAAGACCGCAGAGGACGCCGGTGCTCTCATGCTCCCGGAAAATGACCTCTATCCTTCCGGTGTATTCCGTAATTTTGAACCGGAATATCTGGCATTCGCCGGGATCACTGCCACCCAGATCAACCGTTTCCGTCTGGACCGGAAGTTCTGCGGCCGCTGCGGGCATCCCACAATTCACAGCACCACAGAGCGGGCCTGCATCTGCCCGGAGTGCGGTCAGATCGAATATCCCAAGATCTCTCCCGCAGTTATTATCGCCATCGTGGATACCGCGCGGGACAAGATCCTGCTGACCCGCTACGCCGGCGGTTCCTATCGTCACTGGGCACTGGTGGCAGGCTTCGTGGAAGTCGGCGAGACCTTCAAAGGGGCTGCCCGCAGAGAGATCATGGAAGAGGTCGGCCTACGGGTCAGTGATCTGGTCTATTACAAATCCCAGCCCTGGTCCTTCAGTGATTCCGCCATGATCGGCTTCTTTGCAAAGCTGGACGGTGATCCCACGATTACTTTGCAGGAATCCGAACTCGGTGAAGCAAAATGGTTCTCCAGAGAGGATGTACCGGATCTACCCTCCACGATCAGTGTCGGTCAGGAAATGATCACCTTATTCAAGAATGGCGGAGATCCATTATCTCAATAAGCGGCACTTCTTCGCCACCTTTACCAGCAGATATCCCTTCGGGAAGCTGCGAAGCTCCTGCTCCGTGATGCCCCGCATCAATATCAGCATGACAAAATAGACTACCGCAGCGATCATGATCGCCGGAATGACAGAGATCCGCATGGACTTCGTCACCATATACAGACCTTCGTAGATTGCCCAGGCTGCCGCTCCCATAAATGCAGAGGCGAACACCGGAATGACAAAAGTCTTTACGATCTCCTGTCGGTAGCCTACCGCTCTTCTTACCGCCCACTGGTTCAGCACACACATCATACCGGAATACAGCGTATTGGCGATGGCAATGCTGTACAGATCCAGACTCGTGAACATCAGAAGCAGCACTGCTGCCACCGTCTGCACCACCAGCGAGATCCCCGCATTGATGATCGGGGTATTGACTTTGCCCAGCCCCTGTAAAATGGAACTGTTTAATGTCGACAATGCATAAAAGATAACCGACAATGACAATGTCATCAGAAGGGCTGCTGCCAGGTTCAGTTCCTCTGCCGTCTTGTTCGTGAACAGCAGACTGATCACCGGCTTCGCTAATACAAAAAGTCCCACAGCGCAGGGAATCGAGATCACCATGGTAGTCTTCACTGCCAGTCCGATCTTCTCTCTGGCTCCCTTCACATCCCGGGCTGCCATCAGCTGTGCTACGGAAGGAATCATAGCAGATGCCATAGCAGATGCAAAGGCTATGGGAATATTAGACATTGTCAGGGACTGTCCGGAGAAAATACCATATTTTTCATAAATAGATACCGTATCCAGATTACGAAGGGACGGATACCATTTGGTGTAGATGCTGTTGTTGACCGTACTGCTTAAGTTATATACAGCCGTACTCAAAATAAACGGGGTCACCACCAGTGTGATCGTCTTGAATATCTGTCCGTAGGAATCCACATGTTCATGCCTGTCACGCTGCACTCTGCGCAGGATCATTCCACGATTCAGAGCATAGACTCCCGCCATAAAAAGCAACGCCACTAATACGCCGACGCCGGTACCCAGTGCACTTCCCACGGCACCGTAGGTTGCTCTCATCACCTGCCCTGCCTGATCCGCCGGAACCTCCATCGTTCCCATAAACATTTGGATCAGAAGATATGCCGCGCCTACGCTGACTACCGCATTGGCGATCTGCTCCAGGATCTGTGATACGGAGGTCTGCGCCATGCTCTTATGTGCCTGAAAATACCCTCGTAAAACTCCCAGGATACCATAGACGAAGATCGTCGGTGCAAAGGTGCGCAGTACTGTGACTGCTGCTCCGGACACGAATAGTCCCGCTCCGAAAAACAGAAAAAGGCTGGCTATACCGCCAACCACCAGTACATAGATCATGGCTCCGTGGAACAATCTGTGGGCGTTGCGATATTCCTTCTCTCCCAGCTTCTGTGCGATAGCTTTGGAAATTGCCGAGGGAATACTATAAGAGGAAATCAACAGAATGATCGTATAATAGTTATACGCTGACTGGTAATAACCAAGTCCCAGATTTCCGATGACACTCTGTAAAGGGCCCCTGTAAAGGAGCCCTATGATTCTGCTGATGATTCCGGCTGCCGCCAGAATTCCCGCCTGCATGATAAAATTGTTCTTGGAACTGTTCTTATCTGCCATATGTAATCTTACCTTATTCCAGTTCTTTATCCGATCAGCCAGTCATACATCTCCTGATATTTCCCGGCAGATACCTTCCAGGAGTAGTCAGTGGCCATGGCACGATCCACGATCTTATTCCACTCTCTCTTCCTGTCATAGTAAATATGCTCCGCATAGCGGATTGTATTCAGCATCTCGTGTGCATTGTAATTCGTAAAGCTGAAGCCCGTACCGGTGCTCTCATACTCATTATAGGGCTGTACGGTATCCTTCAGTCCGCCGGTCTCTCTGACGATAGGTACGGTACCGTAGCGCAGCGCGATCAACTGACTCAGACCGCAGGGCTCGAACAGGGACGGCATCAGATAAGCATCACAAGCCGCATAGATTTTATGGGACAGTGCATCCGAATAATAAATGTTGGCAGACACCTTGTCTCCATACTTCCAGTCGAAATGACGGAACATATTCTCATAACGTTCCTCACCGGTGCCCAGTACCACGAACTGGATATCATCCTGACACAGTTCATCCATGACATAAGCGATCAGATCCAGACCCTTCTGGTCTGTCAGTCGGGATACCAGACCAATCATCATCTTCTTATCATCTACGCGAAGTCCCAGCTCTTCCTGCAGGGCACGCTTATTCTTCACCTTTTCCTTGCGGAAATTCACTGCATTATAGGCTTTTACGATATTTTTGTCTGTCTCCGGATTGAACTCTCCATAGTCGATACCATTGACGATACCGCGCAGATCATGACTTCTCGCACGCAGCAGTCCGTCCAGACCCTCACCGTAGAACGGCGTCTTGATCTCCTCCGCATAGGTATCACTTACGGTAGTCACCGCATCCGCGAATACGATACCGCCCTTCAGCAGGTTTGCATCCTTATAAGCCTCTAACTTGTCAGAGGTAAAATAATACTCCGGCAGTCCGGTAATGCTCTGCACCGTCTTCACGTCCCATTTTCCCTGGAACTTCAGGTTATGTATGGTGATCACAGACTTCATGTTGCGGTAGAAATCTCCACCATGGAAACGCTCCTTCAGGTATACAGGGATCAGGCCTGTCTGCCAGTCATGGCAATGGATCAGATCCGGCTGGAAATTCAAAAGCGGTAATGCCGACAGCACTGCCTTACAGAAATATGCATACTTTTCGATCTCATATCTGGGATCATCCCCATAAGGCTTGAAACCACCGAAATAGCTCTCATTATCAATGAAATAATAATGCACCCCGGCTTCTTCCGCTTCCAGAACACCTACGTACACATTCTGCCAGTTGAAATCCATGTAGAAATGTGTCACATACTTGAGTTTATCCTTCATCTCCTGCTTCATACAGGTATACTTCGGAATAAACACTCTTACATCAAAATACTCCTTGTCAATATACTTCGGCAAAGATCCTACGACATCCGCAAGTCCTCCGGTCTTGATAAAAGGTACTCCTTCCGATGCGGCAAAAAGAATTTTTTTCATGTAAACCCTCCACATATGCTACGGCTTGTATTTCAAAACATAGATTGATTATACCATGTTTACGATTCATAGAAAAGAGGGCAGCGATAATTTACAAATCTTTTAGAGTCTGCGGTTTTGCCTCAGTTTCTGTAGGAAAGTCGGATCCTGTCAGCGATCAGCGCGATAAATTCCGAATTGGTAGGTTTGCCTTTTCCCGTGTCGATCGTGTAGCCGAACATGGCATCCAGGGTCTCCATGCGACCTCTGCTCCAGGCGACCTCAATGGCATGGCGGATGGCACGCTCTACGCGGCTGGGTGTGGTCTGAAAACGCTTGGCGATGGTGGGATACAGGATCTTCGTGATGGAACTGATCATCGCCGGATCCTCCACCGACATCATGATAGCTTCCCGCAGATACTGATACCCTTTGATATGTGCCGGGACTCCGATCTCATGGATCATATCCGTGACATCCTTTTCCAGGTCATGGATGACTTCCTGGGTCTGTTCCTTTTTTTCTGTCGCTTTTACTGTGCTGTCTTTGGCATTTTTCGTAGAAGGAACCGTGATCATAATTTGGAATTCCTTGTTGGCATTCATCAGATCCCCCAGGATTTTGTATACTTTTTCATTATCCTTTGTAGTTGTAATGTTTAATTTTTCCATTAAACTACCTCCATGACTACAAAACTACTTTTTTCACGTACCGTTCTATTATAAATAGATATGCGTCATGGCTTCAAGCAGAACCCATCGCAAGATTTTTCCAAATTTCGCAGTATAAAAAAGGTAAAAAAAGGCGCCCGGAATGACCCGAACGCCAATAAGAGGGAAAATGTATAAGTAGAAAAACTACGAGTAAAGCAAATTAAATTAATGATGCTCTGCCAGAGTGTGAAGTGCTTCCTTGATGGCTGTCTTCACAGTCTCATCCTGTTCCTCATTCAGTCTGTGCAGCAGATAGGTCTTGGCATATTCGGTACCGATGCTGCCTAATGCTTTTGCTGCTTCGACACGGATCTTCGGATCCGGATTGTCGATCATGTGGGCAATGCTGTTCACGCTGTCCTCATCCTTGATCCGGCTCAGAGCTTCCAGTGCGGCTACCACCACGGTGTCATCGGAAGAGCTCAGATATTTGATGATCTTGTCGGATTTTCCTTTCTCCTGTAATTTTTGAATCTTACTTAAATCATGTTGTTCCATAAACACGCGCCTCTTTCTTTCTGCCAGCGCGGGGGCGGTAAAATCGTCTCCGGATCATCACTGTATGTCGCCTGTGGTGATTGGCTTCTCTTGATAATGTTATGATAACACCTTATCTGTCAGAAAACAATTATAGTAAAATGAAGGATTTCTAAAAATTCTATAACCTAGATCCACTTGTCCCATCACGTTTTTTATACTATACTGATATCATCAAATCGAAAGAAGGTACTCTCATGACAAAACAGGAAATCAGCGAGATCAAAAAGCTGTTCACCCCGAAAAACTGCTCCATCACCCGGATCTGCGGATGCTATGTGGATGGAGAGAAAAATAAGAAGACGGAATTAAAACAGGCGTTTCTGGCACTGCCGGAGGAGGAAATGTTCAAATATTTCGAGATTCTGCGGAAGAGTCTGTCCGGCACCATCGGCAAAAATCTGCTGAATCTGGAATTCCCGTTAAAGAGTGAAACGGAGGGCGGCACACAGGAATTCCTGCTGCGTCTCAGAGACAGCCGTCTGAAGGACGATGCTCTGTTGGAACAGTTCTATGACCGTATCATTGAATCCTATGAATATGTCGGTAATTACCTGATCCTGCTGATCCACGATGCCTACGATGTGCCGGGACGCACCAGAGACGGTATCGAGATGGAGGATGCTTCCGATGAAGTCTATGACTATATCCTTACCTGCATCTGTCCTGTGGATCTGTCCAAGCCGGGACTAAGCTACAACGCAGTGGAAAACACCTTCCAGAACCGTATCCGCGACTGGGTGGTAGGTATGCCGGACGCTGCTTTCCTGTTCCCTGCGTTTAATGACAGAAGCACTGACCTGCACAGCACTCTGTACTATTCCAAGGATGCGGAGGAATTAAAGGAGAACTTCGTGGATCTGATGTTAGGCTGTCCTCTTCCTCTGTCCGCAGGCGGTCAGAAGGAAACCTTCCAGTCACTAGTGGAAGAGACCCTGGGCGATAGCTGTGATATCGAGACAGTGAAAAATATCCACGAGAAAATGAATGAGATTGCCCAGGAACATAAAGAAGATCCCGAACCTGTGGTATTGGATAAAAATGAAGTAAAGACCATTTTTGCCAGCAGCGGTGTAACCAATGACCGCATGGAGGTCTTCGACCAGTGCTTCGATGCCACTGCCGGTGAAGCTACTTCCCTCATGATGACCAATGTCTACAACCCCCGCAGTTTTGAAGTGAAGACGCCGGACGTGGTCATCAAGGTCAATCCCGAGCGCACGGATCTCGTCAATACGAAACTGATCGATGGCAGACAGTGCCTCGTCATCGAACTGGACGGTAATATCGAAGTCAATGGCATTACCGTGCGGGCTGCCGGAAGCGAAGCCTCTGACAATTCCATAGAAGATTAAAACATCTTTACTATATTCATGAAGTCAGGGGCTTTTGCCCCTGACTTTTGTTGCCTACAAATTGTTCCGTGCTGTGCACTCCCACAATTCTAACCAATCATATACATTGCATTATGATGCTCTCACACTTTGGATATCCGATCTGAGAGCTGTTCAGTGACAGCGTATAATTATCTGCCATTCCCCATTTCTGATCCGTATAAAAATTGTAGTTTGTTCTGCGCCGTTTATCTGTATCATTTATCATCTTTACAGCATCTGATTCACTGACATTGTATAGTTTGCAGATGCGCTGTACCTTTTCCGGCATATTGCCGTGTATGAATACATTCAGTACATCATCTCTGCTTTTTAAGATAAAATCCGCATTTCTTCCTATGATCACACAACTTTCCTTTTCAGCAATTTCCATGATCACTTTTCTTTGTGCCTCATACACTATGTCCTCGATCGATTTTCCGGTAATGTCACGTCCTGTAAAGGCATAGGCAAACATACCTTTCTTAGGAGATAACTCTGCATTTTCCTGAATATATTTCGGTGACAGTCCCGACTGCTCTGCGATCTGGCCTATGATATCCTTATCATAATAAGCGATACCAAGTTTTTTTGCCACTTCTTCACCGATAAAACGGCCGCCGCTTCCAAACTCTCTGCTGATTGTAATGATCCTTTTTGTCATAGCTGCTTCCTCCTTAACCTAAGCTTTCTACTTTGTTCCTTTCGATTTTCTTTAAAAATACATATCCTGTCAGACATGCGATAAACTCCGTAATGAGAAATGACCACCAGATCAGAGAAACTCCCATCTGTCCGTTTCTTACAAAAATGGAGAATATCCCGGCAAGCGGTAATATAATGACAAGCTGTCTGAGCAGTGAAATCACAAGGGATTCCAAACCTCCGTCCAATGCCTGAAAAATTCCCTGATATGCTACATTGATCCCTGCAAAAATAAAGCTGATGGAAATAATTCTCATTGCTCCAATAA
>ENA-OQRC01002468-OQRC01002468.1-human-gut-metagenome-genome-assembly--contig:-NODE-2468-length-10459-cov-3.398693_pt1 | contig 10459 bp, 8 predicted proteins | sample MGYA00243236_ERZ505102 | MGnify/ENA primary metagenome ERZ505102 (study PRJEB26097, sample SAMN02712089) | human gut metagenome | biome: Gut microbiome | host: Homo sapiens | place: Denmark: Copenhagen... | reverse complement strand
TCTATTCAAGAACATACACCCGGCATATACTACATAAATGGGTTTGCAATTCCTATGCAGATTGTTGTGACAAACGAACTTAATTCTAAGAATCATGAAAGCCTTAAAGTATTATCAAAAAATGCCAATACTGACGATATTCATAGATTCACAAGATTTGCTCAGAGTTTTACAGAGCCTGGGGATAAGGAAAAGGCTGACGCTGTATTACAGGTAAGTGTCGCTGCAAATAGAAAAAACTATGACAAAGTAAGGAGGACTTCGGATATGTGTGAGGCATTGAGAGAGCTTATGAAGGAAGAAATTGAAGAAGAGTTAAAGAAAAGCCGAGATAAAGCAATACAAGAAGGACTCGCACAAGGACTCGCACAAGGACTTGAACAGGGTATTGAGCAAGGTATTGAGCAAGGTATTGAGCAGGGACTTCAGCAGGGTATTGAGCAAGGTATTGAACAGGGACGCATCAACCAGTTAATTGATCTTGTTATGCAAAATCTTCTGCCTATCGAAACTGCCGCTCAGTGTGCAAAGATGACGCTTGACGAATTTAAGGTTGCAATGGAGAAAAAGGAAAACTAATTAGCAATTCAAGTCAAAAAAATAGCCAGTGGACGAGAAAACATTTTCCCTTCCACTGGCTATTTGCTTCTTTTACTCAAAAATTCCAATATAGGACAGCGTCGGCGCTACTCTTGAATCTATAATTTCAATTACTAGTTCTTTTACTAGCTCTTTTACTAGTTCTTTTGTTTGGATCTGATCTAACAAGGCAATCTTTTTATAGCCAACCACTGTTCCCTCGAAAACGCATTTTTCACTGCCATCATGCACTGTTAAAATTCTAAATGCTTCTATACGCTGACTCTTTTTTATATTTTCTTTCAATACTACACGGTGAATATCATACTCTTTATCAAATTTTATGTGAATCCTACAGTTTCTTTGTCCATCTGATGTCGTAAAATATGAATCATAATCATCATTTCTTACGTTCTCGATTTCAAAACCTTTCTTTTGTTCTTCGCAGAAAAGCGATGCTTTCTCTAAAATCAATGTTTCCAATGATTTGACTTGATCGTCTTCTTCTTCATGATAAAACCATCCTGGACGAATACTTGTATTAACCTCTGCCGGATACCAGATAAGCTCCTTCTCATCCTTTATCAGCTCATAGCTTCCCAAATCCTTATCTGACGCACGGACAATGCGCTCTCTAAACTGCGTATCATCCTGCTTTTGGCTGTTTTCCTGAATCTTTTCCGTATCTCTTGTGCGAAGCGGTACAACACTCCACTCAGATTCTCTCGTACTTCCAGCCTCATTTCCGCACCAGCGCACATCTGGTCCGCACACATGAATACAGGCGTTTGGCTGCAGTCTTCTTATAACTTCATAATATCTCTCCCAATCATAGTACTGCTTTTTCCCATTTGGTCCTTCCCCACATGCACCGTCAAACCACACAGCAAAGATTGGTCCATATTGTGTCAGAAGTTCCGTTAACTGATTTACGAAATAATCATCATATGACTTTCCCTGTCCGTATAAATAATTATTTCGATCCCACGGAGACAAGTAGATTCCAAAATCCAGTCCATGTCTTTTGCAGGCTTCTGATACTTCCTTTACAATATCGCCTTTTCCTTCACGATACGAACTTGCTACTACCGTATGCGTTGTGTAATGGCTTGGCCATAAGCAAAAACCATCGTGATGCTTGCATGTCAAAATCAGCCCTTTCATGCCTGCAGCGCATAATGCATCACACCACTGATCTGCATCCATTTTTACAGGATTAAAGATAGCCTCATCTTCTGTCCCGTCGCCCCATTCTTTTCCTGTAAATGTATTAACCGTAAAATGAACAAAGCCATAAAATTCTCTTCTTTGATGCGCAATCTGCCGTTTGGACGGCACAACCGAAATCAAGCGCTGTTCCACAAATTTGTCAATTTCTTTTCTCATATGATCCTTCCCTCGGCTTTCTATCTTGCCTTTCCCTTCTTTTTCTTTTCTTCATACATGATCTTGTCTGCCTTTTCAAGCACCATCGGAATGGAAAGCTCTTCTGTACATAATACAATCTGGCATCCAACCGACATATCAATTGCTAACTTATTTTTTCCCTGTGCATTATACATGGCAATCTCTTTTTGCACAGTCTCCATCAATTCAATTGCACGCGTTTCATCGCCAATCATCATGAGTGCAAATTCATCACCGCCAAGGCGTCCTGCTATACCATTTACTCCGGCAGCTTTCTTTAAAATATCTGCACAGGCACAAATTGCAATATCTCCTGCTGCGTGACCATAATTATCATTGATTTGTTTTAATCCATCCATATCAGCAAACAGAATAATTGCTTTTCTATTTTTATAAATACGATTCATTTTCATTGCCTGTTCCATAAAGCCACGGCGATTTTTAATCTGAGTCAGCTCATCTCGCTCTGACACAAAATTTAAAATTTCATTTTTGCTTCGAAGCTCCTCAAGCAAAAGCTCACGCTCTCGCTGAACAGACAAACGCTTTTTTTCTGTGTGATACGCCATCAGCGCATTTGCCATTTGAATACTGATCAAATAGACCATATCCACTTCCTCTGGCGTAATCTCAACACTTAATACACCATACTGCGTTGAGCCAGACTGAAGGCAAAATACACTCGGCTGATGCTGATAGCGTGCACTTCCTTCCTCAGAAAATCCACATTTTTCTAATGAAACTTCATTTTTATATTCTTCAAATACCTCTACGCGTTCTCCATCCTGACGCGCAACCAGATAAATCGTATTTGGAAATTCCCAGCCTTTTTCTATATTATATTCAACTGGGTTTCTAAAAACATAAAGCAGCGCTGTTTTAACGCCAAAAAAGGACATTGGTGTTAATGCATTTTTAAGAAATTTCTCACGATCCTGCAATGCAATAAGCATGTTTCTGGAGATCATAGGAACCATCCATGTTTTTTGACGATATACTGTATTTCTTTGTTTTTCATAGACAAATTTTTGCCCCATATTTTCAATCTGATCAAAACCTGAAAACTGCTTGCATGTACATCCACATGATTCACGAACACATACCTTCGCTGGTATCACAATATTTTTCCCATGACCGCTTCGCGCCAGCTCAAGTGCACTATAAACAGCCATATATCCTGACCGTTCAGAATCCTGACGAATTGTCGTGATTGGCACTGGCACGTGACGAATACGCTCCCAGTCATCAAAACCGGTAACAGCAATATCTTGTCCAATATGAAGTCCGCGCTTTTCACATTCCTGATAAGCAGTCAGTGCCATAACATCATTGGCACATACTATTGCCTGAAGATTAGGGATTCGATCTAACAATGCATTTACCTGTTTCTGTACACACTCTGAAAAATCACCTGTTTCAATGCGGCTTTCATCCATTGGCAGATCATATTTTTTCATAACATCTAAAAATGCTCTTTTTCGCTGGCAGGCATCTGTATTTCCAGGCGGTCCTGCCAAAAAAGCGAAATTATGATACCCATGGTCACGCACTAAATGCTCCACTAACTCATATATTCCGTTATAATTATCGACAATAATAGAAGTCCAATTAGGTCTGTCGGTCTGCTCATTTATGAGCACACATGGAACATTGCGAAAATATTCAAGATACTGCTTTCCGTAATCACTCTTCATAAAAATGCTCATCATGCCATATGTCATAATTAAGACATCTGCTTTGACGTATCTCGCATAATCATAAATTGCACTTTTTTGATAATCCCATCCTATGGATGTATCAGGTGGATACAGCTGCGCTGTATAAGGACTGCTCACATTCATAAAATACATTATCTGCACATCGCACTCCTTTGATGCCTGATCAATTCCCTTCATAATGTTGACTGCGTGCGGTGAGTTAGCATTGCCAATCACAACTCCTATTTTACAGCGCTCCTGCATTTTATCCCTCCTTTTTTGAGCCTATAGGCTTTTTTCTATAAAAATCAAGATTTACTTCATCATTTCCGCCTCTTTTTTTGCCTTTTCCACAGCTTCCACAAGATTATCCCCCGCACGCTCCATCGCATCAAAGACTTCCTTTTGCTCATCTTTACGTCCTGCTGCCGTGCTTGTTCCTGTCAAAATGGCTGTATGCTCATCTGGTGTGAAGTCTTCTTCATCCTGCACATCAATTGCGAAAGTGAGAGGATCTAGCTTACTCAATTCTCTTGCGATAAAATGTGCAAACAAAAATGAGCCATACTCGTTTGTGTGTGTCATATCTCCCGGATGGAAATAGACACGGCTAGCCTCTTTTCCATTTTTCTTGATCAGATCTGCCGCATATTTATGAAGGTCAATTACAGGCACACCAGTCTCTTCCCCTACCTCAAAAACAGCCTGTGCATGCTCTGCTAAAAGATCATTGTAGGTGCCGTCATCCTTCCAGGTATTGCGCGCAAGCGGTGTTACAAGAATCGGGACTCCGCACAGTCCACGAATCTCATTTACATAATTCATCAAATTTTCTTTATAACCTGTCTGTGCCTGCAAATGTGCCAGTTTCTGATCGTTGTGGCCAAACTGAAACAAGCAAAAATCGCCCGGACGAATATACTTCTTTACGATATCGTAGTGTCCCTCATTGCGAAAGGTTTCTGTGGTAAGTCCGCTGTGCGCCTGATTATCAATAGCTGTACTTTCTCCGATAAAATATGCAAGGCACTGTCCCCATGAACTGTAGCATCCGCCCGGCATATATGGCTTTGGACAAGTCTGATCAGTAACTGTGGAATCTCCTGCCAGATAGATTGCCGGAATTTTTGTCTTTGCAGAAAGCTTCTCTGCTGCCATGCCAACACTCTTTAATTTCGTCAGATCCTCACATGCCACTGAAAAGCCAATCTTTGTGATCGTCATGCACTCGCTGTGAAAACGCGGGATCATCTCACCAAAATGCAGATAAAGTGTTCCCTCAATCACCTCTCCTGCCTTTCTTTTTCCAAGACGTAATAACTGTTTTCTTCCTGCAAATACAAATAGCTGCTCTATTTCTTTGGCAGTCTCTATTTTATATGTAATGTAATAAATGCCTTCGCCATCTGCATCAGCATAGTAATCAGCTACCTGTAATCCCTGTGCGTTTTCGCTTCCCTCACTGCCTTCCTCAAAGCCGTCACCAAGCTCAGGAATATAGTCTACCGCCTTAGTATCTAGCGTATGTATCATAATCGTTATCTCTCCTCTTATTTTCATATTTCACAGCATCTTGACCGTTTTTATATCGGTTTTAACGCTCTGATTTGTGTGTTTTTCCAGTTTTGTTTATATAATACTCCCTTTTTATAATTCTTGCAACCTTTTTGTATGCTGTCTTTTTCAAAGCCATTCGGTGCAAAGGTTTCGTCGTCGGACCAGTTTTGTTACAGTTCACTGGACGCCCATTCGAAAAAAAGACAGGTATCAACTTCTGTCAATACCTGTCTCTATTATTATCAGTTCGTAATCTTTATGCAACGACAATCTTCTTAAAGTTCTTCTTACCCTTCTTAATTACGAGTCCTTCTGCCGGGATCTCATTTCCTGCAAAGCTCATGCGGATATCTGTTACCTTCTCATCGTTTACACTGACACCACCCTGCTCTACTGCACGGCGCGCCTCTGAACGTGACTTAGCAAGACCTGCCTTTACAAGAAGGCTTAAGATATCAAGCTTCTCACCTTCACCTTCTGCAAAATCAGCTGCGCTAAGCTCAACTGCAGGAATCTCTGCTGCATTTCCTGCACCAAACAATGCCTTTGCTGCGCTCTCAGCCTTCTTTGCTTCTTCCTCACCGTGAACAAGCTTTGTCAGCTCAAATGCTAAGATTTCCTTTGCCTTATTTAACTGGCTTCCTTCCCACTTATCCATCTCATCGATCTGCTCAAGCGGAAGGAAGGTCAGCATACGGATACACTTTAAAACGTCTGCATCTGCAACGTTTCTCCAGTACTGGTAGAAATCGTATGGGCTTGTCTTCTCTGGATCCAGCCATACAGCACCTGAAACAGTCTTACCCATCTTCTTACCCTCAGAGTTTAACAGCAACGTGATGGTCATTGCACCAGCGTCCTCTCCCAGCTTACGACGGATCAGCTCGGTACCGCCTAACATGTTGGACCACTGGTCATCACCTCCAAACTGAAGGTTGCAGCCGTATTTCTGGAACAGCATATAGAAGTCGTAGCTCTGCATAATCATGTAGTTGAACTCTAAGAAGCTTAATCCACGCTCCATTCTCTGCTTGTAGCACTCAGCTGTCAGCATTCTGTTTACGCTAAAATGCGGTCCAACCTCTCTGAGTACATCAATATAGTTTAAATTTAACAGCCAGTCTGCATTGTTAACAAGCAGTGCCTTGCCATCAGAGAAATCAATGAAACGTGCCATCTGCTTCTTGAAGCACTCTACATTATGCTCGATTGTCTCCTTTGTCATCATCTTTCTCATATCGGTCTTTCCAGACGGATCTCCGATCATTGCTGTACCGCCGCCAATCAGTGCAATCGGCTTGTTTCCTGCCATCTGAAGTCTCTTCATTAAGCACAGTGCCATGAAGTGACCTACATGAAGGCTGTCTGCTGTCGGGTCGAATCCGATGTAAAATACAGCCTTTCCATTATTAACGAGATCGCGGATACGCTCCTCATCTGTTACCTGGGCAATCAGCCCTCTTGCTACTAATTCTTCGTAAACCTGCATGATTCTTTCTCCTTTTCTGCGCTTTTATTACTTTCGCCTGAGAACTTTTCTATTTATGTAATTCACGAATTGCTCCGCTGCTTCGCAGCTCTCGCAATTCTACAGACATTCGGACTCGGCTGATTTTCCTTGAAAATCGCCTTCTCCTCATGTCTGGGCGGGGCATAAAGTCCAGGCTTTTTCCATGCAAGCATGAAACGCCTGAACTTTCGCCCCTGGAATTACAAAAAAAGCCCCCGTCCTAACAAAAGGACGAGGGCGAAATCTCGTGGTACCACCTTTCTTCACAGTCTGCTCACACAAACTGCCTTTCAAGTACACGCATCCTGTAAAAATAATCCAGTCAATCTGCGAATACTCTGACAAGATAACGGCTGCCGCGCCGCTGCAGTCTACTTTTGCAAAATCGCAAGTTCGGTGCAGAGCTCAGAGAGGTATTCCTTATAAGCTTCCCCTGCGCCTCTCACCTACCGGCTGCTCTCTGTTGGTTTCCCTTATCAGTACTTGTTCTCCTCAACGCTGATACACAGAGTATAACAATGTGATTAAAAAATGTCAAGTCATTATTTTCACTATCTTGACTCCGTTAGCTTTTTTCATTTAACGTTTGTATCACAACCAGAAAGGATGACACAGCATTAAGAGATCTGATTCAGAAGGCAATGATCGTCTACTTTGGTATTCGTCAGATGGGCTTTACAGATCTGTATTTCGAATTAAAAATGCAGAGTACAAATCTCTCTGTACCTTTCGGTTTCCAATCTTTTTTCTCTTTGTGACAACGGAATCTTTTCATAAGTATCAGTTAGATAGTATAGCATACAGTACAAAAATACAAACAAAAAATGGGGATGCTCCATATAAGAGCCTCCCCATTTTTATTATTTCTTAGAAATATCCATTCCGAAGTACTTCTCAGACAGCTCGGTCAGTGTGCCATCCTTTGCCATCTCATCAAGTGCATCATTTACAGCCTCTAAAAGAGTAACAGTATCATCACCCTTACGGATCGGAATTGCGATCTCCTCTACCTGATCGGAATAGGTTGCAATCTTGACATCTGCTTCCGGATGCTCTTTCTTGTAATCGTTAAATACAACTTCTGCATTAAGTGTTGCATCAATACGCTTGGAAAGTAACAGCTCGATGGTCTGATTCAAATCATCAACACCGGTAACAGTTGCACCATATGCCTCTGCCTGTGCTGCATAGGTACTAGAAATGGTATTTGCAGTCTTCTTTCCATTTAAATCTTCCATAGAAGAAATCTCATCGTAGTCACCGCGAACGATAACAGCAGTCTTGTTGTATGCATATGGGGTAGAGAAGTTGTACTTTTCTGCACGCTCATCTGTCACGCCAACACCATTTACCATGATATCATAGCGACCTGCATCCAAACCTGCAAGCAGTCCATCCCATGCACCCTCAACAAACTCAACCTCTACGCCAAGTTTCTCTGCGATGTTCTGTGCTACCTCTACGTCATAGCCAACCAGATCATCATTCTCATCATGGTAGGTCCACGGAGCCCAGGTTCCTTCCATTGCTACGATAATTCTACCACGCTCTTTAATCTGTGCTAAAAGATCATCTGCTGACTCGCCGGTTCCGATTTCTGTAGATACTTCTTCGCTTCCAAGCTCAGTCTCGGCCTTCTTTGATTCTTCCTCGCTCTTTGCCTCTGCGCTTGTATTTACTTCGCCGCTGCCTGCCTCAGTATCCTTGGTCTCGACAGACTTTGTGGCAGTCTCCTTTGTCTCCTGTGCAGAAGTCTTTGCAGATGTAGTACTCTTATCAGATGTACCCTTTGAAGAGCAGCCTGTCAATGCGGCAGATGCAAGCACTGCTGCTGTTAATGTGCATGGAATTAATTTCTTAATTGTCATAATAGTTTCCTCCTCTTTATTTTATGAAAAAGCATTACTGATAGATATTTTCATTATCAGAAATGCTTTTACAAGCAAGAATTACTCCTGAAAGATTCGCAAGAACTCCTTCGTGCGCGTTTCCTTAGGATGCTCAAAAAACTCCTTCGATGATCCTTGTTCCACAACCACGCCCTTTTCCATGAAAATTACACGATTTGATACTGTTCGTGCGAAGTTCATCTCATGGGTAACAACAAGCATTGTCATTCCTTCCTGTGCAAGCCGCTTCATAACCGCAAGCACCTCCACCGTCAGCTCTGGATCTAGCGCCGATGTCGGCTCATCAAAATAAATGATCTCTGGATTTACTGCTATTGCCCTTGCAATCGCCACTCGCTGTTGCTGACCACCTGAAAGCTGAGACGGATAGTAATCACTTCGATCTTCCATGCCAACCTTTTTTAATGCCTCGTGTGCTATTTTATTTGCCTCATCCTTTGGCATTTTTCTTCCAACAATCAAGCCTTCCGTTACATTCTGCAATGCTGTTTTGTTGGCAAACAAGTTATAATTTTGGAATACGAATGCCGTTTTCTTTCGAATACGCGCAATTGTGCGCTTCGGTACCTTATGTAAATCGATCGTCTCGTCATCAAACGTCATTGTTCCGCCATCTGCCTTCTCTAAGAAATTCAGGCAGCGAAGAAGTGTTGTCTTTCCTGATCCGCTAGGTCCAAGAATCGCAATCACATCTCCCTTATTGACAGAAAGGCTTACATCGTGAAGGACATGTGTCTGACCAAATGACTTTTTAATGTTTTTAATCTCTAGCATGTATTACCCTTCCTTTCTGCCATAGTAGCTTAACTTCTTCTCACCAATACTCTGCAGCTTTGTCAGAACAGTTGAGAAGATCAAATAGATCAGACCGACCTCCAAATACAGCAAAAGTGGTTCATAGGTTCTTGCTACAATCTGCTGCGACACCTTAAACATTTCCGTTACGGTAATAGTCGCTGCCAATGAAGTATCCTTTAACATGGAAATCAATGCATTGAACAAGGACGGAAACGCCGTACGCATCGCCTGTGGCAAAACGATTCTGAAAATCGTTTGTAGATATGAAAGACCTGCACACTGTCCTGCCTCTAACTGACCTGACGGAACCGATTCAAGTGACGCACGAACTGTCTCTGCGCCATAGGCACCTTCATTTAAGGCAAATACAATTACTGCTGCCAGAAATGGCTCAAGTACAAGACCAACATTCATCAACCCAAAAAACACAATAAACAATTGGACGAGCAGTGGCGTACCACGAAAGATCCAGATATAAAAGCGGCAAATCTGCTTTAACACTTTGATGTTCGCAAACTGCACCAACGCAACTATGACTGCAATCACCATTGCCAACGAAAAGGCGATTGCGGTTAACGGAATGGTGACGGTCAGGCCGCGAATGAACATCTTTGGAAAGGAGTCGATAAACAGATTCCACAATCGACTACTAAACATAAAACACCCTCTTTTCTTTTTTGGTTAAATAATTACGCGGCAACTCGCAGGCCGCCGCGTCAAAAACTTAAAAAAACCTACTTCTCCGATAGTTTAATAAATTTTTCCCGATATGTCAATAAAATAAAATCTTATATTTTTTGTACTTTTCTGTTACTGTTCATACCATGCGACTGTTAGTGCTATAAACCATAGGTGACAGGTACGGTGGTTTGATTATTGTCCCTGGTGGCTCAAGTTTGCGAACTTTTGTTCTTTTTTCAACTCTATTGCATTCTAATAAAGACAAAAAAGTCTGAAAGCTCTTTTCTTGAACTTTCAGACTTTTTTTGCAGGGGACACAT
>ENA-OQRC01002462-OQRC01002462.1-human-gut-metagenome-genome-assembly--contig:-NODE-2462-length-10480-cov-4.574580_pt1 | contig 10480 bp, 8 predicted proteins | sample MGYA00243236_ERZ505102 | MGnify/ENA primary metagenome ERZ505102 (study PRJEB26097, sample SAMN02712089) | human gut metagenome | biome: Gut microbiome | host: Homo sapiens | place: Denmark: Copenhagen... | reverse complement strand
CATGAATCCGACATCCGAGGGGTATTCCGGGCTGTTCTCCCAAGTGAGGGGATATATGGGGCTCGAACTATCCCGAAAGCCGGAGAACGAGGATATCTACCGCCTGCTCTCCATCAGGGAACACGGTTATATGAACATCCATGACAAACCATTCACCTATTACCGGGAGCTGCTGCCCCTGGCCGAGCAGCTTGAAAAGGTGACCCAGGTCAAATCCGCCGGCCTGTTCGACGTGCAAGCCTTCAAGGAACTTTCCCTTAAAATAAGAAAAGCGGCGGAGGATATCCTTCACCGGGACTTCGACGCAAGGGGCCACCGCCCGCTGGAGAAATACCTCAATGCCCCCGATACCTCCCTTCTTGTGGGGAACAGGGTACTGGACAAGGCGCAACTCGGGATACTGGCCAAAGGGAACGCCCTGTACCTGCCGGAGAATGACCGCCCCTCCTCCCGGCACCTGCTGTACTGCATGGCGGACTTTACACGGAACAGACTGCTGGTATCCGGTGAACCGTTCCCGGTCAGGACCTACCGGGTAAAGGACGGCGTCCCGCATCCTGTCAGTCCGCGGGAAAAGGTACCGGAGAAGAAAAAGACCACCCGTAAATCCGCAGGCAGGAAAATATCATAACCTGCCGGGATATAAAGAAATTTAAAATATCACGATATGGAAAAAGAAACCGATTTGAAACAGAACGGGCCGGTCGTCCTTTTCAATGTGGATAGAAAAGGCAGGCTGGCGGACTATGCCGTATGCCACAGCGACCGTGAATGCGGCGATTATCTGCTCCGGCAGGCGGAGCTGGCCCTGGGCGGGGCGTATGTCCCCGATGAATCCGTATTCTGCCTGGCGGGGGCGGAACGGACGGACGACGGCCTTCCGGAACTGCTGGACAACTATATCCGAGAAGGCGACATCCGAGACCTGCCCTCGATTGACCTGCGCAGCCTCACGTTCATCCATGAGACCACGGGGGGCGGCCTTCCGGAAGGGATGTGGGCCATACTGGAAAAGACGGGACGGCTGGCGGACAATCCCGATAATAGAAAAATGCTGGAAGCGTACCATGCCTACCACGAAAAAAGGGAGAATGCCCTGCCCGGGCGCACCCTCTCCGCCGTCCGCACGGACAAGGGCGTGCTCCTGTTCGACGACTCGGGCCGGGGACTGCAATGTCTGGAAGGTTACCTGCAGTACCACGCGGACCGGTATTTCTCCCCCGAACTTCACGGGCTGGAGAAACTGGATGTATACCACTTCAGTACATCCGATAAATGCATATCGGACGCGGCCAAAAGGTGCGCCTTTATGTTCACCCTGCAAGGCCGGCGTGAGTTCGTCCCCAAAAAGGCGGGTTATCTGCCGGACTCCCTTGTGGCCGGACTCCATCCGTCAGCCGGCTGTCCCATGCATGCGGACGGTGAGGCGTTCCGGCGGTTTGTCAAGACCTTCGGCCTGAATGTCACGGACGAGGCGAATGAAATCGCCGCCCTGACCGAAATCCGTGCCGGAGGGCTGTCGGATCCCGGACAGCTGGAGAAGGTATCCGTCCACCGGGCCGGATTCCGCAGCTTGTATGAACGCCGGCAGGCCTGCCTGAAAAGGAATGACATTGTGATGTACCGGGCACTCGGACAGGCCTCCAGGGACATGGCGGAGAGAATTCTCAGAACAGAATATAAGGTACGGGGATACGCGCCTTCCATAGCGGAAAAGGAAACCGGGCACAGAGCCGGTCCGCCTGCCGGTAAAAAGAAGACAAACCGATGGAGGAAAACAGATGGAACCCCTAAAAGACGGATATAGCATGGCATGGTGGCTGGAACGGCTGAAAAGGCCTTGGAAACGCCCCCGGAAGGAAACGTCCGGAAACCTCTATCTGGAGCTGTGTCCGGACAACCGGATAAAATCCTTCATGGTGGTCCAGCACAGGCCGAAAGGCACGGATCCCTTCATGGAATTCATCGGGCATACCGCCGACAAAGCCATAAGGGAGGGAAACGGGCAGGTTCCGGACAACCTGCTGCTGGCCCTGGAAGGAGTACCGGAAAGAATGCTTCCGACAAGGGAGGAGCTCCGGGAGGAACGCCCCGGAAACATATGGAAGCTCATCTCCGGATATGGCGAAATAACCGGAGGAAAACCGGTACCGCTCAGACGGGCCGTTTACCTGAGGGCGCACGGAAGGGAGATAGACCGTACCGCACTCGAAGAGATGGGGCTTTCACCCGGCTGCCGGAACTACGAGGCCTATGAGACCGCCATGGAAAGGGCCTCGGAAGGGAAGAAAGCCCTGTTCCGCCTTACCCTCGTGAAGACGGAACGGGGTGTCGGGGTGTTCAATGACGGACTGCAGGGCCCGGAGCGTATGCGCGGGATGCTGCAGGAGATGGCGGACCGTTTCTATTCCGCCGCATGGGAAGGAATGAAAACGCTTTCCATATACCGGATCGAGACAGCCTCCCGGAGGCTGCTGGAAATGTCACGGGAGAACAGACGGGATTTTCCCGCCTCCCGGCCCCCGCTGGAAATCCTTGCCCGCTATCTCCCGACAGCATCTTTCGACATGTCGCCCACGGCGGAGAACCTGGAGCGTTTCGTGAGGGCCAACTCCCTGGCGCTCTCCGCAAACAACCGGGAGATCATGACCCTGCAGGATATCGCCCGGAAGGGATACGCCCACCTGTATATGGACGGTCCGTTCCGTTACAGGAAGGAGTTCGCTGGTATCGAGAAGGAACTCCGCATGCTCGCAAGGGAAAGGGAACTGTACCGCAACTTCCCTTATAAGGAGAGGATGCACGACCTTCGGGAAAGGTCCATGGCGGTCGCTGAACTCCTCCTGAAAAGGGAAGGGATCCGCAGGGATACGCCATCCGTTCCCAAAAAGACGGACAAGTATGCGGAAAGGATACAGGCCATGGCGGAATGCCCGGAAAAGGGCATGATCCCCCCATCCTCCGGTGAAAAGCAAAAGGAACCGGCCCGCAAGCAAAAGGGACCGGCCTTCAGAAAAGTGAAACCCCAATTATAAACCGCAATGGAAACAACAGGAACACCCACACCCGAAGAGCTGCTCGACGCCGGCAGACGCACCATCGACCGCAAGGCGCTGCAGAAGACCATAAAGGATATTTTCTCATACCGGAACCCGCTCCGGCAGTTCATGGAAAGCTACCGTTTCAATGTCATCCGCTGGAGCGCCACCAACCTGAGGAAACCATCCTTATGGAAGCGCGCCGGCCTGTTCTTCAACACCGGAGGAATTCCGGGGATTCTCCGTGAGAATTTCCGGCAGAACCGCGCGGACCTGCTCGCCCGGTGGGAACGGGGCGTCATAGGCGACATCAACCGCTCGCTCATCCGCCTGGGGAGCATACCGCTTTCCTCCAAGCCCCGCGACCTTTCCCGGCAGCTGAAGGACATATCCAGGAAAATATACCGGATGACCACTTATGACCGCTGCCCGAGCCTGCTTCAGGAGAGTCTGCTGCTGTCCACCTACGAGTATATATTCGCCTCGCCGCATGAGAGGAAATTCGGAAACCTGTGCCCCGACGAGATCTGCGGGATGCTCCGACAGAACGGTGTCCCGCAGGAAAGCCTCTGCTACCAGAACTACGAGAGCATCCTCGCCGGAAGGGAGACGGTCCTTTACGAGTTCACCTCCGACGGGAAAGCCACCCTGTATCTCAAGCCGATGGACCATGTGAGACTGGAGATGACCTCCAAAGGGTATGACATGGTCCCTATGGGGATTCCTCCCGCCCGGACACTCCCTTCCCCCGCGGAAAGCATGGGGAATATGCCGCAGCTTTCCGAGAAGATCGGGAAAACAAAGAAAGCCCGGAGCGGAGAGAAACCCGCCAAAGGAGCCGGGAAGTCGAAGAAACGTCCCCAAATAGGATAATCCATAAACAACAGATAATAACCTGACAATAAAAATGTAAGAAAATGAAAGTCGTGATTTGTGAAAAGCCCCTCGTGGCTAAAAGGCTGGCCCGCATATTGGGCGCGGACAAAATGGAAGACGGGTATCTCATCGGAAACGGATACGCCGTCACATGAACGTTCGGCCACCTGCTGACCCCGGTTTCCCCGGTTTCCTGTATGGAAGGACCTTTTACAAGGGAGATGCTTTCCCTTGCAGTCCCCTCCGGACTCGCCGTCCGCCGGACAAGGACGGAAGACGGTTTCCGGGATGACCCCGTGGCCGTCAGGCAGCTGGAGGTCATCCGCAGGCTGCTGCGGGAAGCGGACGGGGCGGTTACGGCCACGGACACCTCCCGTGAGGGGCAGATGGTCGCCCGCAACCTTTATGATTATCTGGGCTTCAAAGGAAAAACCGAACGTCTGTGGCTTTCCTCACTGACGGACAAGGCGATCCGAGAGGCGTTCCTTGACCTTAGACCGGACAGTCTCTATGAAGGTCTGTACCTGGCAGGCAGGGCACGGCGGGAAGCCGACCGGATCATCGGGTACAATGCAAGCCTCGCGCTCGGCATGGCAGCCGGAAAAAAGAACCACTCGCTCGGACGGGTACAGACACCGGTACTTGCGCTTGTCTCGCGCCGTTACCTGGAGAACAGGGATTTCAACGCCGTACCTTATTACCGACTGGAGCTGTCGGTCCTCAAGGACGGTAAAGAGCTTGTTTTCACCTGCCCGGAAAAATACACGCAGCAGCAGGAGGCCGTCGCCGCCCGGAACCGGATCGCGGCATCGCGTGTGGCCACGGTAATACAGGCGGAGAGAAAGGAAACGGTGGAGGAACCGCCGCTTTTGCATGACCTGGCCTCCTTGCAGAAGGAGGCGAACCTCCGGATGGGGCTGACGGCAGGACAGACGGCATCCGCCCTGCAGAGTCTGTATGAGGGAGGATACATCTCATACCCGCGTACCTCCTGCCGCTACATCCGGAAGGACATGCCGGAGGATATGCCGACACTGCTTTCCCTTCTGAAAGACGACCCGTGTTTCGCACGTCATGCGGAGACACCGGAAGGCAGGGTGCTGTCCGCCCGTGCCGCCGATGACGGCAAGGTGACCGGACACCATGCCATCATCATAACGGAAAACATACCCGGCAAACTGCCGCTTGATGAGCAGAACCTCTACCGGATGGTCGCAGGCAGGATGCTGGAAGCCTTTTCGGGTGACTGCACCAAAGAAGAGGCGGATGTCCGTATCGAATGCGGGGGAATCTTGTTCGAGGCCGGATACCGCCGGACGGTGCATGCCGGATGGAAAAACGTTCATAACGGGACCGGGAAAGAAGAAGACACCATGTTCCCCTCCTGGGGGCAGGACGAGGTGCTGCCGGTAACGGACATATCCGTCCGAAGCGTGGAAACCTGTCCCGTACCGCTTTTTACGGAAGCCTCGCTGCTGTCCGAAATGGAACGGTGCGGACTCGGCACACCCTCCACAAGGGCCGGTGTCATCGAACTGCTCATCGCACGCCGGTATGTCGAAAGACAGGGATGCGACCTACTGCCCACCCCGAAAGGGCTGGAGGTGTATGAGGCCGTCAGGGACAAGCTGATCGCCGATCCGGAGATGACCGCCCGGTGGGAAAAGGACCTGCAGGAGATCGAGCGGGGAGAACTGGACGCGGACGTGTTCATCCAAAAGGTTGGAAAATATGCACGGCAGATCGTGGAGGAACTCTCGGCGGTCCGGTTCGAACATCCCGGACCGCCCCGACACCGCTGTCCCAAATGCGGCATGGAGACACTGACCCTTCACCGGAAGGTGGCCCGGTGCGGTGACCCGGACTGCGCGTTCCTGCTTTTCAGGACATTCAACGCAAGGGAGCTGACCGACGGAGAGATGCTTTGCCTGCTGGAAGGAAAGAAAACGGATTTCCTGCCTTTTGTCAGCAGGAAGGGAAAGCCCTATGAGGCATCCCTTAAAATGGACGAGAACTACAGGATAGAGATGACATTCAGGGACATCCCGGTGGAGAGACAGCCGTTACCCGCCGGCGACCCGTCTGTAATGCAGGCAGCAGACATCCCTGTCGAAACTCCGCATCCCGGCCAGCTCCCATAAGGAAAATCCGGGGCATCCTTCGAACAGGCGGAAGCCTTCCCCCTGGAAGCGGGGCAGGACATACAAGACCAGCTCGTCGGCCATGTCAAAGCGGAGCAGGCTGTCCGTAAAAGGAAGCGTCTCCAAAGCCGCTTCCGCAAGGTATACACCGGAATGCCCCTGCTTCCATTCCGTCAGGGACATGAAGGATACATCAGGGCCAAGGCAGGACAAGGCAGCCTCCCGGATACGGGTGATGCCATATTTCTCGGGGTGTTCCCACAAATCGGGAAATGTACTCCTGCGGGCAAGGTAGCCGTCAAGGGTGATGAAAGCCAGGATCTGAACCGTCGCCATATGAATAGGATATTTTTTATTTCGTAATGGTTCCGGAAAAAGGCCATAAAAAGAGCGTGGCCTTACGCAACTTCAAGACGTGGCTCTGGTAAACCAAGAATAAGAGCAGCGCAAGCCACGCTATGACAATGCATAGCATAGCCTTACGCAGAGGTCCCTTATTCTTGTGAAATTTACCAGATTTCGTCTTGAGGGCGTTCCGCGAACGTTATGTCTATATATCAACAGGACCGGATTAATCCCCGTTCCTGAATGAATTCATATTTCCGGGGTAAAGATAGGAAATTAATCTGATATTCCGGGCAAACAGGTTCGATTGATTCATTATGCCGCCCCCAAAAAGAAGGAGGGCGTGTTTTCCGACTCCCTGACTATTGCCGACTTTTCATGACTATGGCTGACGCGTTCCGTACACGCATGGAAAATTGCGTTATCTTGCACCCGAAATCATAAAAAAAGATTATGGAACTGACACTTATTGAAACGAACGCGTATCTGGAGCTAAAAAGAAAGCTCAGCACGCTGTCGGTACAGATGGCCGACTTCCAAAAGAAAATCGCTCCGTCCTCACCGGAAAAGTGACTTGACGCACAGGAGGTATGCCTGGCCCTCGGCATCTCCAAAAGAAGCCTGCAGAACCATCGGGACAGGGGACTGGTCCCTTATTCGAACATCGGAGGAAAATGCTTTTACAAGGAAGCGGATATCCGGCAAATATTGGAAGAAGGTCTCATTAAAAAAAGAAGGAAATAATGGCGGAAATCATTACAAAAGATTCGGAGGAGTTCAAGGAACTGACCGGATGGATGAAAAAGATCGGAAAATCGGTGGAGGTGGCGACGGCAAGGATACGTCCCGCCATCGCGGACGAACATTACCTGCAGGGGGAAGACGTGTGCGAAATGCTGCACATCTCAAAAAGGACCCTGCAGACGCTGCGTGACGAAGGAGCCATACCCTATACCACCATCGGAGGGAAAATACTGTATCCAGAGAGTGCCCTGTACGAGACCTTGCGGAAAAACTACCGGAACTACAGGCAATACGCCGGATAACCGGCCGTAAAGAAAAAGAAGAAGGGATGCTTATCCAGCGAGTCCGGTGAAGCATCCCTTCTTCTTAGTTGGCCAGGCGGAACATCCCGCCGATCTTCTCACGCATCCTGTCCGTGTCCTCACCGATTTTTGGATTGATCAGCTCGGCGTAAACCTGCGTGGAAATGATGGTCTTGTGCCCGAGGACTTTCTGCAGGGTTTCAAGTGGCATGCCCTTGCTCAGGGCCAGGGTCGCAAAGGTATGACGGCCGACATGCGGGCTGACGCGGACACTGCAGCCGGCCTTCTCGCCGATACGTTTCAGACTGTCCTCCATACTTCCTATTTCCCCCACGGGGAATACCCTGTCCGGAGAAACCTTGAATTCGTTCACCCCCCTGTATTTCTCGATCAGCTCGACGGCTATCGGGAGCAGCTTGACAACATAGGGTGCCTTGGTCTTCACACGGTTTCCAACCAGCCAGGTGTTCCCGTCCGAATCCGTGTGGACATTCCGGTAAGAAAGTTCCTTCAGGTCGGCATGGGCCAGGCCGCTGAAGCACATGAAAACAAACATGTCCCGAATGGCCTGCTGCCGCCTGTAGCTCAGCTTGACGCTGATAACGCGTTGCAGGTCCTCCTCCGAGAGGAAAGGACGTTTCTTGTATTCCGGCTTGCACACGAACTTCTTGAACGGGTGCTTGTGGATCCATCCCTCGTCCATTGCCAGATACATCAGCCATTTCAGTGTGTTGACGCGCTCGAAGGCCGTTGACTTGGCCAGCCCGCGCACGGAAAGCATCCAGTTGTAATAGTTCTTGATGAAATCCATGTCCAGCGACATCAGGAGGATATCCTCCGTACCCAACTTGTCCTTCAAGTAACAGGACAGACACTTGTACTCGTCCACCAACCCTCGGTAGGTGCTTTGGGCTTTCGTCTTGCCGATCTGCCGTTTGTAATCCCGGATCTGGATATTGAAGATCTCCATCAACGAATGGATCTCCTCGCCAAAGCCGTTATAGCGGTCATAGACCTTCTTGGCTGTCAGGAACGAATCGTGGTCCGAGAGATATTGATAGTGCTTGCCGATCTGTGCCTTGATGTTCTCCAGCTCCCGGTTCAGCCGTCTTGCCTCCTCGGATTTGCCTTTGGCACAGTTGCCTTTGACATCCCAAAGGGCAAGGGGAACATCACGCTTGCAGCTGAAACTCGCCGTCGTTCCGTTGACGGTAATACGCCCCATGACAGGGACACGGCCATTTTTTATGGCCTGGTTCTTGGTGTAGAACAGAACTCGAAAGGTACTCCTCATAACTCGATTATTTTTGTTACAAAATTACTATTTATCGAGTTGTTTTAAGCTATGAAGAATAATGCAAACAATTGAAAAATAACCGCTTATATTGTCTGTTTTATAGACTTGGACAAGGTAACGATTAGGTAACGTAACTCATGCTCAAATGTACTTTTTGTAGCGTCGTTTTCAAATGGAAGTGAAATACAATCCCATTAATTCGCTGAATTCAAGCGGTGTGTCGCCATTATGCAACTATTTCTAAAAATCTCCGACTTTTAATTATAAGATACCTTATTTAATCACGTTTAAAAATATCCCTCGTATAGACTTTGTCAGCCACATCATCCAAACATGCGTCATAGCGGTTGGCAATAATGGCCTGCGAGATACGTTTAAATTCCTCCAAGTCATTCACGATAAGCGAGCCGAAGAAAGTACTGCCATCTTCCAATGTAGGTTCATAAATCACCAGCTTGGCACCTTTAGCCTTGATACGTTTCATCACCCCTTGAATGGAACTCTGGCGGAAATTATCCGAGTTTGACTTCATGGTCAACCGGAATACACCAATAGTTACCTCCTTTTCTTTCTCCGCATCATATACACTGTTACTTCCGTATGCACCGGCAATGTGCAGCACCCTATCGGCTATAAAGTCCTTACGCGTACGGTTACTCTCCACAATCGCCGACATCATATTCTGAGGCACATCGTCATAGTTGGCAAGCAACTGTTTGGTATCCTTGGGAATCCAATACCCACCATAACCGAAAGAGGGATTATTATAATGTGTACCGATACGGGGATCCAGACCTACACCATTGATTATGGCTTGCGCATCCAGCCCCTTCATCTCGGCATATGTATCCAGTTCATTGAAATACGACACACGCAGTGCCAGATAAGTGTTTGCAAAGAGCTTCACCGCCTCTGCCTCTTTCATGCCCATGAAGAGCGTGTCAATGTTCTCTTTCAATGCACCCTCATGCAGCAGCCGGGCAAATATACGTGCAAGTTCTTCCACCTCAGGATTTCCGATGGCACGAACTGCCGCATTCTCTTCCGCTGACACCCGGCCTTCCAAATCAATCATCTTCGGATAACCAACGATAATACGCGAAGGATACAAGTTATCATAAAGAGCTTTACTCTCTCTTAGAAACTCCGGAGAGAAAAGCAGGTTAAATTTCTTTCCTTTCAATTCCGGTTTATACTGAAACATTGGTGCATACTTCACATAAAGCGAACGGCAATACCCCACAGGAATGGTTGATTTAATCACCATCACGGCATCCGGATTAACCTCAAGAACAAGGTCTATCACATCTTCTATATGATGCGTATCGAAAAAGTTTTTCTGAGGATCATAATTGGTAGGTGCCGCTATTACTACAAAGTCAGCCTCCTTGTAGGCAGACCTGCCATCCAGCGTAGCTGTCAGATTGAGTTCCTTTTCCGAAAGATACTTCTCGATATATTCATCTTGAATAGGCGACTTCTTATTATTAATCAGTTCCACCTTTTCAGATACCACATCCACAGCAGTCACTTTATGATGTTGTGCCAGCAGTGTCGCAATAGACAGTCCTACATATCCGGTACCGGCTACAGCAATCCGCAGTTTCTCAAAATCTTTCATGTCAGTTCAATTGGGTTATATAAATCAATGATGGATTATTTCATATAAAAGTCCTTATACCATTCAGCAAAATTTCTGAGGCCTTCCCGAAGCGAAGTATTCGGTTTGAAACCGAA